>Ga0224507_10000761_pt1 | contig 12581 bp, 6 predicted proteins | sample SF_Jan12_sed_USG_3_FD_170159 | JGI IMG/M metagenome (GOLD analysis project Ga0224507, IMG submission 170159) | Sediment microbial communities from San Francisco Bay, California, United States - SF_Jan12_sed_USGS_13 | ecosystem: Environmental > Aquatic > Marine > Sediment | place: USA: California...
GAATTTTTCAGAATTTTAACTGAACCGCAAAATGCCCTTATTAAGCAGTATGTTGCCCTGATGAAAACCGAGGGTATCGACCTCGTGTTTGAGACGGATGCAATCCGGGAAATGGCTAAAATCGCGGTTGACGTAAACCGGATGACCGAAGACATTGGTGCAAGAAGACTCCATACGATTATAGAGCGGGTTCTGGACGAAATTTCCTTCAGCGCTCCTGAGCTTGAGGAAAAGAAGTTTGTTGTTACATCAGAGTATGTGCGTAAACAGCTTATGGCAATTTGTGAAAACGAGGATTTGAGTCGGTTTATTTTATAATTGACTCCATGGATAAAATTGAATGAGAACGAAAAAACGATGAAATTTAGAATTGAGCCTGATTTAAAATATTGTCCCCAGTGTCAGGATGAATATCGTGCAGATATCGAAATATGCGCATCCTGCTCGGTTGAATTGATGACCGGCAGACAGGTCCTGGAGCTTGAAGAGCAGAAAAAAGCAAAACTTGCCGGCCGTTCAATGGAAATACAAGCGGGTGACGATCTTGTAGATATCAGAAAAGGAGCTGTATTGGAGATTAAACAGGTCCAGGCACTCCTGGCAAGAAAGGGATTTCCCTCACTGGTAGCCGGCGACAAGCAGTCGTGCGGCAAAGGGTGTTGTGGAACCGATGTTCTCCTGCGGGTCAAAAGGACCGATATAGAGGAAATATTTGCGATATTCCAAAAAGAACATGTCGAGGCTACAGCCTTGAACGAACATGATACCAGTTTGACAGGTTCAGTCTTCAATCCTGCTGCAGGCCAGGCAACCTGTCCGGCTTGCGGTCACAGTTTTTCAATCCAAGGCAATAATATCTGTCCTGACTGCGGTCTCTGTTTTTAAAGGCATGGGGGACAGGGGGCGCAAGATCACATGATTTTCCTTTATCATGGTTTGAGGCCAAGGTATGTGCTCTAAGCATCAATAAAATTGCGCATCTGCTTTTTAATCGGTCTGTTTGCATACCGAGTGTATCGGAAACCATCTATCGAGTACCCGCAGCACAATGTGATTGCTTACAATGTTGGATCGGGACTGGCGGTTAGTTGCGGGGGTTTAACCGATGACCAGTTACAATGTGCTGCCAGTCCACAACACTAATGAATATATTTGCTGGCCTTTAAACGATACTGCGATCTATGCAGACTTAAATTTACGCCCTTTACTTTTGCGTATACCACCTTGTCTGGGTCGATTTGTACCATTATTACTTCGCGCGACCTCAATGGAAACAGTTTTGCCATTAATTTTAAAATGCTGAAAAGCGTCAAGTATTTGGGGAATAAATCTGCTGTCTGCTTCAAGCAGAGCCGTGTTACGCATAATTTCAATTTTTCCGACTCTAATGCGCCCGCCGCCAGGAAGACCATTAATCTTTCCGATCAGGCCCTGGGGCATGACCCCGTCACGTCGGCCAACATTAAGAAAGAAACGGGTAAATTTCTGATTACGGTTTGAGTTTTCGGGAGCCTTGCCGGGCTGTCGTTTTTTATTATCATGCCTCTTCTTTTCCCCTTCACTAACATTGAGATCAGGAGCATTTTTGTAATATTTCAAAAATCGATTAAACTCCAAAGAAACGAATTTCTTGATAAGTTCTTCGCGATCCAAAGAACCAAGCTTTTCGGAAATTTCTGCATACAGTGGATCAATCTGGTCGTGATCCACCTCAACATTCGTAACGACATCGACCAGGTTCACCAGCTGCTTTTTACAAATTTCAATCCCGGATGGAATACGGCACTGCGTAAACTTTTTTTCGATTATTTTCTCAATTTCTCTGATCTTGAATCGTTCCCTCATATGAACGATAGCAACGGATGTTCCCGTGCGCCCAGCCCGGCCGGTACGCCCGCTTCTGTGGGTATAACCTGAAATATCATCGGGAAGATTGTAATTGATCACGTGGGTCAGATCATTTACGTCCAAACCACGGGCAGCAACATCGGTTGCCACAAGTATTTGCAGATTTTTGTGACGGAATTTATTCATTACCTGGTCACGCTGAGCCTGGGACAACTCCCCATGCAAAGCATCGGCGCTATACCCGTCCTGAATCAATTTACTGGCGACGTCATTGGTCTCCAGTCGGGTACGGCAAAAAATGATTGAATAAATACTTGGGTTATTATCTACGATTCGTTTCAGAGCAAGATAGCGATCCCTGGCTTGAACCATGTAATACTCATGGCGAACATTTTCGGCGCCCGCATTGCGTTTGCCGATTGTTACCTCAACGGGATCAGACATATACCTGCGGGCTATTGCTGCTACTTCTTTTGACATCGTTGCCGAAAACAACAATGTATTTTTTTCTAAGGGTGTCTGGGACAGTATGGCGTTTAATTCATCCTGAAAACCCATTTGCAGCATTTCGTCAGCCTCATCAAACACGACATAACGGACACCGGATATGTCAACTTTCTTTCGGTTGATTAAGTCATTTAAGCGGCCCGGAGTTGCAACAACAATCTGGACACCTTTACGCAGAACGTTAATCTGCTGCTCAATACTTGCACCACCGTAAATTGCTAATATTCTTAAACCTTCGACATACCTGGAAAAGGACTCCAGGTCTCTGGTTACCTGAACGCAAAGCTCCCGCGTCGGACACAGGACCAACCCTTGAGTTTGCCTGCTCTTGGTGTTTGTCAGCTGGATCAATGGAAGGCCAAACGCTGCCGTTTTGCCTGTTCCGGTTTGTGCCAGGCTTACCAGATCTACTTGTTGTTTCAGCATTAACGGGATGACCTGTTTCTGAACAGGTGTAGGTTCTTGAAATCCTAAGGATAAGAGCCCTTTCAGGAGATCGTTGTTAATGCCGATATCTATAAATGTATTCATAATGTTTTTCTTCAGGTCTGATGAGTGAATTGGAAATTGCTCTGTGGAATCGCTTTATACGATAATGGTGCCGCTTACTTTGCGACGCTCTTTAAGAGGATTTTAATAAACGAGAATATTATTTTGAAAAAACACAAAAAAAAACGCTCAATCCTGTACAAGAGGATTAAGCGGCTTGATACGGCAGTCTCTCGTGTTAAAATTATATTAATTATTTATAACTTTACTCCATATCCATAATAAAACAAGCTGTTTTGTTCCCGAACCTCCTGTCACATATTAAAATTGTACGAACTGAAAAATATATATTTCAGGTTATCCCGAATATTTTGAAATATGTTCACAGGGAAAAACTTAATTATATTACGGCTGGTTACGATATATCTCGGGCTCTTCTGGTCACCTTCTGTTTGAGGCTGTCAATAGTAATCACCACAACTGCATATATCCAGTGCGTCAGTATGCCACATAGACTTTTGTATATTTGTCAACATATAATTAAGTATAATTAAAAAAATTATCAAGGAGATAAAATTAAAGAAAAAATTATTAATAATAGGTTACATTTTCAAAAAAAAATTACCATAGTTATTAAGTATCGTTATTTTGCTACAGATGATCCAGAGTTCTATACAGCTGAAGGTGAAACTGTAAACCATAATTTTCTCTTGGACATCAGATATAACTTTTGACAATTTATATCACTGAAGAAAGGCGTTAGACCGGAAAAAACGGTGCGAGATATTACCAGGCCTAATCGCCCACTTTGTGGTTAATGTTCATAATTGCAGTTAGTTAAGTTCATGTAAGACCAACTTGTTGTGGGGCAAGACGGAAAGCCACGGAATTGTAAAAGATAGCCGGGTTGCCTTGGAGCAAGGTAGCCCGGTTTTTTATTTGTGCGTCATCTGTCAGGAGGAGGATGTAGTGAAAAACTTGATACAATTTATAGCGGTTCTTGTCGGCATTCTGTTTTTATCCCATGCTGTTGCGGCTGAAAAGAAAGTTGTTGTTCCGCCAAACCCGGTAAAGAAGCTGATGAATGTCGTCACAGTTTCAGTCAAGGGTGGTGACTTCACAGATCCTGTTGCCGCGGTCAACTCCATTACCGATGCCGCTGCTGAAAATCCGCACCTGGTGATGATCGACCCCGGAGTCTATACGCTCACCGGGACCCTGGTCATGAAACCCTTCGTGACTGTAGCCGGGTCAGGCAGGGATGGCACGACCCTGACCGGCGCAATCAGCACTGCTGCGTATGATGCCTCCTCGGCCCTTGTCTCGGGGGCTGACAATGCCACCCTGCGAGATATAACTATTGAGAATACCGGCGGCGGTGCGATTTCAATTGCCCTGTATAATAATGGCAGTTCACCGATCATTCAGAATGTGAAAGCGACCGCGTCCGGAGGAACTTACAGTTACGGCGTGTACAACTCTTCATCCTCCCCGATCATGATCGATGTGGCCGCGTCCGCGTCCGGAAAAGCTTACAGTTACGACGTGTTCAACTCCTCCTCACCAATCATGACCGAGTGACCGCGATCGCTTCCGGAAGAACGGAAAGTTACAGAGTGTACAAACTCCTCCTTCCAGATTATTCGGCATTGTACACTCGATGGCACAATTTACGGTATTTATGTCATCGGAGGAGCAAATATTGATAGCGGGGCACTTACCTGTGTGCATTCGGATGATGGAACCGACAAAGAGTTGGATGAAGGCATGATCAAATTCAACCAAGGGTGCCCAAGAATTATACAGAGCAAGGCGAACCGGAAAATGGTTCCTGGTTCCACAACAGTGGTGGCAAACCCATCATGAGGGTAGAAACTTTTCTAATTCCAAAATTAACCTGCGCGGCCTTGAAATTATTAGGGTCAAGGAGTTAATGTTATGAAAATTCGAAGAATTACTTTCACAACAGTAACTACGGCTCTGTCTTGCTTACTCGCTTTCAGTGGCAGCGCTATCGAAGCCCATGGTGAGGAAGGCGCCGGCAACAATTTGTCCTATCCGGCTGTACTGATAGAAGGGCCCTCCACGGTTCCCTTCTTTACCGTGCCGGAGGAAGGACTTGGTGAGACCTATTCGTATGGCTGCGAAGGCAGTGAAATCTACAATGTATTCACCTATCCCAATACCTCCTGTGTCGACGACCTGGCGGAGCCGACGATTTACTACACTGCCGCTGAATGCACAGCGCCAGGCGGCAAATGCGACGGCAAGACGGTCGATCGCATGTACTGGCAGAAGGAGGGGGACAACAACTGGAGTTCCCAGGTCACAGGCATTCCCCTTACCGGGAGCGCACCCGTCAATGTTCGCTTCGTGGATTGGGGTGACAGCATCGAGGTGGTAAACTGGACCGATTACTCGGTTCTGCGGGTGGAAACCCAACCCTTTGTTGACCTGAGCCAGGATCCGTTGCCTGAAGTTATTTCAGACCCGGCACAAACCCAGACAGGTTTCCAGATGTGGCATGTATCCGGCCAGGGGATCACCGAACAGTGGGGGGTACGGGTCACGGAAGATGCTGGAGAGAGGGGGCTGCCCTATGTTTACCAGTCACCTTATGCCATTATCAACGCGGGGACCGCTGACCTCTATCTCACCAAGCTGTTTCCTGTGGATGACGATGATCATGACTACAAATGCCCTGCTATGGGCGGAGACCAGCCTCCCGTGTATCCTGCAGACTATCCATTTGAGCCTAATTGGATAGCAGGTGAAGGGTGGTCGGGTTCCTGCAACCTCCCAGTCGTGGCGTACACGCTCGAACAAAGTGTCTCTGGTAAGTTTGTCCATGGGTACAACTGGCGGGTGCGCGATCTTCCAGATCATTTGGAAGAGTGCACGGATCAGGCATGGCATAAAACCGGGTGGTGGCGCCTGACATACGTACCGAACGGAGACACTTCAAAAATGCTGTTCACGGACACCACAGTGACGGGCCCCCCGGAGATACCGCCTGCCATACCGACTGCTCTGTCGACTTTTTTGTCTCTCTCCGAGGAAAGCGAAGAAGATGAAGTTGAAACAACGTTATATACCCCGGTCGTTGATGTTGGCAATAACCTGACCTACATCGATATCTGTATCATCAAGAAAAAAGATACTGACCCAGATGGATATTATGCATATCCGAGCGTAAACGTAACCGGAAGCGGAACAATTGACCCGGACGAACCACAATGGGTTCTAAAAGACGAAACTATCTCGTTTGTCCTGGATCCGGCCGACAATTATTATTTAGGTGGAATAACGGGGACCTGTCCCGCAGGTGCGCCGCCGAGTGACAATGGTGACGGCACCTGGGATTACACTACCGGCAGTATTAAAAGTGACTGTACGGTTATTGCGAATTATTTTGGCTTATTCCAGGTTAGCCTGACCGTGACCACAGAAGGCCCCGGTACGGTAACCAGCAGTCCCTCGGGCATTGACTGCGGGACCGAATGCATCGCATCCTATGAGGCTAATACGGAAGTGACCCTGACCGCCACCCCGGATGAAGGCTACATCTTTGCAGGCTGGAGTGGGGATTGTCCGGATGATGGAACGGTGGTGACCAAGGTGATCCTGGATACGGCAAAGAGCTGCACTGCCACCTTTGCGGAGGAATTATATACCATCACTGCCTCCGCATCGCCCACTGCCGGGGGGGGAGTAAGCTGCGACCCGAATCCTGTTCTCCCCGGTGAAGTCTCAGACTGTACAATCAGCACGAATGATTACTATACCCTTGATAGTGTAACGAGCGACTGCGGCGGTACGCTTGTCGGATATACCTATACGACAGCTGCGATCACCGCCGATTGTACGGTCATCGCGAATTTTCTCGCTTACCAGTTCAGCCTGACGGTGGCTCCTGCAGGGACAGGCACCGGTACGGTAACCAGCAGTCCCGTAGGTATTGACTGCGGAACTGACTGCAGTGAAAGCTATGATTATAATACAGTAGTGACCCTGACCGCCACAGCGGATGCAGGCTCAGGCTTTGCTGGATGGAGCGGGGATGACGACTGCTCGGACGGCATTGTGACCATGGATGGGGCAAAGAGCTGCACAGCCACCTTTACAGAGGGAGACGCATACACCATCACTGCCTCTGCATCGCCCACTGCCGGGGGGGAAGTAAGCTGCGACCCGAATCCTGTTCCCTCTGGTGATGGCTCAATCTGTACAATCAGCACGAATGATTACTATAACCTTGATAGTGTAACGAGCGACTGCGGCGGTACGCCTGACGGCGACACCTATACGATAGACATAATCAGCGGAGACTGTACGGTCATCGCGAATTTTATTGAATTTGACATGTACAGTCTGACGGTGACCAAGGCAGGAACTGGTACCGGTACGGTAATCAGCAGTCCCGCAGGTATTAACTGCGGAACTGACTGCACCGAAGAATTTTATGACACTATAGTCGTAACTCTGACCGCCACACCGAATGCAGACTCAGTCTTTGCAGGCTGGAGCGGGGATGCGGACTGCCTGGACGGCATTGTGACCATGGATGCGGCAAAAAGCTGCACAGCCACCTTTACGGGGCAATACACAATCACTGCCTCTGCATCTCCAACTGAGGGCGGGGGAGTAAGCTGCAGTCCGAATCCTGTTCTCCATGGGTCCGCCTCAAGCTGTACGATCACGACGAATCTGTACTACACCCTTGAAGATGTAACGAGCACCTGCGGCGGTACGCTTGTCGGATATACCTATACGACGAACGCGATCACCGCCGACTGTACGGTCATCGCGAATTTTGTCCTTGTCCGGTTCGGCCTGACGGTGGCTACTACAGGAACAGGCACCGGGACGGTAACCAGCAGCCCGGCAGGGATTGACTGCGGCGGGGACTGCAGCGAAGACTATGATTATAATACGGTAGTGACCCTGAACCCCGCACCGGATGCCGACGACATTTTTGCAGGCTGGAGCGGCGATGCGGACTGCTCGGACGGTATTGTGACCATGGATGCGGCAAAAAGCTGCACAGCCTCCTTTACAGGGCGATACACCATCACCGGCTCTGCATCGCCCGCTGAAGGGGGCGCAGTAAGCTGCATCCCGAATCCTGTTGAACATAATTCCACCTCAACCTGTACGATCACGACGAATCCGCACTATACCCTTGAATACGTAACGGGAGACTGCAACGGTGTGCTTAACGGAGGTATCTATACGACAGCTGCGATCACCGCCGACTGTACGGTCATTGCGTATTTTGCCCTTGACCGGTTCAGCCTGAAGGTGACCACGGCCGGAACAGGCACCGGGACGGTAACCAGCAGCCCTATAGGAATTTCCTGCCCGGAAGACTGCACCGAATTCTATGATTATAATACGGCAGTGACCCTCACCGCCACACCGGATCCGGATTCAGTCTTTACCAGCTGGACCGGGGATGCGGACTGCTACACGGATGGAACTGTGACCATGGATATGGCAAAAAGCTGCATGGCCACCTTTACACGACTGTATTCCATCACCGCCTCTGCTTCGCCCGCTGAAGGGGGCGCAGTAAGCTGCACCCCGAATCCTGTTGAACATAATTCCGCCTCAACCTGTACGATCACGACAAATCCGCACTATACCCTTGACAACGTAACCGGCTCATGCGGCGGCACGCTGGACGGCGATACCTATACAACGGACGCGATCACCGCCGGATGTACGGTCATCGCCAATTTTGCCCTTGACCGGTTCAGCCTGACGGTGACCACGGCCGGAACAGGCACCGGGACGGTAACCAGCAGCCCTGTAGGAATTAACTGCGGCGGGGACTGCACCGAAGACTATGATTATAATACGGCAGTGACCCTGACCCCTGCACCGGATGCCGACGACATTTTTGCAGGCTGGAGCGGCGATGCGGACTGCTCGGACGGCATTGTGACCATGGATGCGGCAAAAAGCTGCACAGCCTCCTTTACAGGGCGATACACCATCACCGGCTCTGCATCACCCGCTGAAGGGGGCGCAGTAAGCTGCACCCCGAATCCTGTTGAACATAATTCCGCCTCAACCTGTACGATCACGATGAATCCGTACTATACCCTCGACAACGTAACCGGCACCTGCGGCGGTACGCTTGACGGCGACACCTATACGACAGGCGCAATCACCGCCGACTGTACGGTCATTGCGAATTTTGCCCTTGACCGGTTCAGCCTGACGGTAAACGCTGCTGGAACAGGCACCGGGACCGTAACCAGCAGCCCCGAAGGGATCGACTGCGGGGAGGTCTGCACCGAAGACTATGATTATAATACGGCAGTGACCCTGACCGCGCTGGCAGCTTATAACAGTACGTTCATTGGCTGGTCCGGCGACGGCTGTGCCGGCACCGATGAGTGCACTGTGACCACGGAGCAGGCCCGTGAGATTACCGCGAATTTTGACAGTAAATTCCCCTGGCACCTCTTCCTGCCGACTATAATGAATCAGAATCAGAAACAGTCGCCTTAAAACAGAAAGAAAACTTCAGGCAACCTGCTCCGCATTTATTGGAGCAGGTTGCCTGATAAATTCCTATTTGATCTCAGATTGCTGGTTTCCTGCGACAATTTTCAGATTTCTGCTAGTCAATTTATGCATATTCGATATTGGTCGTAGCATGATCTAATTGCTACTCAAATTGAGAATGGGTGGCGACCTTTATCCTTTTCTCAGGACGCGTTTGTCTCCGATGCGGATTGTAAGCTTTATTTTGTCGAAATACTCGAGCAGGGGTATTGAGAATTTGCGTGTCAACCCGGACAGGTCTTTAAATCCCTGGGCGTCTATCTCACCATTTTTTTGAATATATCCGCTGACATTTTTGGCGAGGTTGTCTATTTCATCTGCCAGAAAGTAGAGTGATTCCGAAATCTTTATCAGTCTTCTTTCACGAAGCAGCAGATCAAAAACCTGCCGGACCTGGCTCTCCTGGTATTCACTCATAGTACTGAGAACGTCCTTGAAATTGGGTGGCTTCAGGGCTGACTGCTGGTAAATTCTGATGATTTCCTGCTGCAAATCCTCATCATCGACCTGGAGGACAACTTCAAAACCTGCAAGCCTGACTTCTGCCTGATCCTGGACAATAATATTTTTTTTGACCAGAGATCCCAGTGCGTACTGAAAAACTTTCTGATCAACCGGAGGCTTAATACCTGATCTAAGTTCTTCCTTTATCATCCCTGATTTCAAGGGAAAATCCTTATGGAACCGGTCCAGGGTCTGCTGGATTAAATCAGTGAGTTTCTCGAGAACCGGGGCGGCCACCAGCCGTTGCCGGTCCGAGTCAACAACCAGGATCTCACCGGCTGATATCGGTCTTTGCATCTGTTTTTTCAGCCTGTTGCCGAACAGTCCGAGCCGGGTTGCCATCTGCTCCATGGTCAAACCTTGCAGTCCGGCTTCCCTCAGAAAGAGGAGCATTTTTTCTTCGAAACTGCCCTCCTGGTAAATGGAGAAAATCTGCCTGTTTATTTCCCGGTCTTTTAGTGCCGTTCTCTTTCTTTTCAAGGGGGCATTATTGAGAATTGTGCCGCCGCCGATGGTCCTGACCGGCGAATAACTACGGAGTACATATCTGTCTCCGGGCCAAAGTGCCACTGGTTCCTGGAGTAATAACTGGATATTGATATCCTCTCCCGGTTCCACATCATCAACCTCAAGCATCACTATTCGACCGGTAATCTGCCTGGTTCCGACGTGGACGCGAACCTGGGTCCTGTTTTTGAGGTTTTTCGGATTGGAGGCGAGATAGTGAAAATCGGCATCAAGGAGGGTGGAATTAACCAGGCTGTCCGGGGTGGCCGCAATATCGCCCCTGTTAATTTCATCTTTCTCTATTCCCTGGAGGTTTATGGCTGTCCTGTGGCCGGCTTCCACCATTTCGACGTCCTGACCGTGAACCTGAATTCCCCTGATTTTAGCTTTTGTTTGTGTAGGGTAAAATTCAACATCGTCACCAACGGAAATCCTGCCTGAAATCGATGAACCGGTAATGACCGTGCCAAAACCCTTCATGGAGAAGACCCTGTCTACAGCAAGACGGAAAGGACCGAATTCTTCATGGAACGTCAGGTTTAAAATTTTCTGATCCAGTACTTTTACTACTTCGTCAATGCCTTCACCGGTAACTGAAGACACTTTGATTATCGGCGCATCCTCCAGAAAACTGCCGCTGAAAAAGTCCCGAACATCTTCTTCAACCATTTCCAGCCAGTCTTGTTCGACCATGTCTTTTTTGGTCAGGACAATTATACCGTCCTTTATTCCAAGAAGCTGGCATATTTCAAAGTGCTCCTTTGTCTGCTGCATAATCCCTTCGTCGGCCGCAATAATGAAGGCGACAAAATCCATCCCTGCGGCTCCGGCAACCATGTTACGCACGAATTTTTCGTGGCCGGGAACATCGACAATCCCTATACGATGCCCGCAGGGCAGGTCAAGATGCGCAAAACCGAGTTCAATGGTTATGCCGCGCCTCTTTTCCTCTTTGAGGCGATCTGTATCAGTACCGGTCAGGGCCTTGATGAGGCTCGTTTTGCCATGATCAACATGACCTGCGGTTCCGAGTATTATTTCTCGCATTGTTCGTTTCTGGTATCTGAGAACAAGAAGGGGTAATAAATAATAATATTATATGTTATATGCCGGTTCCACTCAGGAAAGGGTTGTTTTTCGCTTCTTCATTGATTGTGGATTTGCTGCCTCCGTATCCGTGCCCTGGCCAAACGATGGTATCAGGGGGGAGGGTAAGCAAACGATTTTGAATGGATTGTAATAGTTCTTCCGTTGAGCCGCCGGGAAAATCTGTTCGACCGACGCCGCCGACAAAGAGGGTGTCGCCGGTAAAACAATTTGGTTTGTTATAAAGACTGATTCCCCCGGGAGTATGTCCGGGAGTATGAATGACCAGCAGTTCTTCGTTGCCAATGTTTATTATGTCGCCGTCTTTGACCAGGATATCAGGTTCCGGTGATTCGGGCAACCCAAGCATGGAAAAGTATTCCTTGACTTCCGGCTGCCAGAAAAAAAGAGCATCTTCTCTATGTATGATTATCTGTGCACCGGTTGCCTCTTTAATTCGACCGTTACCGCATACGTGGTCGGGATGGCCGTGGGTATCAATGATATATTTTACCGAAAGCCTGTTTTCCCGGCACAGCCCAAGAATCTTGTCCTCATCACCACCAGGATCGATTATTGCAGCTTCGTTTGTTTGTTCGCAGGATACGATATAACTGCATACCGCCATCATGCCTACCGTTACTTGTTGAATACGCATAAAATCCTTATTTCCATCAATTGAGTGACATTGCGGGCAGGGTAGACTCAGCAGTCACATTTGTTGGGATCGCATCCACTTGGTCCGCAGCCACAGCTGACGCTTAGAGGGCTGATTGTCTCCAGGTTTATTTTTTGCCCGGCAGGTAAACGCTGGGCAACAGCCTCAATAATAGAGGCAAAAGCATTGGTTGCCGGGGTGGTTTCCTCGGATGAAAGATATGGCTGGCCGGTATCTCCGGCAATAACTACACGCGGATCCATTGGTACCCTGCCAAGAAAAGGCAGGTCAAAATCGCGGGCGACCTTTTCACCACCACCGCTGCTGAAAATATTCACTGTTTCTTCGCAATGCGGACAGACGAAACCGGACATGTTTTCAACGACCCCGAGAATCGGCATCTTAA
>Ga0224507_10000765_pt1 | contig 12561 bp, 7 predicted proteins | sample SF_Jan12_sed_USG_3_FD_170159 | JGI IMG/M metagenome (GOLD analysis project Ga0224507, IMG submission 170159) | Sediment microbial communities from San Francisco Bay, California, United States - SF_Jan12_sed_USGS_13 | ecosystem: Environmental > Aquatic > Marine > Sediment | place: USA: California...
ATATTTTTTGCTACATAACGTCCCATATACGAGGATGACCGGTCTACCTTGGAGGGATCTTTTCCGGAAAACGCTCCGCCGCCATGGGATCCCCGCCCGCCGTAACTGTCAACAATAATTTTCCGGCCGGTTACCCCGCAATCACCAACCGGACCGCCGATAACAAAACGTCCGGTGGGATTGATAAAGAATTTTGTGTTCTTGTCTATCATTTTCCCGGGCAGGACCGGTTTAATAATCTCTTCCATTACACCTTCTTTAAGATCCTCATAATCAACATCCGGGCTATGCTGAGTTGACAGAACGACCGCTTCAATGCGTTTGGGTACATTATTTTCATATTCAATAGTCACCTGGCTTTTGGCATCCGGCCGAAGCCACAGCAGCCGGCCGGCCTTACGAACATCGGCCTGCCGTTTCATGAGCCTGTGGGCATAGGTAATCGGCATGGGCATCAAAACGCTGGTCTCATTGCTGGCATAACCGAACATAAGCCCCTGGTCACCCGCGCCCTGGTCGAGATCAATACCCTTGCCCAGGTCAACCCCCTGGGCAATATCAGGTGACTGTTTGTCTATGGTCGTCATAACGGCGCATGACTGCCAGTCAAATCCCATGTCTGAAGAATTATAGCCAATCTCGCGAATGGTCTGGCGGACGATATCGGGCATGTCGACCCAGGCACTGGTGGTTATTTCACCGGCAATCAGCGCTAGACCTGTTGTCACCAGACTTTCGCAGGCGACACGGGCATGTTTATCCTGAGCAAGTATGGCGTCAAGAACTGCATCAGAAATCTGGTCGGCAACCTTATCAGGATGTCCTTCCGATACTGACTCAGAGGTAAAAAGATGCGTTGGCATGTTCTTCTCCTGTATGAGTTTTGTTAATATTCATTATTTAACTGTTCCGGGCAATAACGGTCTGCCCTGCCGCTTCCCGTCCATTTTCCTACCCGGACCTGATGGACAAATTGCAGGGCTATATCCCACTTATTGAGAGGACTGATAAAATACAAGCCGTCAACAAACGGAGCAATACTTTCAACCAGCGTATGGGTATATTCCAATGCAGCTTTTCGCTGATCCGCTACCGAGGTATACGAAGCAAGCTGCCGGCGAAACTCCGAAGGCACTGAAATACCTGGAACCTCGTTGTGAAGAAACTCCGCGTTTCTTGAAGAGATGACAGGAAATATACCCGGAAATATCAGTATATCCATATCACTGGTTTTTTCCATCATCATTTCAACGGAATCCTTCGAAAAAAGCGGCTGGGTCATGGCAAACTGAGCTCCAAGACCTACTTTTTTTTCCAACCGATTAATCTGTACTTGCGGATTTTCCGGGCGGAAACTGAAAGCTGCGCCAATGGAAAAATTCGTTCTTTGCTTGATGGATCGGCCAGCCATATTCAATCCGCTGTTCAGGTTCCTGAGCATACGTATAAGTCCATAGGAACGCAGATCAAAAACACCGCTGACCCCGGGCTGATCCGTCGCGCTTGCGGAATCACCGCTGACCGCCAACACCGCCTCAATGCCCAGCAGATGAGCCTCCATCATCCGTGATTGGAGACCAAGGGCATTAATATCACGGCCGGTCTGATGAATGATAGTCTGCACCCCTGTCTGTTTACGAATAAGGGTTGCTACGCCCAGATTTCCGGTTCGCAGTATTGCCAGGGGATTTTCTCCGAGAGAGATAGCATCAACGCCTGCACCAGCAAGCTTCTCTGCGCCGGTAAGCACCGGTTCGACGTCCAGATGGGTCGGCGGATCAAGCTCCACGATGACCGGCATGCGGCCAGGTGTCAGACTTGACAGGAAACCTCCTGGCAGCTTCTCAACTACTCTCTCTGGAGTTCTTTCAGGAGTTTCCGTGACATGTTCTATGCGAATCCTGACAGGTCTTATTTTCAGTGTCGAACGGAATTCCTGAATATGGGTCGGACTGGTTCCGCAACAGCCGCCGATTAAATGGACCCCGCACTTGATCATCTCTGCCGCACGGGTAGCCATATACGAGGGCTGGGCCGGATAAATCATGCGATGGCCCACCATTTCAGGCATACCGGCATTGGGAAAAGCCGAAAGGATAATTCCTTCCTGGGCAAGCGGCATGAGCTGTTTGACTGCGGCAACCATGGCATCAATGCCGCGACCGCAATTTGTTCCAACAACATCGGCTCCGGCAGCGGCCATCTTCCGGCAGCAGTTCAGGGCATTCTTGCCCCGTACGGTCAAACCCCTGGCCGGAAAAACCATTTGCGCAACCACCGGCAGACCAGGTGCAACCGTTTTGGAAGCTTCTATGGCCAGCAGCACTTCCGCCAGGCTTGAAAAGGTCTCTATGATAATCAGGTCGACCCCGCCTGCAACAAGTCCGGATATCTGTTCCTGAAAGGCGTGTCTGATGTCCTCGTGTGTTATCTCGTCATCATCAACAGGAAATCGAACGCCGGTCGGTCCCACAGAACCGGCCACATAAACCTGATGACCAGCGGCTTTGACAGCAATCTCCGCGCCGGCCTTATTAATCTCCCGCACCTGATCTTCAGCTCCAACCTCCCGAAGTTTATAAAAATTGGCTCCGAAAGTATTGGTTTCAATAAGCTGGCTGCCTGCCCTGATGTACTCTTCATGAGCACTGAATATCAGCTCGGTTGCCTGCAGGTTGAGCAGATCAAGATTGCGGCCTCGTTCAACCCCTTTTTCAAAAAGATACGAACCCAGAGCACCGTCAGCCAGGACAACATGGGAACGGATATATTCAATGAAATCAGGCTTCATCTACTTTAAAAGAAGTCCTGCCGTTGTCGGGTTCATCTGCATCAATGATCAGCAAGGGTTGCCAGGCACTACTCACTGAGAGAAATATCGACAGATGGTCTCATGGTCGCCACTGTGGCAAGCACGCCATGGATCATATGATTCTTAAAATCATTTATCAGTGCAGCATCTGCCGGTTTCCCGGCATCAAACTCAACCAGTGCCTGCTGCATGATATTGTAGTCAAACTTTGGCGCCCATTTACGGGAGCCAAGCCGGGCCGTTGTCGAGCAATTATCAACCATATACGATACTCCCTTGAAATGCATGTAGGGGTTCAGCGAATCAACGGCCTCAATCACCGACTCATTGCAGACCTCGCTCAAACAATGCCCCTTCTCGATCAGAAGATCAATCTGGGCCATCATGACGGCGCAGTAGAGACCTGCCGTGGCAGGATTGACAACAGGTTCTCCGGACCTCGCAGCACGAACCTTTTCACCAACTTTCCACATCATGGTTCCATCAATCTTGCCCATTGGATACCGGCTGAATCTCCTTTCCGCCATCACAACGCTGCGGATTTCATTGCCGCTGGAAACTTCGTCGTATATTTCCATCAAAACGTCAAAAGCAGGATGATAGGCGGCTGAATACATCCGTTCAAATGTCTTTTTACCTTCATCATCGAGTTTCCGGTAAACTGTCAGAATTCCTTCATGGGAAATAATTTTGCTTAAAGGGCCTGTGATGTTTTCAACTGTGGCTGTGAAAGCATCCTCTTCTCCCATCCCCTTTTCCATGACAAAATTCCGGTAAAGGGCCTCGGAAATACCATGGACAGCTCCGAGCAGAATGCCTCGCTCACCAAAAATATCGCTGCGGTACTCATAACCAAGAGTGGTTTTAAATACATAGGGAGCACCGACTGCAATTGCCCAGCCTACAGCCTGATCGGTTGCCTTGCCGTCAACATCCTGTTCAACGGCGAAGCTGCAGTTAATACCGGCGCCGTTCACCTCCTTACCCTGAACATAAAGGCGGCGGACAGACGGTCCCATACCCTTCGGGCAGACGCCTATGACATTCATTCCGGCCGGAAAGTATTCACCGACACTTTCCAGGTGACCAAGCAGAAAACCGTGTGACAGGCCGAGAACAGCTCCCTCTTTCAAGGATGCGAAGATCTTCTTGTAGTTTTCGACCTGGGCAGCGTCGGAGATAAGCAGAATAACCATATCCGACTCGCCAATGACAGCATACATCTCGCCGAGGGTGCTGTTTTCCTCAGTAAAACCGGCTGCCCTTGCCGAGGCCATGGAGGAACTGCCAACACGCAGACCAATCTTGACTCTTATATCCGTCCCTGCAAGAGAGTCCCTGAGGTTCTGTGCCTGTGCCGGCCCCTGGGAACCCCATCCGATGACGCCGATCTGTTTGATCCCGTCAAAGGCCTTGGAAAGCAGGGCAAACTTATCACGACCACCCCGGACAATTGTCTCGCTGGTATCGGCAAGTTCAATGATTTCTGTTTCAAAAACATTGGATGTAAATAGGGTTTCCATCAAATTCCTCCAGTATAATTCAAATTCGCCATCTGCGATGGATCAACAAAAATGCAAATTTACATAATTACAAAAACATGATGACAAATTCAACAAAAATACCAGATTTTGCGGAGAAAAGTTTATGTACAATTTATTTCGCCCTCTCCCCCTCCTTTCGATATAATGAAAAAATCACCCAGGAGAAGTTCATCATCCTTTTCCCTTTTCTCTTTGGGTAATGATGCGTATTCTTTGTATTCATAAAAATGAGAATTTGCCGTGAAAACACCTCTTTTCAAAACGACTATTATTGCAGCCTGGTTCCTGCTGCTGTTGATTCTTCTGGGCCGCAGCCTGTTCATTGAGGAGATAGATCGGCATGAATTGCAGGTAATTGAGGACGCCAGGCAAGAGCGTTATTATGGTGTCTGGTTTCAGCACAGGAGAATCGGATATGTAGCGGAAACGCTGAAACCGGATGGTTCTGATGTGATCCTTCACCAGAAGGCCCATATCCTGCTGAATGTATTGGAAACCACCCAGCCCATTGATATGAACGTTACGGCCCGGCTTGACCAAAGGCTTGTTTTAAAGGATTTCAATTTTCAGTTTACTTCTCCTTTTTATACCATGCAGGCCGAAGGATATGCCGAGGGAAACAGTGTGCACTTTACTCTTGATACGGGCCATTCTATAATAACCGACAAGGTAACCCTTGACGGCCCTCCTATGCTGGCAGTAAATGATCGCAGTTACCTGCTGAAGAAGCTGACTCAGGCAGGACAGAAAATCAAAGTTCCTTCATTTGATCCTCTTACCCTCTCAGGCAGGGAGGCAGTTGTGACCTATCACGGTCAGGAAAAAATTCTGATCCGCAAACGGGTAAAGCAATTGCATCATTTCTCAGAGATGTTTTCAGGTATGCGGATAAACTTCTGGGTAGATGATAGCGGCAAGGTTATCAAGGAGGAATCACCGGCCGGTTTTCAATTTATTGCCGAACCGGAGTTCAGGGCCAAAGATGTTGTGAGCTCCGGCAATGAACTGCTCAGTGCTGTTGCCGTACCGCTGACCGGGAAACTTCCCGAAAGGGGCACGACTGAAGTCATATACCGCCTTTCCTTCCCGCCAGATATTGAACTCGATATGCAGGGAGGACGCCAGAATGTCAACGGCAGCCTGCTCAGGGTTACGCTGGAAAAAATGCCGGCGACAGCATCTGGTGATAACGGTGTCTGCAATCAACCCGAATTCCTGCAGCCAAGCAGGTATGTCCAGACCGATCATCAGGATATACGCGACACGGCATTGAACATTGTCGGCAACGAGACCGATCCTGCTGTTCAGGTACGTCTCCTGGCTGACTGGATATATAACTCTCTTGAAAAAAGACCCGTGCTCGGACTGCCGGATGCCCTGACCACACTGCATAATAAACAGGGGGACTGCAACGAACATGCATCTTTATTTGCAGCGCTGGCCAGAAGCCTCAACATCCCAACTGCCATAGCCACCGGCGTGACCCTGCAGGATAAATATTTCTATTATCATGCCTGGAACGAAGTCTGTCTGGATGGCACCTGGTACAGCCTCGATACGACGACAAACCAGCTGCCGGCCGATATTTTTCACCTCAGATTCGGAAAAGGCGACCTGGATCAGCATCTTCAGATCGGAGCCCTGCTCGGCAACCTGAAAATCGCAATCGTTCCAAAGGAAAACACTGAACAATGAATGCTCTTGAAATACAAAATCTGACCAAAAACTTTGGACAATTTACTGCTGTCGACCACGTAAGCCTGACGGTTGGCCGGGGAGAAATTTATGGGTTTCTCGGGCCAAACGGTGCCGGTAAAACTACAACCATCAAAATGATTGCCGGACTTTTAAAGCCTGACAGCGGTGAAATCCTAATTAACGGATTCAGCCTGGCGGAAAATCCGAGAATATGCAAACAGGAAACCGGATATATTCCTGATCGGCCATGGCTTTACGAAAAGCTGACCGGCATCGAGTTCCTGCAGTTTATTGCCAGCCTCTACAACCTTGACAAGGCCCGATTCAGCGACTCAACGGAGTATTTTCTCAACTTATTTGACCTAAGCGAGTGGAAGAATCACTTGATCGAGAGCTATTCCCATGGTATGCGCCAGAAACTGATCATGACCTCCGTGCTTATGCAGGAGCAACCGCTTCTTGTCATTGACGAACCCATGGTCGGGCTTGACCCGAAATCCGCCCGGCTGGTTAAGGAAATTTTCAAACAGCGGGCCAAGGATGGAACAGCGATTTTCCTCTCTACACATTCACTTGAAATTGCCGAAGAGCTCTGCCACCGGATTGCCATCATAACCGAGGGAAAACTTCGTATCAGCGGTGACATGGAAACACTGCGTCACGAAGCCGGCAAAAAAAGTTCAGACCTGGAAGATATATTTCTGCAGCTGACAGGTGCCTGGGAAATGCAGGAAGTTATTTCAGCCTTGAGAGACCGGTAATGACCAGGCTTTTCAGGCCTTTTCTGTGCGGACTGCGCAACCGTTTTTTCCCGGAAGGAAAAATCTCTTCCAGAACTCTTATAATCACCGGTTTTGGAGTGGTTCTTTTTACGGCGCTGTACCTGGTCAGCCTCAAAACGATCGGTTATTTTCACAGCCAGAACGAACTTGGCGTCATCCTGGCCCTCAAAATATTCCAAATGGCCTGGGTCATCGTCTTCACCATGCTGATTTTTTCCAGTACGGTTACCGGGGTTTCCGCCCTCTTTCTTTCACATGATAACGAGATTATCTTTGCCGCACCCACTTCTCTGGAAGAAATATTCGGGATCCGGTACCTGACGACTTCCTTTTATACTTCCTGGATGATGGTCGTTTTTTCGTTGCCGGTGTTCGGAGCCTATGGACATGTTTTTCAGGCCGGTCCCGGCTATTTTCTGATCATGATCCCGATTGTTGTCTGCATAGCGGCAATTGCCAACGCTCTCGGCCTGATGGTCACCATTATACTGGTCAATCTTTTTCCGGCTAAAAGAACCAAGGATATTGTGGTCTACCTCTCCCTGCTTTTCGGCATACTCCTTTATCTTGTTATTCGCCTGCTCCGTCCGGAGGAACTTGCTGACCCGGAACGGTTCCCGGATTTTATCGAATACCTGTCCAGCCTTTCCACCCCGGCTACCCCTTATTTTCCGCCAAGCTGGGCATCAACACTTCTGACCGGATACCTGCAGGACCATTCAATAGACTGGCTCCTTATAGGGCTCCTGGTGACAACACCATTTGTATTTTATTATGCCGGAGAATGGATCATGACCAGAGGTTTTTTCGCAGGGTATACCAAGGCTCAGGAATCTTTCGGGGGATACCACAAATTCAGGGAACATGATTACTCTCCATCATCCCTGCGCTGGCTTTTTCTTAAAGAGTTAAAAATGTTCATCCGGGATTCTTCCCAATGGTCCCAGCTTTTTCTTATCGGCGCACTGGTCGTTGTCTATCTGTATAATTTCAAGGTTCTGCCATTGGAACAAACACTGATACCGGCAGAAGCGGTTGCCAACATTATTGCCTATGCAAATATCGGGCTTACCGGGTTTATCATCGCCTCGCTCTGTACCCGTTTTGTATTTCCGTCCATAGGTAATGAGGGAAGCGGTTTCGGCCTTATGCTCACCTCACCGTTGTCCATCAAGAGGTATATATGCTATAAATACCTGTTTTATGTTGTCCCGTTTACCCTTCTGACTGTTATCCTGCTGGGTGCCAGCAACCATCTCCTGCAAATCCGGGGTCCCATGTGGTGGGTATCATTGATTACCGGGTTAATCATCACCTGGAGCGTCGTGGCCATGGCGATAGGTTTCGGAGCAATATATGCTGACTTCAAGGCTGAAAATCAGGCGGCGGTCCTGGGCAGTTTCGGAGCAATCCTTTACCTGTTCACAGCTCTCAGCTACGAACTGATAACAATAATAGCGGGCAGTATCCCGGCATACAGACTGGTGAGAAGCTGGCGATGGGACATGCATTTTTCAGCCACAGTTTTCATACAGACTGCCGGGGTGTTTGCAGCTATTCTGCTGGTATCAGCCCTGATCTCTTTGTTGAGCCTGAAAAAAGGAATGGAAAATGTCGAAAAGAATTATCACTGATTATATCATGTACATTATTATCTCAAGAAATAATGCAAAGAGGCCGCGGCTATCCGTTGGGAGAATAAATTAATATGGTGCGAAGGTGGTTTTATGTCCTGCTTGGCTTTACTTTTCCATTTTTTTGGGCAGTCCATGCTGCGGGCACCCTGAAGGTCCTCTATTATCCCCTTCAGTTAATAGCCTCCACAACCGTTACGGGATGGCCTTCTTTTGTTACGGCGAGTCTTCTCTATGCAGTCGTGGCAGTCGTTTTTGAAATCACCCACCGGACCCGGAAAAACCTCAGCCCTGAATAGCGTATCCCCCGTCGACAAATATGGACTGGCCATGGATCATTGTCGCCAGCTCGCTGCAGAGAAACAGGGCAAGGTCAGCTACATCCTCCGGTGTTGTCAGTCGTCCAAGGGGTGTTCTCTTCAGAGATGCCTCGATAATCTCATTACGGTTGGGAAATTTTTTCAAAGCGTCGGTATCCACCACTCCGGCGCTTATTGTATTAACCAGAATGCCCTTGGGACCAAGTTCAACCGCAAGGTGCCTGATGAGCGACTCCAGTGCCGCCTTGGACGCGCCGACAACCGTGTAGTTCGGAACAGCCCGCACAGCCCCGAGGCTTGATACAGCCATTATCCTGCCGCCGCTCTCCATCATCGGCACTGCATGCTGTGTTAATGTCAGCAGTGCCCTGGCGTTAATATCCATCGCCCAGTTCCAATGCCTCGTGGTCAGCTCCATGGCCGGCTTTAATACTCCCGATGCCGCATTACTGACCAGGATATCCAGCCGGTCATATTTCTCCCGGATTTCATCAAACATTCTGATGACATCACCTTCCTGGGCAACGTTTGCTTTCACTGCCAGACAGCTCACCCCTTTCTTTTCAATAGCGGCAACAGTTTCTTCGGCATCTCTGCGGTGCCGGACATAATTGACGACGACGTCAACTCCGTTTTCAGCCAGACGTAAAGCTATAGCTCGGCCGATCCCCCTGGATCCGCCTGTTATCAAGGCAACTTTGCCGTGTAACTCAAACATGCAATTCTCTCCTGTTGATCATAATGAACCGGTTTTGCTCAGTACCAGATATATGTAATCCTTAACCATACTGATTGCAACAGCCACGAGCTAACGGGATGCTCTATATTGCATAATTGTCCGCTTAATATTGCTTTTCAGAAATCTGAACGGACTGAAACGAATAGGACTCAATTCTGCAGGGACCTCAAAATCGTCTGCCTTCACGTCACGGGGTGCAAGGATTGGAAAAGCGAGTTCAGCCAGATCTATGCCCGTGATTCCGGCATCAATGCAAGCCAGCATAAGGGGGCTCGCATGAGGTTCAAGACCGATTACCTCCAGCAGAGCCCTGTCAGCGGCCACAGGATTTGCCGAACAGGCAACTATTCCCAGGTCAAAAGGCTCTCCACTTATCGGGCCGTTCCTGTGCATGGCGGTAATGCCGTCGACAAATGTTATGCTTTGAGGCAGAACGGAGAGAAGTTCAACGAGATGATGTTTGAAGGCCCCGGTTGTACCGCCATACTTCATATGCCAGCAGGGTTTGCGCAAGCCGGCAACACAGCCGAAATAATTTTTTACTGCCAGGGTTACCCGTAGCTGGGCATGCGCTTTGACTCGCGGCAGATTGACCAGCAGGTCGCAATCAAGCGCCTCGGCAGCCAGACCTGTTGTAAGACCGGATGGTAAAATTACTGGTTTAACCCTGGTAAAATCGGCAATCGGCACTGCCATTTTTTGCAATGAATGAAGCACGCCGATCTTGTCAAGAACAGCCCTGGTTGTACCAAAAGCCGGGGAATCACCTACAATAACCCTGGCACCACGATTCATAAACAACCTGGCTGCAGCGAGAATAAATCTTCCTTCAGTACAGGCAAGAGAGCTCCGTCTGGCTGATATCAGATTCGGTTTTATGACAATCCTGGCTGACCTGAGGTTTATATCGGTACAGCAAACCTCTGCCAGCTTCTGCAATGATTCCGAGAGGATTTCACTACTGTAATATGGACATCTTACAATGCCTACTGTAGTTGAAATGATATCCATGAAAAAAAACCGGCTCAGCCAGAATTGACTGAACCGGAAAAAAAGGAGAGAAGAGATGAAGAATTGCAATAAATAATGCAAAAATTGTACCTGAAATCTTCGCATCCTGTTCTTGTACAACTAATCATTTAATTTCAAAAGGTTATTTACATACTCAAAAACAAACTCAAAGGGAAACACAAGGTAAAAGTACAATTTTTTTTACGGGCCAAAAACATCTTTTCCGCTCTCTGGCTGGTATTCTTCCGCAAAATCGGCGAATTACATTCAATTACATTTCGATACCGTTAATTGTATCAGCTGTTCAAAAATAAATATCAGGATTTACGAGCCCAGTTCAATAATCCACCGGCAGCAAGTATTTCTCGGTGCCGGGCTGAAAGATCAATCAATGCTTCAACCGGATGCCCGTTCACCTCGACGGTTACTTTTTTGCTGCCGCTCAGCAACGCTTCTCTGATACCAGGAATAACAATCTTAGCTCCCTGTTCAACTTTGTCGTAGTCTTCCTGATCAGCAAAGGTAAGAGGTATAATACCGAAATTAATCAGATTCGCCTTATGAATGCGGGCAAAACTTTTCACCAGCTTTACCCGGACCCCTAGATAACGGGGAGCCAGGGCGGCATGTTCACGGCTTGAACCCTGTCCGTAATTATCGCCTCCGATAACCATTCCATAGTCACCGTCCAGAACAGCCTCTTTCATTGCACGTGCAAAATTATGGTCGATCTGGTGAAAGACATACTCGCTGATTGCAGGAATATTTGAACGGAGCGGCAAAATTTTTGCGCCAGCCGGCATAATGTGATCGGTGGTGATATTGTCCGTAACTTTCATCATAACCCGACCGCGCCAGATTTCCGGCAGCTCATCGAAATCAGGAAAAGGAGCAATATTGGGTCCACGAACAATATCTACCTTATTATCCTCCGGCAGCGGATATTCTATACGTTGATCACCCGGCAGTACTTTCTCGGGCAGAGAAAATACGGGGTACTCTCCAAGATCGCGCGGGTCGGCAATAACACCTCGTATAGCGCTGGCTACTGCCACTTCAGGACTGCAAAGATATACCTTGTCGCCGACGGTGCCGCTGCGGCCGGGAAAATTCCTGGGAAATGTCCTCAGGGAAATCCCATTGGTCGAAGGCGCCTGTCCCATGCCGATACAGCCCATGCACCCTGATTGATGCACCCGGGCACCGGCATGAATCAGGGTGAGCAGGTCGCCCTGGGCGGTAATATTTTCAAGCACCTGACGACTTCCCGGATTAATCTCAAAACTCAGATCCTTGCTCACTTCGTGATTTTTGAGAGTTTTGGCCACCACTGTCAAATCCCGGATAGACGAATTGGTACAGGAGCCGACCAACACCTGGACCACCGGCTTACCGGCAACCTCTCGCACCGGAACAACATTATCAGGGGAGGACGGGCAGGCAATCAATGGTTCCAGTGCTGCAAGATCCAACTCCATAATTTCGTCATACACAGCATCTTCATCGGCGACCAGTTCCCGCCACTGTTCCTCTCTTCCCTGGCTGGCAAGAAATTGTCTGGTATTTTCATCAGAGGGAAAAACAGATGTCGTTGCGCCCAGTTCCGCCCCGAAATTGGTTATCGTCGCCCGGTCGGTGACACTGAGTTCCACAACACCTGGACCGAAATACTCCATAATATACCCTACCCCCCCCTTGACGGACAGGCGGCGCAGAACCTCCAGCAATACGTCTCTGGCTGATACCCATGGCTGAAGTTTCCCCGTCAGCTTGATACCGTAAATCTTCGGCATGACAAGGTAAAAAGGCTTGCCCGCCATTGCCATTGCCACATCAAGACCACCTGCGCCCATTGCCAGCATTCCAAGACCGCCGCCGGTCGGAGTATGGCTGTCCGAACCCAGCAGTGTTTTACCGGGGATACCGAACCGCTCCAGATGAACCTGGTGGGAAATCCCGTTGCCGGGCGGCGAAAAATAAAGGCCGAACTTCCTGGCAACGGACTGCAGAAACCTATGATC
>Ga0224507_10000766_pt1 | contig 12559 bp, 9 predicted proteins | sample SF_Jan12_sed_USG_3_FD_170159 | JGI IMG/M metagenome (GOLD analysis project Ga0224507, IMG submission 170159) | Sediment microbial communities from San Francisco Bay, California, United States - SF_Jan12_sed_USGS_13 | ecosystem: Environmental > Aquatic > Marine > Sediment | place: USA: California...
ACCAAGCATATCAAGACACTGACAATACTCTAGCAAGACCTACCACCAACCTATTCCAATCCATTCTAACACGCTATCTCCGACTACCACTCTCCATGTCTACCAGTCCACACTTTACAAGACAAGATATAGCTCCCACCACAACACCAGATCCTAATGTTGTATCACAACTCTCCGATGAGCAAACATCAAGATATATCACGACTACAAGTAAATTTGAGCAATATTATCAAAATTTCCTACCATTAATTTCAAATGCGTTTAAGTTATTTGGTGCAAAAAAACTCCAAGAAAGAACTTTAGAATCTCCAAACCTTAGCCGAAGTATTTCCTCACTACCTTCATATCTTTTTCAGTTGATGGGTTTCCCTTTTGTTCCAGAAGATGTAAAAATTCATACTGGTCCTTTTGCCAATAAATTAACAGAGTACTATAAAGCAGACGCATTGACTCTTAATAAAAATATATTTTTGTCTGAGATATACTCAAATCTATCCTCACCAAATTCTCTTGCCGTTATAGGTCATGAACTTACACACATAAACCAACAATATGATATTGAAAATTTTAAAAAGCCAATGACTCACTTACGACATCAAAGACTAGAAAAACATGCATTACAAAACGAGCAGAATATACTAAATTATTTTAATATTACAAAACCAAATTCTGTCATGACACATGTAATTAGTAATTTATTCCAAAATATGCCTAACTTGATGCAATTTACTCCTCAATCAGACTCCAAAGAAAATAACTTGATTAATTATAACCTTAATTATTCAAATAATCTGCAATCTTCCTTAGAACCATCCAATGATTTTAATCCTGTTTACTTGAGACCTGCTTCACACTCTAATCATATCACAAAAGAATCTTTTCCTTCTCCTAACATACAACCATCTCCTAAATCTACTGAACTATATCATCTTAGTACCTCTAGCAGTATAAGTGATATTCCAATGTTGGCAAGCCGTGACAGAGAATTGAATTCATCAACACAATCTTCTCCAACACAATCAACATCGCCTTCACCACAACTTGATTTTGATCTTATTGCCAAACAAGTATATCAAATAATAAAAGAAAAAATTAAAACTGAGAGGGAAAGAAGGGGATACTAATTGGTGGCTAAAATTTATCCATATACTTCATTTAATTTTATTATTGAGATTGAAAGTATTTCCGCTGCAGGATTTTCAGAGTTGTCTGGACTAAACATAGAGACAGAGATTGAAGAAATAACTGAGGGGGGAGTTAATACATTTGTTCACAAATTACCAAAACGATCAAAATATGGAAACATAACTCTAAAGAAAGGAATAACAAACTCAACGGATCTATATGATTGGTATATGGATATTGTCAAAGGTAAAATTACTCACAAAAATGTAGATATTGTATTTTTTGATGAGAAACGCAACAAAGAGATAAGACGGTGGCAATTTAGTAACGCCATTCCAGTGAAATGGATTGGTCCGGACTTGAATGCTACCTCAAACAATATTGCATTTGAATCAATTGAAATAGCACATAGTGGGTTGTCAACAGTATGAGCAGGAAACCAGGACCCTCAAAATCAAATCAGGCTAAATTGATCGTTCACAAGCAAAATGATGATAAAACAATTCATGTCATGTTCAATCCTGACAAATATTCTATTAGAAAAAGTAACACCTTTGCAAGCCACAATATTCCTGGAACCAACTATCCACAGATTCAATTTGTTAGTGGAGATTCAGAAACTATGAGTGTTGAACTATTTTTTGATACATATACTTATGAAGGAGGAAAAGATGTTCGCAAAGAATACACTGATAAAATTGCCAATCTTTTACAAATAGATGAGCATCTTCATGCTCCTCCGGTCTGTACCTTTCTTTGGGGAGAGTATTCGTTTACAGGAATAATTGAAAATCTAGAGAGAAACTTTACCATGTTTAACGAAGAGGGCAGACCAGTAAGGGAAACTATGACACTAAGCCTGAAACAGTACAAGAAACACAAACAGATCAGATCTTCACCTGATAGAACAAAACGTCATACCATTAAAGAAAGTGACAATCTGTGGTTGCTTGCAGCTAAAGAATATGGTGATCCATCAAAATGGAAGATTATTGCATCAGCTAATAACATTGATGATCCTCTGTCATTAAAGCCAGGCGAATCACTTGTTATTCCCCCCTTGGATTAGAATGATAAATTCTTTAAACTACAATGTATTCTAATTAACAGTTGAGTATAGATTATTCTAAATACGCACCAGAGTTTGAGATCCACATAAATGGAAAAAAAGATGATATTTTACGTCAAAGTGTAACATCAATTACAATAACTGAAGATCTACAATCTGCAACTAGTTTTCAATTTACTATTAATGATGAATTTAATGTTGATAAAGGACAATTCCTCTGGTTTGATAACAAGTCATTACAGCCAGGAAAAAAACTGTCAATTAAGATGGGTTATGTTGGTCATTTGTTAGATCTATTGCCCATAGGTTCAATTGAAAACGTTACTACCACAGGATTTACACAAGCATCCAACCCTTCCATGACTGTATCTGGATATGATGAATGTAAAAAAATTCTAAATGAAAAACCCAACTCCAAAGACAAAACAACAAACCGTAAACTCAAAGGTAGTGAAATCATTGATCTAATTGAGTCAAAATACAATGCAAAAACAGATCTAAATCTGAGAAAAACAATTGAAGCAACACAAGAACTTGCAGCTCATGTTACCAAAAACTCGCTGAACACATATGGGGATATTTTGGCTAATCAAGCACAAAAAATAGGCTGGACATACTTTATGACAAGAGGCAATATCTACTATGTTAATCCTCGAAAAAAAAAGGAACCAATTTTGGCCTTTGAATGGGGTCAAAATCTAATAGAATTTGTTCCTCAAATTAATACATCTGACATAAACCGGGGTTTAAGAGTAAGAAGCTCATCTCCTACATCAAACCAAGCAATAGAGATGGAAGTTGCAACTGGTTCTGAAGATAGGTGGGATAATGATGGAATAACAGCAAGTCAACTTGCAGAAAATATGGAAAGAGAGACACGTGATGAGGAGATTCAATGCTCTGATAAAAAAGAAGCTGAAATCCGAGCAAAAGCAATGCTTAATCAACAAAGTGACAATCTTGTAACTGGAAATTGCAAAATAATAGGAACCCCTGAACTTGAAATAGGTCAGATGATAAAAATAAAAGGAGTGGGAAAGCGGTTTAGCGGAGACTATTTTGTGACTAATGTGACTAATGAGATTTCCTCATCTGGTTATCTGACAAACTTTTCTGTGAGGACTAATACTGTAAAGTAGGAGAAAATATGTCGTCAATATCTGATAATATGTTTGGTGGTGGCAATGATGATGTCAACCAAAGGGGAAGAAAGATTGATGGAGTTGCAGTAGGGATTGTCACTGATAATGAAGATCCCGAGCAACTAGGACGAGTCAAGGTTACATTTCGATGGATGTCTGAAGACAATGAAACAGATTGGATAAGAATAGCTACTCTCTCTTCTGGTCCTGATAGAGGAAGTATGTTCATACCAGAGATTGAAGATGAGGTACTAGTTGCATTTGAGCGTGGGGATGTAAACAGACCATTTGTAATTGGTTCTATATGGAATGATGAAGGCAAACCACCAGGACCTGAAACACAAAATACCTTAAAAAAACTAAAAACCAGGAGCGGTCACCAAGTAATTTTCAGTGACAAAGAAAGCCAAGAAAAAATTGAGATCAACAGTAAATCTGGACATAAGATAATTCTTGATGACTCTTCTGGTAGTGAAAAGATTACAATTAAAGACAAAACAGAAAATAATTTTATTGAAATTGATTCTATTCAAAATTCTATTACCATATCGGCACAACTAAAAATACTCATTAAAGCAACTGATATTGAAATATCTGCTGATGCAACAATGACTCTAAAGGCTGGTGGAATGATGACTCTGCAAGGAGGAATCATCAAAATAAACTAGTGTGTGGTGATTTGTGATTCCTCCGGCAGCTAGAATAGGTGATCTGACAAGTCATGGAACCCCTCTATCTCCAGGACCTGGTAGTGCTAATGTTCTAATTGGTGGCAAGCCGGCATGGAGGGCCTTGTCTGATTTTCATGCATGTCCATTGGTGACAGGTCTAGTACCGCATGTTGGAGGTATTGTTGTAAAAGGTAGTACCACTGTACTTATCAACAATCTACCTGCGGCGCGTCAAGGAGATATTATAATAGAAATTGGACCACCAAACACAATATCTATTGGTGAGTTTACTGTAATTATTGGAGGATAAAAAGAGAGGTAGGTTGTTGCTATAAATGTCTGAAACAAAGAAATTTCTTGGAGTTGGTTGGAAGTTTCCAGTTAATGTTGATCCCGATGGTCTGTTCGCACTTTCTGAATATGAGCAAAGCATCAAAGAAGCAATCATGATAATCCTGGAAACATCCAAAGGGGAGCGAGTAATGCGTCCTGACTTTGGATGTGGGATACATGATTATGTCTTTGAGATTGTCAATGCATCAACTTTGGGTCAAATAGAACATAGCGTAACAGATGCACTGGAAAGATGGGAACCAAGAATAGAACTTGTAGATGTAAGTGTTAATACTGAAAGTGTAGCTACTGGAAAACTACTAGTCAATATACAATATGTAGTACGTAAAACTAACAATCAATTCAATATGGTATATCCATTTTACCTGAATGAAGGAGTTGGACAACGGGAGATAAGATCATAATTATGACCAATCATAATTTTATACTGGATTCAAGAAATTCTGAATCTATAATTGATGAGATTGCTAGTCTTATACCATACTATGTTCCAGAATGGATTCCAGCATACGATAAAGATGATCTTGGAGTTGGCTTGTGTAAGGCATATGCAAATACAGTAGAGACTGTTATAAAAAAACTCAACAATGTTCCTCAAAGAAACTTTATCGAATTTCTAAATATCTTAGGAATAACTCTTACTCCCAGACAAGCTGCACGTGTTCCTGTAACAATGACATTATCCAAAGAAGTGACAAAAAATATTTTGGTTCCCTCTGGAACAGAAATTATTGCAGAAGCATCTCCTTTACATGATGCACTAACATTCATAACAGAATCTGACTTGACTGTAACTTCTGCTCAATTAACCAAAGTGTATAGCATATCAAGAGATTACAGTGGGCTGGACATACAAATATTTGATCATACTAGTGCCATTATGGAAAAAAGACCCTTTTCCTTTTTTTCTGGCAATAATCTACAACAACATCTATTCTATATTAGACATGATGATCTCCTTGGATTGGAAAACAACTATATCAAAATATTTTTTACTTCTGCTAATTCGTCATCAGATACAAATGATTCTCCTAATCATTCTCTTGCAACCATATTTTCTGATCCTGCAGTAATAAAATGGGAATACAATTGGCAGGTAGATCCTGACACGGGAAAAGAAATCTCAAACTCTGCCAAACAAATGCACTTTTACAAAGATGAGGACAATTCTATAATTCTTCAAAAAATTATTAATGATAAAATAAAAGAGAGTGTTGTAAATGGAATAAATGGTAGATGGATTAGATGTAGACTGGAATCATTACCTAATGACTTGCAAGATTTCATCTCATCAAATTCCAACTCATACCAAGCTTTTCTTGCAGCATTGAACTGCCCACCTATATCTGGTTTGGGTATATCCATTCCTGTGTATGATAAATCTGATAAAAAATCTCCTTATGGGGAATCTGTGGAACCTGATATGATCTTTTGTGGTGAAACACCTCTCATCAAGGACAGCTTTTATCCATTTGGAAAATTCTCTAATATCTCAAACATATTCTATATTTCAAGCAGTACAATGCTTTCTAAAAAAGGACTGTCAATAGAGATAGAATTGAATTACAGCTCTGATTCTACTTTTGACACAAATAATGAATCTAACACACAGTATGATACAATTGATATCTTGTGGGAGTATTGGAATGGAAATGGATGGACCTTAATTGATCAAGTGCAATCAACAAGATTTCCAAAAAAATGGGTTCTGAGTTTTAAATGTCCTCAAGATATTACTATATCGATAGTTTATGGTCATCCAAATTACTGGATACGTGGAAGAATAGCACCATCATTTTTTGAAAACAAGTTAAAAGTACTGCAAAAAGACAACACATTTGAGATAGATCCTGGTACTACGTATCTTCCAAAAATTACTGGGATCTCTCTTTTAGTGTCTGAAAAAAACAGTGAGCATGTATATCCTCCTAACTTTTGTATATGTTATAACAATTTAGAATATGAAACATGTCTTGATTTGAAAAATCCAAACTACAAACCTTTTAGGCCGTTTAATACAAAAGACATTGATTTTCCATCTGTTTTCTTAGGATTTGACAAAAAGATAGACTCGGGAGGACCTGTCAACTTGTTTTGTATAATATCAAAAAATCCTAATGCTAAAAATTCTAAAGCAGATAACACATTTTCTTCATTCAAATACTATTCCAGCTCAATTGATGATTCCTGGAAAAAGATAGACTATTTGGACAAAACAAATGACTTGACCAAGACTGGATATCTCCAGTTGATGTTGCCTTCAGACTTTACTCAAAGAAAAATCTTTAATGATACACTACACTGGGTTGCCGCAAAAAATGAATCAGATATTATGTATGACAAAAACATATATGCATTATCTGGAATCTTTCTCAACACAGTTGAGGCCTTACATGCAACCAAAATATCTGAAATTTTGGGTTCTAGTGATTATTCTCCAAATCAAAGATTCAAATTAAAAAATCTCCCGATTTCAGACCATCCTATCAAACTATGGATAAACGAGTCATCTTTTGTAAGCGATGATGAAAAAAAAATCCTAATAAAAGAAAATAAAATTCAACAAGAATCCAAAAATAAATTCTCAGATCAACTATGGGTTGCGTGGGATGAGGTAGAAGATCTTTACATGTCAGATTCTTTGGCTAGACATTTTACAGTTGATAGAGAATCAGGAACTGTACAATTTGGAGATGGAATTCATGGTAAGATTCCTCCTGCAATAACAGACAACATAAAAGTAGAGTATCTCACAGGTGGTGGAAAAACAGGAAATGTAATGACAGGTGAGATCTCTTCCATGAAGGGCTCTGTTCCTTTTGTCAAATCCATCTTTAATCTAATAGATGCAGGAGGTGGAGGGAACAGCGAGTCTGTGATTTCTGTCATGAGACGAGGGCCTCAGATAATAAAACATAGAGGACAAGCTGTAACATCTGAGGATTTTGAATGGGTAATACGTGAAAAATTTACCTCACTTGCCAAAGTTAAATGCCTCTCAAATATTGATTCTGGTGGTAATTTTAAACCAGGACACGTGTCAATTGTTTTGGTTCATACATCTTCTTCTCACGTGCCTATACCATCTTCCAAATTGCTAATGGAGGTAAGTGACTATGTCAAAAAAGTTTCCAGTATTACCATATCTGAGAACATCAGTGTGATCGGACCTACCATTGCACACGTCTCTGTAAATGCAACCATATATCCATATGACATAAACTCTGCATCTGAAACACAGACAATAGCAATACAACAGATCACTGAATTTCTTGATCCTCTAAATGGTGGATTTGATGGTAATGGATGGGGGTTTGGTCAGATGATTAGCATCTCTGATATCTACAAACTTTTTGAAAGTATTCATCTAGTTGATCATACAGACAAAGTCACACTAGTAATTGATATCAAGTCAAACCCGGAGAAAACTTTTGTCATGACCACAGATAATGACCTTAATTCATTTGACATTGATCCAAAACTGCTAATCTGTAATGGGTCTCATTCTATTAATCTAAAATGGGAGGAGGTACATTAAGCATTGCCAATAGAAAATCCTTCCTTGGACTTGCAAACATTTGAAGACTTGCTAAATGAGGCAAAAAAGAATCTTCCAATACATTCCACAGTATGGACTAATTATAATGAATCAGATCCCGGCATAACATTGCTTGAGCTATTTTGCTGGCTTGCAGACAACCAAATTTACAAGCTAAACAGAATTACAAAACAAAACTATCTAAAGTTTCTCAGACTTTTAGGCGAATATCCCCATAGACCATTGCCTGCAGAGCTGAATGTGTCTATTCCATACACATCAAAAAATGCAACAACACTGCCAAAAAAAACCAAGTTGATAACTGATCATGATGATCTAATCTTTGAGACAAGAAATGATCTAGAATTGCTTCCTGTAACCATAAAAAAAGTATTGACAAGCTCACCTCGTGGATTTGTTGATAGAACAGGGTTACTGTTATCTCCAAGCAGATTCATCTATGGCTTTGGTAGGATACCAAAAGTCGGAGACTCTTTTCTACTGGGTCTAGATACAGATTATAACAAAGAGGCAAGATTGAATATTGGAATAGAACTAGAAGATACTGAAACTGCTCAAAAAGACAAATATGAAAAAACATCCACTGATAATACTACTTTTTATCCTTCGTGTAAACTAGAATGGATGTATCTAAAATCTACTGAAAATACTGATACTGATAAGTGGCACCAACTTGTAATAGACAAAGACACAACACTATCTCTTACAAAAAGTGGCATAGTCTCTTTGATTGTCCCGTTTGATGATGTGTCAAAACATGATCTGGATAATTCTGGGATCAAACTGAAATGGATTTTATGTAGACTGGTAGATGGCTTATATGATATTCCTCCAAGAATTCGATCCATCCACACCAATACTATACCTGCTACACAGGGTTGGACTGTAACTGAGACGTTGGGACAAAGCAATGGGCTTCCAGATCAGTCATTTGGAATAAAAAACATACCCTTGATAGATATTATCAATGTCATCATAAAAAATACCGAATCTAACGTTTCTACAACTTGGAAGCAAATAGATAATCTTGATTCATCAGGCCCAGATGATAAACATTATGTGGTTGATTTTTCTGATAGTGCAATTGGATTTGGTGATGGAATTAATGGAGATATTCCATCCCATCATGATGTTATTACTGTAGTATATCGATACGGTGCCATACTAAAATACGTCGATCTGAATAGTCTTCAATTGTTTGTTGCTGATAATGAACCATCAAGCAGTCTTCCTTTTACCATTCTTTTTAGTGGTCGTGAACCTGAAAGTATTGATGAAGCAATACTTAGGGTACGACATGCACTAAAACTTCCATCAAAGGCAGTCAGCGTTAATGATTATGAGTATATAGTAAAAAACACTCCTGGATTAAATGTATCACGAATATCTGCTATTCCTGATTCTAACAATAATTTAGTCAATGTAGTTGTTGTACCAATGAGCTATATTGAAAACCCAACACCAAGTCCTGAGTTTTTACGTATCATATATGAACATCTTGAAAAACATCGATTACTTACTACTAAAATTAATGTAATAGGACCAAACTATGTCAAGGTCTCAGTTTCAGCAGACGTTGAGATCAAGACAACTATGGATCCATTAGAAATGAAAAAACAGATAATTGATGCACTAAATAAATTTCTCAGTCCAGTTTCTGGTGCTAGTCAATCTGGATGGAAATTTGGACAACCAGTTTACAAATCAGAAATTTATTCTATAATAAAAAATATTCCAGGAGTCAAATACATGACACAACCTTATCTTCAGGCTTCTGGAAAACAAACTACTTTCAGGTATGGGGACGGAAAACTTTGGATCGATAAAATATCTCTTGTATATCCAGGACTGCATTTTATTAACATCAGAAACATCTCACAGGATCAAACAAATGGTGGTTATAGAAGAAGATGACACATGATAATAGCATAAAATTTCTCACCATTAACAGCAAATCAAAATGGAAGTCAAAAATACTTGATCATAGTAAAGATCATATTCATGTTGAAAATTTACTACGACTTGGAACTTTTAAAAACGTGGTTTTTGATTCGCAAACCAATCTATCTTGTAAAAATATCATTTCTATTTCTGTAGATGACTGTAATGTCTTGTTTATGCTGTTTTACAATATAGAATCTGGTAAATATGGCATTTGTACTGTAAATCCTGAAACTGGATTTGAAGAACTAACATATCCCTCTTTATCTGAACCTGTCTCCATACATGCAGATTCTCAATTCTTGTATGTTCTTGATGCAAATACTATCAAGATTATAAAAAAGATCGATTATTCCTACAAAACAATACAATGTGTCGGAGAAAACCCATGTGATATTACACTTGATGTCTACGATCATTTGTTACTTCTTGATAAAAACAATCAGATCTATATCTATGAGAATGAAGAGTTTAAACCATTTTTGGATGAAAAATCATCTTCCAAAATTCAAGAGAATGGTGCAATAAAATGTCAAATTGGCAAATACGATGATAAGCTCTATACACTTGGAACCCATAACATATTGGTATTTTCTAGTGATGGATACTATGAAAATACTATAAATCTAGACTCTGCCGATTCTGCAGTTGATTTTGATGTGTTTGATTCTGATAATCTCTTTGTGATGTTGAAAAACCGTTTCATGATTACAATTCTTGATGGAATAAATAATCCAATAAACCTAACAAACATTACAAGATATGATCATGTTGCTGTCAGTAAAAGTGGGATGATCTACATTGTTGATACATCTGCAAACAAGATAAATTCATTAAAACACATAGATAATTTCTATGATTCTGCATTTTATATCACTAAACCATTTGACTCTACTATTAATGATACTATATGGCACAAAATTACACTAGACTGTGATATCTTACCTAATACTGTTGTTGATATTTTTTACTATTCTTCTAATTCTTCTGATCTTCCAATGCATCCTTCATGGCAACAACTTCCACCTAATCCATATGATGCATTATTAGTTGAAGCAAAAGGCAGATATCTATGGATTAAAATAAATCTGTCGAGTTTAGATGGTATTTTATCTCCTAAAGTACATAGTATCAAAGTATTTTTCCCAAGATCTACTTATCTGAAATACCTCCCATCTCTGTACTCCAAAGATAAGAAAAGTAAAGACTTTCTAGAACGATTCTTGTCAATCTTTGAAACGATACAGTCAAGCATTGATGAGAAAATTACATCTATTCCAAAGTATCTTGATCCTAGGTCAACACCAAATGAGTATCTTAGCTGGTTATCAATGTGGTTTGCATTTGAGTTTGACCAGACTTGGAATGATAAAAAACTACGTATGCTATTAGAGTCATTGCCACAAATATACAAAGGTAGGGGAACACGACAATCTCTAGAGTATATTCTATCAATTTATCTCGGACTACCTGTCAATCTTATTCCTTTCTTTCAAAATCAAAAGTTTGTCATAGTTGAGCATTTTCAGATAAAAACTGGCATGAACCTTGATCATGACTACAAATCACTTTATGGTGATAATCCATACTCTTTTTTTATTCTATTAAATAGTCTTGAAGTAAAAAGAGATCTGGTAGATCACATAAGAAAAATTGTATACAAAGAAAAACCTGCCCATACAATAGGACATGTTGTAATGATAGAACCATGGTTTGAGCTAAACTCCCATACATATCTTGGAGTAAACACCTATCTGAATAAGAAAATCTTAACTATTGGAGAATCAAAACTAGGTAGAGATTCAATTGTTTCAGAAAAGTGAATGTTATATGATGATAGGATCTAGTACATGTGTAAAAATAGGAGAATTTGAACATGTCTGAAAAAAGAACAAACCTACCAATACCTGATGAGAGACTAAACCAATTTGAGCGAAATAATTACTTTTATGGCAAGCTGATGACTGCAAGTGACTTTGAATCTGAACAACAATACTTTAATGAAAAGCGATATCTGATCAACAGGCTTATGCATGGTAATGGTATTGTGTGTGGCCTGCAAGTAAGCCTCTATGACCACAAATCTTTGTCGGTTGTGCTATCTTCTGGTGTGGCACTAGATTGTCACGGACAAGAAATTATTGTCAGCAAAAAGCATGAATCTTATCTCATCTCTACTCAAAATCTAAATCCTAATACTCTCACTGAACAGCAATCTGGTTGGATAGGATTATTCATTAAAAGAAAAGATGAGGGAAAAGAATCTGTTCCATCTCCTTCACTGGAATTCAATGAACAAATATGTACTAATAACAAAATTCAAGAAAATTTTGAGCTATATTTTGATATCTTACAGGACAAACCAAACATACTGTCATCCTTCTCTGAAAAAGAGTCAAGTGATATTTCTCTGGAAAAGTCTCAAAACACTGCAATGCAAGAATATGATGAATTATCACGAGAAGAATGTCCGTCGTGTGGAGGAAAAGAATCAGGTGTTATTATTGCTGCACTGAAAAAATCTTCTTCTGGATGGGATCTTGATCCTGTGGAAACCATCCAACGTCGAAAGACTGTGAAATCCTGGTTTAATGATATATCTGAGCGCAATCTAAATCAAACTGGCGAATTAAAACAGCATTCTACAAGCGGAATAGTTGAACTAGAATACTCTGCAGGAACCAACATATTGTTTGGA
>Ga0224507_10000767_pt1 | contig 12558 bp, 10 predicted proteins | sample SF_Jan12_sed_USG_3_FD_170159 | JGI IMG/M metagenome (GOLD analysis project Ga0224507, IMG submission 170159) | Sediment microbial communities from San Francisco Bay, California, United States - SF_Jan12_sed_USGS_13 | ecosystem: Environmental > Aquatic > Marine > Sediment | place: USA...
AACCCTATGTGTATCCGGCCTGATCGCGCGCAGATGTGGTGCTGGTGATCACTTACGACAACTGCATAAATCTGAACTACCTGTGACCACTTATATTTTTTGGGTCTTATTAAATCAGGTAGTTGTAATCATAGTGACCAGTTTATCCCATATCGGCAACAAATATCCTAAGACGGAATCCCTTAGAATACCAACTTATTAATCCACAATTTTTATATAATAACAACACATGTGGTTATCAAGAACCTTATCCACCACGTCTTTTGCCACCCCGGTTTCCGAAATCCATTTATCGGCAAAACCTTTTTTTCCCGAACCAGCCTTACAACCCAGCTGATAGATCTCTATTTTCTTGCCCCCCACCTGTATTTTATCAGCCACCGCGCTACGCAACGGTTGATGCACCGAGCAAAAAGGACTCACACCGGCTCCTTCTCCAACCCTATATTTATTTGTAATCATACCGGGTTTATTAAATTCCTCTGTGAAATCTGCATATCCATCGGGCATAGTTTCAAAAACAGAGGTATAATTTTTTATGGAAGGTCCAAAAGGACAATCTTTAAGACCAAAAACAAAGTCCCCAACATGGGTTGATTTACCCTCAATCATTGTTATCGGATTGCTCGTGTCCTCAATAGCGGCCAAAAAATCGTCAAAAGTGGCATATTCAACCTCTTTTATTTTTTCCGCAGTGGCCAGTGCGTTACGAATTAAGGTTCCCTTAGCTGCAGCGGCACCACTCATGGTGATCATCACCTTAATCATGTCCAGAAAACTGACATGAGCAATATCTAAAATCTTACCCTCCCCCATTTTGTCCTCCTCGTTGTCTTTCTCGTTCAAAAAACTGGTTGATCATTTAGATTGAAGCTGATTTCTCAATTTCACCGGCATGTTTTTTAATTTTCAGACGAATCATTCCAAGATTTGCCTCTTTATCAGCCACTACCACTAGAAATGCTTCACTTCCGATGGGTGCGAGCATAACAGGACCTTGATCATACTCTATCATAGTCATTGTTAAACTACCTTTATCCAGTTGATTGCCCATGGACTCTGAGGCACCAAATCCACCAGAGGCAATGGCCCCGATCATTTCACTATCCGTTCCAGCTATGGCGATACTATCAAGCAAAAATCCATCTCGTCCTACTAAACAAGCGGTATTTACCCCTGGTAAACTTGTAAACTCCGTTAACAGATTTTTCAAGTCGTTCATGATTTCCTCCTCGTTTTTATTATCGCTAATTACATCAATATTGCCAGGCATACTATCTGAAGCAGAAGATGATATTGATATTTTTTCTTCATTTTGCTTGGCTTTTAATTCGTCCATCCTAGCCATTCCCTCCAGCAAAAGAGCTTCAGTATCCTTCTTAATAGTTCGCTCTGGAAGCTCTTTAGTGCTGATACACTCTATCATTCCCCCTTTAAAGGTTAAAATCTCATAAAAGGCTTCTTCCGGAGAAAGGGTACCGCATTGGGCATGGATAATATTGCCATCATAAAAATAAACCCGCCCCTCACGACCGGAAGATGTTTTTACCCTAAGGGTTGTACTAGATTTAGACAAACAATTTATCTGTATAATATCGCTAAGTTCAATACCAGAAACTGTGCCTTTAAATAAATCATCTTGGGCTAAGGACGTTTTAATCACCCGCCTCAACTCATTAATATCAAAAGGTTTTTCTAGGTAATGTAGCCCACCGTGAGCTAAGGCCTCATTTTTATGTTCCGGTGAAGGAAAAGCGGTCATCACCACCACACCAGTATTTGGATAACGATTAGAGATACGCATCAGCAAATCAATCCCGCTAATACCAGGCATTTTAATATCGGTTACTACTAAATCGATAGGCTTTTCAGACAGAACCTGTAAGGCATCTTCACCGGAAGATGCAACAGTGATATCAACTTGTAGTTTATCATTATTAAGGTTTTTCTGAAGAGACCAGATCATATCCTCTTCATCATCTACAATAAGTACCTTTTTTAACGTCTCTGTATTATCCATGGATAGATCCTATATAATTATTAAATAAGTAAGTATTCACAGCACCAGTGCCTGCTTACTATCTTACGAGGTATTAGGGAACTTCCAAAAAATAATCTACCCGACTAACTTGTCCATAGCTCCGTCTTCTGCGTTGAGCCAAGGGTTACATACAAAAAGTATGCGCCCCTTGGCACGCCTTGAAGACGAAGCCCTATCCTACGCCATTCGGGTAGATTATTTTCTTCCAGTTCCCTTAGAAAGGCAGAAAATATATACTAGGCTCTAATTGCAAACCCTCTAGTCAACGACTTTATGAATAAATATTAAGTTGCACAATTCATACCGCTAATAAAAAAACGACATATTCATTGTCAACTTAGAACCTTAATGGCATGTATTAAAAAATATATTGATGAAAAGGCAGTGAAAAGCGGTCACTATCTGACCAGTGGTAAGAAAATGATCAATTTCTATTGATCAGCAAGTTTCTTTTTTAGGGTATTGCGGGATATATTGAGGATGCGAGCGGCTTTTGATTTATTATTACCAACCCGTTGCAAGACGTTAGAGATATATTTCAATTCCATATCTTTAAGGGTGAGCAGGGGTAATAACTCTTGTGAAGAAGAGGTGGAAGGGCGAGGAACTGAGAGATGAACCGGAGCCAACCATTCATCTCTACAATAAATAACAGCTCGTTCGATACAGTTTTTAAGTTCTCTGATGTTTCCGGGCCAATTATGAAGAAGCAAAAGTTTTTCACTCTCTGGAGTAAACCCTTTAATTCCTCGTTTCATTTCCCCATTAAAATAAACAAGAAAATAACGGGCCAAAAAAAGAAGGTCATCTCCCCTCTCACATAGCGGAGGTATCTTAATATTAATCACATTAAGCCGATAATATAAATCTTCTCGAAATTGTCCACTCGCTACCTCTTCTTCCAAATGAACATTAGTAGCGGCGATTATACGTAGCTTAACATTGATATCTCGTAATCCCCCTACCCTACGAAAGGTTGATTCCTCAATCAAGCGTAAAAGTACTGGTTGTAAACTCAAGGGTAAATTCCCTATCTCGTCTAAAAATAAGGTCCCCCCATTGGCCATTTCCACCAACCCTTTTTTTTGTTTCACCGCATCGGTAAAGGCACCCTTTTCATAACCAAAAAGCTCTGACTCTATAACATTAGCAGCTAGGGCCCCGCAATCAAGCTTAACAAAAATTCCACCGGCTCCTTTTGATAACTGATGAATAGCTTTGGCTACTAGTTCCTTACCAGTCCCGGTTTCACCAGTCACCAACACCGGGGCATTAACTGACCCGGCCGTTAATATATCGTTACGGAGCATAGCAATAGCTTTGCTCTCCCCAACGATATATTCCATGGGATCTTTACCTTTCTCCAGAAGAGCTTTTTTATCAGCAGTCCTATTGCGCATACACCCATGAAGTATTTTTTTAAATTCTATAAGTTCAAATGGTTTAAGAATATAATCCACCGCCCCAGCTTTAAGTGCCTGTACCGCACTTCTTGCGTCGTTGCGACCTGTAAGCATAACAATATCAATATCTGGACATTGGGATTTCAGCTCACCAATCAGGCTAAGACCATCCCTATCAGGAAGTCCTATATCAAGAAAAACTAAGTCAATTAACTCTTTATTGATTATTTTTAAGGCATTTATGGCAGAAGAGGCACTAAGAACAGAGTATCCTTCTTTGGTAACAGTCCTGGTAAGGGAAAAGAGCAAGTCGTCAGAATCTTCAACTATAAGAACATTGGCCATGCTTAATTACCTTTCAAAGAACATAATAAAGGAGGCACCATCCAGAACATCTGGATCAAGTAGAATAAATGCGTTATTTTCTTGTAAAATCCGATAGACAATAGAAAGACCCAAACCAGTACCTTGGGCTTTTGTGGAAAAAAAAGGTTTAAAGGCTTTTTCCCTGGTTTCCTCACTCATCCCGCAACCATTATCAGTAAAAATTATTTTGACATAATCCTCTGGTTTCTTATTCAAACTGATTTCAGAAAAATAAGGCATTAAATCATCATCAGAATCCATGAATGACGCCTTAATATCGATAATCCCATCATGCTCAATAGCCTCAATAGAATTGAGCATGAGATTTAAAAATACCTGTTGTACCTGATTGAGATCGGCGTATATCTGAGGTAAACTGTTATCATATTTTTCATATAGTTTTATATTTCTGCTTTTCAACTTTTTACGGACTAACTGTTTAGTCTCATTTATTATTTCTATTACAGAAACCTTTGTTCTTTTAGGAGTGACAGGCTTGGCAAAGGTGAAAAAATTGGTGAGCAATTCATTAAGCCGGTCTACTTGGCGTATAATTCTGGTTAAATATTCACGATTTTCATCATCGGGATCCATGTTTTCTTCAATAGATTGCGACATGGTTTTAATACCGGCCAAGGGATTTCGAACCTCATGGGCAACCGCAGAAGCTATTTCAGCTACGGTTATAAGATGGTTCATTTTTTCCATTTCTCTCTGGGTACGTTTAATCTCGGTAAAATCTGTGAGAGAGATGATATAACCCAATTCTTGACCTTGAGAATCTTTTCTGGGTACTGTGTTATAACCAATTACTTTATCTTCACCACCAATAGTGGTAAGGGTGATTTCCTTACTCATACCAGTGGGTAGAGGAGTAGGATCCATCAAGCAAATAGCGATATTTTCGATAAAAATTTTCTTTAAATTATGCCCTATTATCGACTTTTTAAGCGTGAAATAATTTAAAATTTCCCTACCCAGAGGATTAATCATAGTAACAATGCCATCGGGGTCCAAAACCAAAAGACCATGATTGAGACTTTCGATGATAGAATTAGTGAAAAGTTTTTCATTCCAAGCAGCAGTCATGGCAGAATGAAGCCGATCAACCAAAGAGGCACGTTGGGATTCCATTTTTTTTCGCTCAATTACCCCAGCAAAAATATTAGAGATCGCAATAAGAGTTTCTTGTTCCTCACTACGCGGACTGTGACCTTCACGAACATACAGGGCTATAACTCCAAGAATCCTATCGCCTGAATGGATGGGTATACAATAATGACCATGGTGTTCAATGTTTCTATAATGAATATTATGCCGCTCATCCACAAAAGAAGCGAACTGTACCTCGCCAGTCTCTAGAGCTCGACCACAATGACAAACCCCTGGAGAGATTCTAGAGCAAGCTTGGACCTGCTCAGGTTTCATACCAATATGTGAATGTAAAATAAGTTCTCCGCTTTCATTATCAGTTAAAAAAACAGCTCCTTTGGGTTCCAATTTCAAACTATCAAAAGAACATATTAACTCAAGAACGTTAGTACAAAAAATATCCGGAGAAATATTCTTCAAAGTCAATTGAAGTATAGAATTCATTATTTTTTGCGAATTCAGAGAGTTACGAACATCCTTTTCTCGACGAATCTGTTCGTTATTATCAAATGCGTTAATTAAAAAATGAATTCCTTGAGGCGTATCTAATTTAGAAATAATGAGTTGGATTGGAATATCATAACCATCGCAATGCCAGACTTTATTTTTTAACTCTTGTAAGGTGGAAGGATGGATCTTATCTTTTTTGATGAGACTTTGTTGATAGAGTTCTAAGGCAGAATGAGAGAAAATAGTTTTAGAAAGTTTACGGCCCAAAGCCTTAGCTGACGACCAACCGAAAAGACGTTCTGCAACCTCATTCCAAGTAACGATATTATCATTAATATCGACAATTATAAGGGCATAACATTCATTGTTTATAACGAAATTTCTTTGGGACAAAGCATTCCCCCTGTCCATCTTTTAACAAATATAATATTCTAAGGATTATTATTTTACATAGCGTAGAAATCAAGATCAACCAACCTTAATTCAATATAAGCGTTCACCTGCACTACGCAACCGGATTCACACAGGATTAACTATAGCTCACCGATCTACTTTGCACACATGCGCACCACTGGCAAACTCTTACCAGTCCGATTTTATAGAACTTTTCTTTACAACCCAGTGAACGGTTACAATTCAATAACCTTATTCATGCCCTGACAAGGATATCAATGGAATATAAATACCTTCAGCAATAAAATATCCGATGACACCTGAATCAGTTTTTTGTTCTTCTTTCCAACGCCATTGCGATGAAACATTGACCTGTTTCACCCGACTATCCAAAAAAACCGCTCCTCCCTTATTTCCATTATGCAAAAGAAGGAGATATGATTTAGCAACAGGCTCGTTAAAAGCTTCTAAAACTCCAGGATGCTGAAAAATTGGCACTTCCATTTTCTCAAGTTCCTGTTCACTATTTTGAGCTAACGTTCCAACAAATAGAGGTTGTATTTTACTCCAAGGATGTCGCTTAAGACTTTTAAAAGGATAAAAACTATTAGTAACGAATTTAGATGCTTTTATAATCGGCTCACTACTCATGTGAACCATTTCCTCATGAATAAATGCAGCTGGAGAGCCTTGCCATTTACCAATTAGAACGGATTGATAAGGAGGTATCGCATGATTCACACTTGCAAATGGTTTTTTTGCTAATTTCCATTGACGAGCAGGAAAAAGAGGAGGATGTTCCTTTTCTTCAAAATCTCCTTGTAAGGCTCTTTGAAAGGAATCTTCTTGATATCGTAATAATTCTCGAAGGTTTTTAGCAGCAGAATGAAGTTGTTTATAACCAGGGGTTTGCTGAAAAAGCAATTCCAGCATGTTAATCCGCTCTGCACAATTTTGCATTAGTAGCAAATTAGAACTTATTATATTTTTATATACATCAACTTCATTAGAGTTATCATTTAAGTTTGTTAAATCTGATTTATCAGCAACAACTTCCAAATCTTCATTCACCTCAGAATCAGATGAGGCAACATTTTTTGAGTTAAGGGGGGCTGAATCTGCTGACTCCGGGGGAGTTATACCAGTTAGGGTTGGAAGTTCAAAAGTTTCCTTAATCGAAGATGAATCAGATTGGTCAAGTTCACTACTAAGCTCACTAAAAAGATCATCAACCAGATCATCAATATTTTCAGAAAGGCTTGCGTGACTACTTACCTTCAACTTAACATCATCACTTTCCATTGTCCGCTCCGAATAAATATTGAAATATATAAATTATAGAAATTTTCAGTTAAGCATCAGCGAAAGAACAGAAAAAATAGAGACCGCTGCACTTATCTTAACCACTCAGCATAATAGAAAAATTTAACAAAAATTTTAATCTATATAATTCAACATAAGTGCCAACACTTGGTCTATATCAATACCTGTGGTGTCAATTAGCTTCGCATCATTCGCTTTTTTAAGTGGTGCAATGGTCCGTTGTTGATCATCATTATCTCTTTTAATTATCTGTTCTAATATTTTTTGTTCATCAACTAACATTTTACCTGCACGCAGTTGCAGAATACGCCGTGAGGCTCGTTCTTCCGGTGCTGCGTCAAGATAGAATTTATAAGCGGCGTCTGGAAAAACTACGGTTCCTGTATCTCTACCCTCCACCACCACATTACCTGCTGCACCCATCTGTTGTTGAAGAACAGTTAATTTATTACGTACCGCCGCCATAGCTGAAACTTTGGAAGCAAGCATACTAATTTCAGGAGTGCGAATATCAGTAGTAACCTCTATATCATCTAAGAAAACTAAGACATCTGCGTCGGGGGAAGGAGCTGGTTCAAACCTCAAATTAATCCGTTCCAGAACACCCTCCATTACCCTCTCATCTGTGAAATCGAGATTAAGCTGTTTACATTTTAAAGCAACGGACCTATACATAGCTCCAGTATCAAGATAGGTAAATTTCAACTGAGCTGCTAAACGTCGGCTAATAGTGGATTTGCCCACCCCGGATGGGCCGTCTATGGTAACAATTTTACGTTTTTTAGACATAATTGAGTTCTCGTAGACATATTTCAAAAGCCTTCATAAACCGTTCATTTTCCTCATGGGTCCCAACTGTTAAACGAATATAATTGGGAAATCCATAGGCTTTCATGGCTCGAACTATTACTCCTTGGCGCAACATGGCTTCATAGAGTTTAGTTGCATCATTAAAAATATCTATGAGAAAAAAATTAGCATATGACCTAAAGACTTTGCATCCCAACTCGTCAATTTTCCGAGTTAACCACTCTTTACCATCTAAAGTACCTTGAATGGTTTTTAAGTAATGTTCTTCATCAGTCAAAGCGGCAAGAGCACCTATTTGTCCTAGAAGATTAATATTAAATGGTTGTCTTACCCGGTGAAGAATTTGAGCAATTTCTGGATGCATAATTCCAAAGCCCACCCTTAGCCCGGCTAAACCATAGGCCTTAGAAAAGGTACGTAGGGATACCACAGCGGGAATATTTTCAGGAATACGAATTAATGATAAAATATCGATACGCTCATCCTCCGGCAAGAAATCCACGTAGGCCTCATCCAGCACCACTACCACTTCTTCTGGAAGGGCAGCAAGAAATGAATTAAAATCTTGACGAGAGATAACAGTACCACAAGGATTATTAGGGTTATCGAGAAAAATAAGCCTGGTGCGGTTAGTTACAGCCTTTTGGATAGCATCCAAGTCATGAGTCATCTCACGTAGCGGTATGACAATATTTTCTCCGCCACGTATCTGAACAAATTTCTGGTACATGAGAAAAGACGGATGACTGGTTATCACCTCATCTCCACTACGAATAAAAGCCTTTACTAAAAATTCAATAATCTCATTGGAACCATTACCGAGGACTATTTCCTCAGACGATACTCCCATCTTCTTAGCCAGCATATTGGTAAGATAATGACCGGATCCATCAGGATAACGATGAAGATTAGTTAAGTGATTACCTATAGCATCCACGGCCTTAGGGGAAGGACCCCAGGGATTTTCATTGGAAGCCAGTTTAATGGAACCGGTAATACCCAACTCTCTTTCCAACTCCTCTAATGGCTTCCCTGGTGGATACGGAACTATTTCTTTAATATGGTTAGATATATTTAGTTTCATTGCGCCTCCGGTTTAGGAAAATTCCCGACCATTTCCACACGTTTTTCCAAATTCCAACCAGCCTTAAATAAAAGATCTTCCTTTAGATGAGGTGCCTGTAACTGAATACCAACAGGCAGTCCATCAGTACTTAATCCTCCTGGAACCGAGATACTAGGCATTCCAGTCAAATTAGCTGGAATGGTAAGAATATCGGAGAGGTATATAGCTAGGGGATCTTTACTCATATCTCCAAATTCAAAGGCTGGTACGGGACTTACTGCAGAACAGATTAAATCACATTTGGCAAAAGCCTCATTGAAATCATTACGTACTAAACTACGTACCTGGGAAGCTTTTTTATAGTAAGCATCATAATAACCAGAGGATAAAGCGTAGGTACCAAGAAGAATACGCTTTTTAACTTCCTGCCCAAAGCCCAGTGATCGACTTTTACTATAGAGCTTATCAAGAGAATCACAATCTTCAGCACGAAAACCATATCGTACTCCATCAAAGCGGGCCAAATTGGAACTGGCCTCAGCCATAGCTATAAGATAATAGGCTGCGAGGGAATAATCAGTATGGGGAAGAGATATTTCAACTAATTCTGCCCCAGCATCTTTAAGCTTATCAAGACTATCCATTACCACCTTATTAACATCGTCTCGAATACCTAAACCAAAATATTCTTTGGGTATACCAATCCGGATACCCTGTAGACCATCAATAAGAGATTCACTATAAGTAGGAACTTTTTGTTTTAACGATGTTGAATCATGAGAATCAAATCCAGCAATAGCTTCCAACATCAAAGCGCAATCAGTAACATCTTTGGTTAATGGTCCTACCTGATCAAGGGAAGAAGCGTAAGCAACCAGGCCATAACGTGATACACGACCATAAGTAGGTTTAATTCCTACTGTACCGCAAAAAGAAGCAGGTTGTCTAATGGACCCTCCGGTATCAGAACCAAGGGATGCCAAACACTCACCGGCCGCAACAGATGCCGCAGATCCGCCGCTTGAACCACCGGCTACATATTTACTATTCCATGGATTAGTCGGAACATTAAAGGCGCACGTTTCATTACTAGAACCCATGGCAAACTCATCCATGGTTACCTTACCGGTAATAACAGCACCTTTGTTTTTCAATTTTTCAACTACAGTTGCATCATAAGGTGGTTGAAAATTCTCAAGCATTTTAGAACCACAGGTGGTTTTCATATCAGCAGTACAAAGTACATCCTTAAGAGATATGGGCAAACCACATAATATACCAGCCTTACCAGCACGACGAAGATCATCTGCCTGCTTAGCGGCAGTCAAAGCCCCTTCATCATTTCTAGTTATATATGCTTTAACGACACCTTCAACGGCATCCATCCTGGCTAGCACTGATTGTGTAAGTTGCACGGCGGTGATATCACCGCGCTCTAACATTTCCTTGGCTTCATGCAAGGTTAGTGAATAAAGGTCCATAGTTATATAATTATTATACGATTATTAATTAAAAGTAATTAGATTATTCTGGGAACCACGAAAGAATCGCCGTTTTGTTGAGGTGCGTTTTTTAGAGCATTTTCTCGTTCAAGAGAAGAAAGAACAACATCTTCTCTAAATACATTATTAGCTTCTTGGGAATGGGTAGTAATTGGTATATCCGTGGTATCTAATTCTTGAAGCTTGGCTACGTAATTAAGCATCAAACCTATATGATTGGTCATAGTTTCAACCTCTTGAGGCTGAAGATCCAAACGAGCCAACCTTGCGACGTATTCTATTTCATTTTTTGTAATTTCAGACATTTAAATAACCATTAAAAATTATTATCTATAATAGAATTTATATTTTCTGTGTCAATCATTTTGGCAAAAATTTCAACCAAATTTTTATCGAAAAGGGTTCCAGAACAACGTTTCAATTCATCCAAAGCTTGATATTTTGAAAAGTTAGGCCGATAATTTCGTCTGGAAGTCATGGCGTCAAAACTATCTGCCACGGCTATAATGCGGGTAAGTAAATCCAATTCTTCAGAACATTTTCCTTGAGGATACCCACTACCATCTAAACGTTCATGATGATTTTTTACTATTTGGCGTTCTCTTTGTAAAAATACCAATGGTTCGAGAATATTAGACCCCACTTCCGGATGTTCTTTTATCTCTTTCCATTCCTTTTCAGTCAATTTACCTGCTTTTTGAATATGATCCCTTTCATTAACCAATTTACCTATATCATGAATAAGAGCGGCTCGTTCCAATACCACCAAATCTTGTTTACTTATCCCGAGTTGTTTTCCGATCATAATCGAATATTCGGTAACCCTTTTAGTATGACCGGCAGTATATTCATCCTTTTTTTCCAAAAAAGCTTGAAAACTAGACATTATTTGTATAGTGGCATTTTCCAGTTCGTGGCTATACTTTTCAAGAAGTTGATTTTTTACTGCAAGTTCAGCTGTTTTCTCCTGAACCTCCCTTTCAAGATTATCCTGATAAGCTTTTTGCTGGCGAACAAAAGTCCTTTTTTCTACTGCTCTTTTAATTTTAGAATTAAAAATATCTAAATCATCCACAGGCTTAGTCATGAAGTCATAAGCACCTAGATTAAGGGCTTTTACAGCATAGTCCATGGACCCGCCGCCAGTGAGAAAAAGAACGGGAATATCTATTTCCTTTTCGTTCAAAAATTCAAGAGTTTGAAAACCATTAATATCCGGCATATTAATATCTAATATAATAACATCGAAACTTTCATCTATGGTTTTCAAAGCTTCGGTGCCACTATATACAGCAACAACTTCATAGCCAAACATTTTAAGAATTCTTTCTATTGTCGTACAAACTAATTTATCATCATCGGCAATAAGAATTCTAGGACCCAGCATTCACTTAACATCCTTTTTGTAAATATTTGAAATATACTATATATCCCAGTAATTTTTAACCAACTCAAGCGCCTGATCAAGAGACGAGAGATCTGAATCTCCCGAATCTAATTGGTCAGCAAATTCCGCTGATAAATAGTTAGGGAAACCATCCACTGGACTCTCCCCCAACAATTCTCTTAACACTGCTAAGCTTCCTTCTAACATACCTCTCAGGTTATAACCGCCTTCCAGGGTAAAAAGCAATGAACCATCACATAATTCATTTGCAAGTTGTACCATAACCCTGGTCAGATAAGCAAATCCTGCCGCACTTACCTTCATTAAACCTAGTGGGTCATCCTTATAAATATCAAAACCGGCCGATACTAAAATAAGTTGCGGTTTATAAAGTCTGGCCACCGGAGTTATCAATTCATTAAAAATTCGTGCATAATCGTAGTCATTCTGTCCTCCGGGCAATGGAATATTAATTGTGTACCCCTCCCCTGCCCCTGTACCAGTTTCCATTAATGTCCCAGTACCCGGAAAATAGGGATATTGGTGAGTTGAAATATACATTACCTTATCAGTTTTGTAAAAACTCTGTTGAGTTCCATTACCATGATGAAGATCCCAATCAACTATCAAGACTCGTTCCATCCCCAATTTGGAAACTGCATAAT
>Ga0224507_10000769_pt1 | contig 12553 bp, 15 predicted proteins | sample SF_Jan12_sed_USG_3_FD_170159 | JGI IMG/M metagenome (GOLD analysis project Ga0224507, IMG submission 170159) | Sediment microbial communities from San Francisco Bay, California, United States - SF_Jan12_sed_USGS_13 | ecosystem: Environmental > Aquatic > Marine > Sediment | place: USA...
TGTTGAGAGTCGTCTCCCATTAGAGGTCGTCGTTATCAGCGTGTTAGCCGAATATCTTGTCCATTTTCTCAGACAGGGTGTCGGCAGTGAAGGGCTTGACAATATACTGGCTTACCTTGGCCTTGACTGCGGCGATGATGTTATCCTGCTGCGCTTCGGCGGTTACCATGATAAAGGGCGTCGCGGCGAGGTTTGCATCGGCTCGTACGGTTTTCAGCAGGTCAAGACCGGTCATCTTGGGCATGTTCCAGTCTGAGATTATCAGGTCGACTTTTTCTTTCTGGAGGATTTCCAAAGCGCTGGTGCCGTCATCAGCTTCAATAATGTTTTTGAAGCCGAGTTGTACGAGTATGTTTTTGACAATCCGTCGCATGGTTGCGAAGTCATCGACAACAAGAACCTTCATGTTGGTATCAGCCGGCATGGTTCCCTCCCTCAAACGTTTCGGTGAAACGTGTGTTGTTTGGTTTGTTACTTTTTCCCGCCAAATGTGGCGAAAAAGTTTTTTATAGCGCAGTTCTCAATATTGCCAACAAGCATTGTCGGCCGCAGTGATCTGTAAGTGAGAATTTAATCACATTATTCTATATAAAAACAATAGTTAAGACAATAAAGTTACTTAGTAGCGTATTTTATCGTTTCAGTAAAGATCAAAAAAGGAAAATTACCTTGCCCGGGGTACTTAGCCATTCAGGCTTTTTTTGAGTTTTGAACGTAAGCGCAGCATGGCCTTGCTGTGCATTTGCGAGATCCGCGATTCTGTGTAGCCGAGGACTTCACCGATTTCCTTCATGGTCAACTCATCGAAGTAATAAAGAGAGACGGTAAGTTTTTCTTTTTCAGGCAGATCGGTAATGGCGTTGGCGATTACCTCGCGGACTTCGGAAATGTTCAGAGCCGCAAAGGGGTCTGTGCCGTCAGCGGCAAAGGTTTCAGCGATGCTGCCCCTGTCTTCAGGGATCGGATTCTTGTGCCGAAGCATGTCGATATCCATGAAGGATACCGTTTTGGTTTCATCAAGCAGCTTGTAAAAGGCTTCAAGATCAAGATTCAGCGCTGCCGCAGTTTCTTCGTCGTTGGCAGGTCTCCCCAGCTTCTTTTCAAGCTCGCTGTAAGTTCTTTCAAGATCGGTCACCTTCCGCCGTACCGAACGCGGTACCCAGTCCAGTGAGCGAAGTTCGTCGAGCATTGCGCCTTTGATGCGAAATTCGGCATAGGTTTTGAATTGAACATTCTTGGCCGGATTAAATTTTTCTACGGCATCAATCAGGCCGATGGTGCCGCAACTGATCAGGTCGTCGAGTGCCACGTGGGACGGCAGTCTGGTGGCCAGGCGCGCGGCAATATATTTTATCAGCGGCGTATAATTCAGGATCAGGTCGCTACGGGTCGCCTGATCAAGCTGCCCGCCCTGGCTGAAGTACGCCTGGGTGTAATCCTTGAATTTCGAGGTCTGTGGTTTGTTCATTCTCGAGTCACTGGACGTATGCGGCGGTAAGGGTATGAAGCGAATCGCCGACAGAGATTGGTTGCATGTTGATATTATGACAGATCAAGCAGGCCTTGCCAAAAGAATTTGATATTGCCGTCACTGTGCTGTTCAGGTTTTTCGGCAATAATTTGCGTGGACAGGGTTTTAAACATCCGGCTCGATTCGGCGTCTGGAAAAAGTTCGCTGACCAGTTTCTGCTTTCGGACTGCTTTAGGCAGGTTCCTGTCAAATAGCACATACCCGACCAGATCCAAGGAAATGGTGCTGAGAAAACGGTCAGCGACAATGCTCAGTTTGCGGAAAACAGCAACCGCTTCCTTTTCTGAATCGGCGTTGTTGACAAGGATGCGGAACCGTTTGACATCATGACGGCCAGACAACACCTTGATCAGGGCGTAGGCGTCGGTAAGTGAGGTAGGCTCCGGGGTGAGGACAATGACACGTTCCTGGGCGGCCAGGTTGAAATATACAACGTTGTCATTGATGCCTGCGCCGGTGTCCACCAGCATGATGTCAATCTTGTCGCCGACCGTTTCCATTTCGCCCATAAAATAGAGCTTCTGGCTTTCCGTGAGGCTGGCCAGTTCCATGATTCCCGAGCTTGCCGGAAGAATTTTAAACCCTCCCGGCCCGTCAATCAGAATTTCTGTAAGAGATTTTTCGCCAAGCAGAACATGGTGCAGGTTAAATCGTGGTGTAAGTCCCAGGAGTACATCGACGTTGGCGAGGTTCAGGTCGGCGTCAAGCAGCAGCACTTTTTTCCCCTGTTTGGCCAACGCGTAGGCAAGATTGGTGACGATATTGGTTTTGCCTACGCCCCCCTTGCCGCTGGAGACGCAGATAACTCGTGGAGGCGTTCCGGTAGGCTGAGGGCGTTGCGCTCTCTTCCGGCTGTCGGCTTGTCCATCATTGTCTGCAGGGTTGAGGCCTGGTTCATGAGGCGCTCCTTTGCGGTTGCGCGGTCCAGTCATCCTGGCTGGCGATCAACGCTCGTTCGTCGATTACCGCCTCCCATCCTCGTCTAAAAAGTTTGGCGAGGAAGAGTTTGTTGGCAAGTATGAAGTCTTCGGGCACTCGCTGACCGGTACAGATGGACGCCACCGGCAGTTGCGATGCTACTACCTGTTGGCAGAGGGTGGCGTAAGTCCTGGTCTCATCAATTTTGGTCAGAATCAGACCGCTGACAGTCAATGGCCGGTAGCCGGCAACAGTACTGGCCAGATCTTCCTTTTTTGTCGTAGCACTCAGGACCAGATAAGGGCGGATGGCTCGGGTAGCGCCGAACCACTCCTGCAGTTCGGCAATATGCTCCTGATTGTAGGGGCTTTTGCCGGCGGTGTCGATGATGATCACGTCTTTGTCGGCATGTCTGGCAATGGCGGAATCCATATCCTGTTTGCGAAGGACGATTTCGCAGGGCAGCCGCATGATCTTTGCATAGGTGCGGAGCTGGTCGGTGGCGCCAATACGGTAGCAGTCCATGGAAAGCATGGCCACCGAGAGGCCGTTGTGGAGGCTGAACCAGGCGGCAAGTTTCGCTGCAGTTGTGGTCTTGCCGACTCCTGTGGCTCCGACCAGCGCAATGATGGCAGGTCCGTCGCCGGTGGCCTTTTCCGGCAGCGGACTGATGGAGAGCTGGTCGATCAGTTTGTCGCGCCACTGCGAGACTTCCTGTTGGGTTGGTTTGGTCGATTTTTTTGGAAGGGGCTGTTGCGTTTTCTTGCCTGGCTGGTGTTGTTTCAGCATCCCGGCAAAGCGCATGCGCAGGTCATGGGCTTCCAAGTGACTGTTGTTTTCGGCAGTTGTAGCGTTTGGTGCTGTTGTTTTTTGTCGTCCATCCGTTTTCGTGGAAGCAGCAGGTCGGCGCGGCACCGGTTGCGGTGGGTTTTGCGGTGCCGCTGCCGGTGCGTCTTCGGTCAGTGACTCAAGGTCATAATCCAGGGCTGCGATAACCTCGACCTTGGTCTCCTGACCTTTTTTGACAATATTGCCACGGCTTGTGCCGATGGTTTTAGTGGCCAGGATGACGGCGTCATCACCCATCTCCGCCTTGACCATGGCCAGAGCGGTAGTGGTGTCGGGGGCCTCGAATCTTTTTATCCGCATAGCAGTTCAACCGATCCAGTTTGCTGATGGACCCATAATTTTATCGGGTTGCACGGGAACCCGGGATGTTGTCGTCGTTAACATAGCATACTATCTGGAAATATCGTTTTTTTCAACCTGTACCGGGATCTCCGGGATTATCGTTTCGGGTTGATGTCGATTGAGCCCAGAGATTGGATTTTTGTAGTGGTGGTCAGCTCATTATGGGAGAGCACCAGAATCTGGGGCATAAAGCGTTCAAGGAGCTGGCGCAGATGCCTGCGAAGTATGGCGGTGGTGATTATAATCGGCTGATAACCGTCGCCTGTAATCTTTTCCGCCGTTTCTTCAATGGCCTCAAGCAGTCGTTGCGCAAGGTTTGGTTCCAGTGAAAGGTATGCGCCCTGTTCCGTCTGCCGGATTGATTCTCGCAGAATATCTTCTGTTCTGGTAGCCAGGGTCAGAACCGGCAAGTTGCCCTGATCGTCGAGGAATGAGGCAATAATTGACCGGGAGAGCTTCTGGCGGACATATTCGGTAAGGATGTCCGGGTCTTTGCTCATCGGCGCGTGGTCGGCAAGTGTTTCGCAGATGGTCAGCAGGTCGCGAATGGAAACACGCTCGCGCAGAAGATTCTGCAGAACCTTTTGCACGCCGCCCAAAGTGAGCAGGTTGGGGACCAGTTCTTCCACAACCTTTGGCTGCGATTCGGCGAGATGGTCGAGAAGTTTTTGGGTGTCCTGCCGTCCGAGCAGTTCGGCAGCCTGGGCGCGGAGGATTTCTGTGAGGTGGGTGGCAACCACCGTTGAGGGGTCGACCACAGTATATCCCGCCACCTGGGCTTCGTCCTTCTTGTCAGTTTGGATCCACAGCGCCGGGAGGCCAAAGGCCGGTTCGGTGGTGGGGATTCCCTCCATTTTCCGTTTGGCGCCGCCTGCGTCCATGGCCATCTGATAGCCAACCATGACTTCGCCGCGGGCGGCCTCGACACCTTTGACTTGAAGAACATACTCGTCGGGGCGCAGTTGCAGGTTGTCACGGACATGCAGGGGGGGGATGATCACGCCCATATCGGTGGCAAACTGGCGGCGGATGGAGCGAATTCGTTCCAGCAGGTCGCCATTCTGATTTTCATCGACCAGCGGAATGAGGCCGTAGCCGACTTCAAGTTCCAGGGTATCAAGGCCAAGCAGGCTCTCCACTGTTTCCGGCGAGCCGGGGAGCGCTTCTGCGATTTTTTTCTCCTCGCTCTCTTTTTTGTCGGTGAACTCCTTTTCCGACTTGGCCTGGAACGCCATGTAGGCGAGTCCGCCCATCAGTGAACCCAGGATCAGAAACGGGATGTGCGGCAGGCCGGGAATGAGTCCAAAGAGCATGATGATGCCGGAGGAAACCGCCAGAGCTTGTGGCTGCATGCCGAATTGTTTGGTAAATTCCTTGCCCATGCTGTCGTCGGAGGCGGCCCGGCTGACGATAATACCGGCGGAAGTGGAGATGATCAGGGCCGGGATCTGTGAAACAAGGCCGTCGCCGATGGTGAGCAGGGTGTAAGTCTCAGCGGCGCTGGCAAGGTCCATTCCCTGTCGGATGACGCCGATAAAAAAACCGCCGAGAATGTTGATCGCCATGATAACAAGGCCAGCCACCGCCTCGCCGCGGACAAACTTGCTGGCACCGTCCATGGCGCCGTAGAATTCAGCCTGACTGGAAATTTCTTTTCGTCGTTGTTTGGCCTGGTCTTCATCGATCAGGCCGGAGTTGAGGTCGGCGTCGATGGCCATCTGCTTGCCGGGCATGGCGTCAAGGGTGAAGCGGGCCGCAACCTCTGCGATCCGGCCAGAACCCTTGGTGATGACGATGAAGTTGATCAGGACCATGATCAGGAAGATAATTATGCCCACCGCGTAATCGCCGCCGACCACAAAGTTGCCGAAGGAGTTGATCACCGCGCCCACCGCGCCTTGCCCCTCGTGCCCATGCAGGAGGATGAGTCGGGTTGAGGCGATATTCAGGGAGAGGCGGAAAAGGGTGGTAACCAGCAGTAAAGATGGGAACGAGGAAAAGTCCAGTGGATTGGTGTTGTACATGGCGACCATCAGAATAACCAAGCCGATGGTGATGCTGGTTGATAGCAGCAAATCGAGGACAAATGATGGCAGAGGCAGAATCATAACCATTAGAATGGCCACGACGCCTACTGCCACCATCAAGCTTGAGGGTTCGATATTGAGGGCTTTTAAGCCGGTCGCTGCAGTTGTTGTTTCGTTTTCCGCCATTGTCGATCCGTGTATTGTTGCCGCCTGTTCGTGCTATGCGGTCTTGTTTTTTATACTGTACACATAGGCCAGCGTTTCCGCCACGGCCTGAAAGAGATTTTCCGGAATTGTCTCGTCAATCTCGGCCGTCTTGAAGAGAGCGCGGGCCAGTTGTTTGTCTTCGACAATTGCGACGCCGTTTTCCTTGGCGATTTCCTTTATTTTCTGAGCGACCACGCCAGCCCCCTTGGCAACCACCTTGGGTGCCGTCATTGCAAGCGCTTCATATTTAAGAGCCACGGCAAGATGGGTAGGGTTGGTAATCACCACGTCGGCGGAGGGCACTTCGGACATCATCCGTTTGCGGGCCATTTCCATCTGGATTGACCGAATACGTCCCTTGACCTGCGGATCGCCATCGGTGGACTTTGCCTCTTCCTTGACCTCTTGTTTGGTCATCTTCATTTTTTCGATGAATTCACGTTTTTGAAAAATATAGTCAATGGCTGCCAGTAAGGCGAGAAACAGTGCTGATTTCAGGAAAATCCAGAAAGCGACGCGACACATGAAGATGAAAATGGTGATCGGTTCCTGCTGGAGCAAAGTAGGGATATGGGGCAGCGCCTTGATAACTTCCTTGTAAGCGATGATGGAAATGATGGCGAGTTTGGCAAGGGATTTAAACAGATTGGCCAGGGCCTGTTTGGAGACTAGATTTTTGAGCCCGGCAACGGGGTTCAGTTTTTCGATCTTTGGCGCCAGCTTGTCCGGGGCGAAGAGAATGCCGACTTGGGCGTAGTTCGAAACCAGTGCCGCCAGAAAAATCGCTCCAGCCACCGGGCCGATAATGGCGAGGGCATAGAACATGGAGTCCCGGCTGATGGCAGTCATGTTGTCTTGGAGTATTTTGATGGTATGCAGGTTGCCGAGATAGTAACGGAGAACGAAATAAAAACGATCCAGAAGATAGTTACCCAGGGCATAGAGTGTCAGTAGCCCCGCCAGCAGAACGGCGGCTGACGGTACTTCCTGGCTTTTAGCCACGTCACCCTTTTCCCGAGCCTCATCCAGGCGTCGCGTGGTCGGGTCTTCGGTTTTGTCCTGGCCGCTCTCGTTTTCTGCCATATGTTATCCTCCGAGCCCTATGGCCAGTTTAGGCAACAGTCTGCCCAGCATATCGAAGTTCTGGATCATCAGCGGCATGAAGAGGTCAAGAGACAAACCAATGAAGATGAAACCGATGGCTATTTTCATCGGCATGGCGACGAGCATGACCGGGATCTGCGGTGAAACCTTGGCAAGGATGCCCATGGCAACGTCAGAGAAAAAGAGCACCGCCCCGGCTGGAGCCATGATCTTGACGGCGAGCACAAACATATGGCCGACACCGTGAATGATCCCTTCATAGCTTGCCTGGGTGATGCTGAGTCCGCCCGGGCGTACCCAGGTAAAGGTTTCGACAAGGGTGCGGAAGAAGAGGTGGTGGCCGTTAACGCTTAAAAAGAGGAGGGCTGCGATCATGTGCCAGAAAAAGCCGATGATCGCAATTTGGGTGCCATGTTGCGGATCCATGACACCGGCCATGGAAAACCCCATCTGCATGGCAACCATCTGGCCGGCACTTTCCACAGCGGCAAAGACCAGTTTGGCAAAGAGAGCGAGGATGGCGACAAAAAGCATTTCCTTGCCCACGAAAATGGTCAAGCCGATTGCTGTGGTTGGCAGGTTAGCGGCTGTTACCGGCACCACCGGCAAAAGAACCAGGCTGGTCATCAGGGTGAAGAGGACCTTGGCCTGCGGCGGGACGCTCTGTGATCCGATAACCGGCATCAGGAAAATGAGCGGACCTACTCTGATCATGATGACAACAAGAGCCAGAATGTTAGCCAGGGTCCAGTTGAGAATAGCGGTGTCAACCATGATGGCCTTCTCCCATGCTTACCGGATCAAATCCGGGATGCGGGTGATGAGGTCCGTGGTGTAGTCGGTGAGTTTGGTAAGCATCCAGGAGGCGAAGAAGAGCATGCCGATCATGATGGCAACGATCTTCGGGACAAAGGTCAGGGTCATCTCCTGGATCTGGGTAACGGATTGAAAAACGGCGATGACGACGCCGACGATCATGCCGATCAGCAGCATAGGGCTTGCCACCATCAGGGTGACGGTCATGGCATCTTTGGCCAGATTTATGATCTGCACTTGGTCCATGGTTTATACCCCGAAGCTTTTGACCAGCGATCCGACTACCAGATACCAGCCGTCCACAAGGACAAAGAGCATCAACTTGAACGGCAGAGAGACCATAACCGGCGGCAGCATCATCATACCCATGGAGAGCAGGACGCTTGCCACCACCATGTCAATGATCAGAAAAGGAATAAAGAGGACGAAGCCTATTTCAAAAGCGGTTTTCAGTTCGCTGATCATGAAGGCCGGGATCAGCATCGAGGTCGGCACATCATCCTTGTTGTTGGGCTTTTTCATTTTGGCGATGGAGAGAAACAGGGCCAGGTCCTTTTCACGGGTCTGTGAAAACATGAAGGCGCGTAGCGGTTTGATTCCTTCGGTAAGGGCCTGTTCAGCGTTGATTTTCTCCGCAAGGTAGGGCTTGACTGCCGTATCGTTCATCTTGTTGAACACCGGGCTCATGATGAAAAAGGTCAGAAACAGGGCCAGGCCGATCAGAACCTGCGCCGGCGGGGCCTGCTGGGTGCCCATGGCCTGTTTGAGGAAACCGAAGGCGATGACCAACCGGGTAAAGCAGGTCATCATCAGCAGGATGGCCGGTGCCATGGAGAGAACCGTAAAGATAATCAGGATTTCGACCAAGGTCGAGACCTGTTGCGGACTGGTTGCCTCGTCAAGGCCGATTCGTAACGATGGCAGGGTAACGGCGTGACAGAGAGACGGCAGGGTGAAAACAGCTGCCAATGCCAGTGAGAAGATGAGCGGCAGCGGAAGAGTATGTTTCGTCATGTGTTTGCGATTGGCACGTTTCATCTCACGAGTGATCCTCATGGTCGACTTTATTTTTGTTAACGGCCTTGGCAAGGAGCGACGCGAATCGGGAAGATGAAGGGCGGCTCCGTGCATGTGCTTGCAGCCTTTCATTTGGTTTCAGTTTTGTCAGCAGGGTAATCTGTTGGTCTGAAACGCCGACGGCCAGAGTCTGCCCGGCGATATCCAGAACCGCGACATATTTTTTCGGGGCGAGCATGCGGGTGTCGAGCACTTGTATCAATCCGCTTCCGTGGGGAGTATGCCCGCTGAGCCCCAGTTTTCTGAGGGCTCCGGCCAGAAGAACCAGCAGGCCGATGACCACGGCCAGAGCGCCGAGCGCCTTGGCGGCGGTGGTGGCAATGGATGGCGGATGCTGCAGGGCGTCAGTCGTTTCCGGTTGTTCCGCAACTTCCGTGGACAGTGGCGGGCCATCGGTTGGTGGTGTCGCCGCCAGGGTTGCCGTCGCCCTTCCGCAGCAAAGCAGCAAGCCGGCGATGATGATGAGAAGCAGGGGCCGGCAGCGGAGTCGGCGTTGATTGCGGTAGCGGATCATGCCATATTCTTGATACGGTCGGCCTGGCTGATAATTTCGGTGATTCTTACTCCGAAACGTTCATTGACGACAATAACCTCGCCCTTGCCAAGCAGTTTGTTGTTGACGTAAATTGCCACCGGCTCGCCTGCGGCCTTGTCGAGTTCCACTACCGAGCCCTGGGTCAGTTGCAACATGTTGTTGATGATCATGTCGGTGCGGCCCAGTTCAACGGTGACTTCAAGAGGAACATCGAGCAGGAAGTCCAGGTTTTGTGATCCTGATCCACCTGCTTCGGTGCCGCCGCCAAGTTCTGAAAAATTGGCGGCGTGCGCACCGGTGTCGCTTTCTCCCCAAGCGTCATCGGAGGCTGCTGCAGCGGGTGCTTCCGTGGTGGATTTGCTGTCTTCTAATGCGTCGGCCCAAGCATCGTCTACGGGTTCGTCTGCCATGGCTGTCACTCCTGATGATAGTTTTTCCGGTTTGTATCCGGTGGGTGCCGTTTGTGCTGCATGGGGGCGTCTGCCCTTGCATGCGGGTTATCAGTCTTTTTCCTGATCCAGTACTTTGCGTTTGATGAGAAATGCCTTATTGCCTCGATGCAGGCCGGGTGTGCCCATATATTTGCGGACACCGCCTGCAAAGGCAGGCAAAAGATCATCTGTCCGGTGGTCAAGCTGGATGATGTCGCCGACGTCAAGATCCAGAACATCTCCGGCCGGGATTTCCGTCCTGCCCAGTTGTACCTTGAAGCGTACGGGCACGTTTTTGATGTTCTCCTGCAGCACTCGTTGAATCTGGATGTCCTCTTCGCTTTGCTCGCGTTGGAAGGTGGAGAAGAGTTTTTTCTTGACCGATTCCAGGTTGGCGAGCGGGATGCAGGTGGTGATGCTGCCGACGGCGCGATCCATATCAACATCGTAGCGGTTGATGACGACCACGTCCTCGGGTTCACAGATTTTGGCGAACTGCGGATTGATTTCACTCCGCGCGTATTGAACCTTGAGTGGTTGCAGGGAGTACCAGGCTTTTTCAAGGTCGGCAAGGAGGATATTGACCACCCTGCGGATCAGGCGCTGCTCAATGGCGGTGAAGTCACGCCCCTCAATACGCACCGTTCGGGTGCCGGTGCCGCCGAGAAAGTTCTCGACCAGAGTGAAAACGAGCTTCGGTTCCAGAACCAGCAGGGCATGTCCCCGGAATGGTTCCATTTTGAAGATTTGCAGGCTGCTGGGAACCGGCAGGGTGCGGACAAAAGCGCCGAAACGTTCAAGTTCCATGGGAACGGCGGTGATGTCAAGGATGCGGCGCAGGGAGTTTGTCAAGGAAGCGCGCATGGCCCTCAGAAAGGAGTCGTTGATGAACTCCAGGGCTGGCATCTTGACCTGAACGATGCGTTCCTGTCGGGAAAAATCGTATGCTGAGTAGGCCAGAGATTCGGCATCAATCGGTTCTTCAGGTTCTTCGATTTCGCCGCCGGAGATTCCCTTGAGGAGGGCATCTACCTCGTCCTGGCTGAGTATTTGTTCCATGTCTCTCTCGCCGCCGTTTTTGCTGGTTTACGTCCACCCCTGCGGCTGTTGCCGGGGGGGCGCACGTTCCCGCTACTGTACCACGAACTCGGTAAAGTAGATATTTTTGACCCTGTCGGGTCGCATGACTTGATTAAATCGTTCCAGTAACTCATCTCTGATCCGGATTTTGCCCTCCGGAGTCATTACTTCTTCAAAGGTCAGGCTGGTGAGCATAATGATCACCAGGTCACGGAGTTTTGGAGCCGCTTTCTGGATTCTTTCCAGCGCTTCCGGTGACTCAACCTCAAGTTTGAGCTGAACCTTGAGGTACCGCTTCCCTTTCGGGTCAGCCAGGTTGACGACAAAGGGCTCCAGGGCGAAGATCTCACCCACGGTGTCGGCTGGCGGAGCCAAGTCTGTGGAGGCTTGGCCGGCTTCCGGGTCCTGTTGCGGGCCGATGAATTTTACATAAGCGTAAAAACCGCCACCGCCCAGCAAAATTACACAAAGACTGATGATGGCAAAAAAGAGCGCCTTGGATTTTTTCTTCGGCGGGGCGTCGTCTTCTTCTACTTGGACTTCCGGTTCGTCAGCCATGGATTATCTCTCCTGTTACCGCAGATGGTTGCTTGACTGCTTAGGGATGTTGTTATCCTCTGTATCGGCAATATTCGCAAACATCATGCCACAATTAAAATATTTTTTGTGATTTTACAGGTAACTTCCCGGTTTTTCAATGTATTTGTCTGTTCTTGTGCCGAGTTGCAGTCCTTTTCTGGCGTCTTGTTCCGTTCGATGGTCATATTTTTGACTGGAAACGGTCACGTGAGTGTCAAAAAACCGCGAGAGTTCGGAGAGACCGGGTGTGTTTACTTGCGATACTCATCCAGAACCACTTTGCCTGCGGCGTTGTAGACACGGATATGCACCTCGCCCTGATAGTTCAGGCTCCACATGGGGGTTGCTTCGATAACGGTATCGCCCTGTCTGGTTTTCTGGCTGCGCATGGTCTGTCGGGCCTGGCTGGCAAGCTGGTCGATCAGTTGTTCAATTTTTACCTCTCCGCTTTGGTGGGAAGTGTCTGTTGTGACAGCAGTTTTCCCGTTATTGTCCGCTGTTGGGGTTGGTTGTTGCACACCGCTGCAACCGGCACTGGCGAGCAAGGTGGTAAGCAGCAGGATTGGAAAAATTTTACAGGTGTTCATGGCAAGCCTCTTTTGGGGTAGATGGTTGATTGTTTTGAATGAAAGGAGTTGCGTAGAAATCACAACTTACCATAGCAGGGATGTCGTTGCTTCGCAGCTAGATTTTACGTCGCTGTTGTCGGGGGGGAGGTGTTTTCTGTTGCCGCGAATTGTGAGGGAGGAAGTGTGTGCGGTTGGGCCGCGGCAAGGAGAGCGTTCCGGCAAGAGGGATTATCCGTCTTGCCGGAACGCATCGATCAAAAAAAGACTACCAGCCTCGATTTTCGTAACCTTCGATCTGGTCGAAGTTGAGATAGCGGTAAACCGTTTCGCTGTTGGGGGTCAGGCGTTCTGCAACCATTGCCTGGTATTCGGCAACGGTTGGAATTTTACCCAGTCGGGCGCAGGCGGCGGCCAGTTCAGCCGACCCGAGATAAACTTGGGCGCCATTGCCGATGCGGTTGTCGAAATTCCGGGTGGAGGTGGAAAAT
>Ga0224507_10000770_pt1 | contig 12546 bp, 12 predicted proteins | sample SF_Jan12_sed_USG_3_FD_170159 | JGI IMG/M metagenome (GOLD analysis project Ga0224507, IMG submission 170159) | Sediment microbial communities from San Francisco Bay, California, United States - SF_Jan12_sed_USGS_13 | ecosystem: Environmental > Aquatic > Marine > Sediment | place: USA...
GATCTTTGAGGAAATCGTCGTCGTCGCGCAAAAGCGCGAACAGAACATCATGGAGGTGCCGGTCGCAGTCAGCGCCGTCAGCGGCCAGCAGATCGTGGAATCCGGCATCAAGGATGTGTTCGACCTGCAACAGAACGTACCAAGTCTGACCATGACGCGAAGTCAGACAGCGACGACGACAGGTTTTTCGATTCGAGGCATCGGTTCGACGTCGAACAACTTCGGCGTCGAATCGTCCGTCGGACTGTATGTCGATGGGGTCTACCGGTCCCGGCAAAGCTCTCTGATCAATGAACTGATCGATGTTGAGGCGGTGGAAGTCCTGCGCGGCCCGCAAGGCACGCTGTTCGGCAAAAACACTCCGGCGGGCGCGGTTCAGGTCCGGACCGTGGCCCCGAGCCAGGATCGTGACGCATTCGTCGACGTGACGGCTGGCGATTTAGGCTTGATCCGGGTCAGTGCCGCCGCAAACATGCCCATAAACGACGACTGGGCCTTCCGCGGCACGATCTTTTCATCACAGCGCGACGGCTACATCGACGACGTCAACCTGGGCAAAGATCTGTACAACGATCGCGACCGTCAGGGCGTCCGTTTGCAGCTCGCATACGAGCCATCCGACAGCTTCAACATGCGCATCATCGCCGACTACGCGGAGATCGACGAATCCTGTTGCGGCACGGTGGCGCTGGTCGACGGCATCTACAGCCGGGCTGCTTTGCCAAATCTGCCTGCCATTGATCCAGACGCTTTTGGTTCGGACGCGGCACTTGGCGGCCAGGTGCTCGGAGGGCCCAACCCGTTCGCCGGGACGATGTTCACCGACTTTCCGTATCCGCCGGGATTCCTTGAACTTGTGTTCACAGGGAACCCGATGGGCACCCTTCCCGACCGCATCGTCACGGGATCCGGCAGCGACGATTACGTGACGGGGTATAACTTCGCGCCGGAATCGGAAAACGAGGACACCGGCCTTTCCGTCGAGTTCAACAAGACATTTGACAACGGCATGACGTTGACGTCGATCACGGCATTTCGTTCGTTCGATACGTATGACAAAATTGATCTCGACTTTACGAACGCTACCCTGGGCACACGCATCAACGAAGCCGACCAGAGTTCGTTCTCACAAGAACTCAGGCTGGCCGGTGAATTCGGCACGGGCGGCAATTACGTCGTTGGCGCTTACTATTTCGCGCAGGAGATCGATCAGATCACGATAACGGACGGCGATACGCCGTTCATCGAGGGCTACCTGACAGCAGCCAGTACGTTCCAGGACATTATTTTTGCCGTAGATACCGTGAATGGCACGATTATCGATCCGGACGGCATCCCGGGTAATGGCGATGAGTTCCCGCTTGGAGCTGTTGGCTACCCCGTTGCGGCCAGTCCGTTCCCACTCGGTTTGTTGTCGCGTGATGACATCGTTCAAGACCAGGACGGCTGGGCCGTATTCGGCCAGGTCGATTTTCCGCTCGGTGAGAAATTCATTCTGACGCTCGGCGGTCGCTACACCGACGAGCAAAAAGATATCGATGCCGAATACACGCAGACCGTACCGTTCACGGACCCGCCGAACTTTTCTGCGTTCGCACTCGAGAGCTGCCGGCTTCTGAACGTCCTGTTCCTTCAGGGCCTCGGCGAGGAGTGCGACCTCAGCGTAGGGGTATTCAATCCATTCCGTCCGGCCGAACCGCCGTTCAATATAAGCACGCTCGACACCTTCGTGCCGTTTGGCGTTGATGGATGGGGATACTATCTGGTACAGCCGGTCTCGCCGCGGCCAGATCTCGACGAAACATTGAGCGATGACCAGTTCACGGGCACCGCAAAACTCACGTGGTTCCCGAGCGATGCGACCATGGTATACGCATCCTACTCCACGGGCTTCAAGTCGGGTGGCACGAATACCGAACGCATCGCCGCACAGTTCAGCTCACTGTTCGAGGCGGAAACATCGGAGTCTCTCGAAATCGGTTTCAAAGGCGATATCGGCCCCGTTCGTATGGCGCTGACTTACTACGACACTACGTTTGATAATTTCCAGGCGCAGAGCTTCACGGGCACCGGTTTCAATCTGCAGAATGCGGGCGAGATCGACAATTCGGGTTTTGAAACTGAGTTCCTGTGGCGCCCGTTCGACGGCACGGAAGTCCAGCTGATCTACACGCACAACGAAGCGGACTACAAATCGTTCCTGGCGGGAACGTGTTGGGACACCTACACATTCCACACGGGGATAGACGATCCGGGCCTGCCAGCAGGCTTCAATTCGTCGCTGGACCTCGAGATTTGCGACAAGTCCGGCAACCCGGTTGCTTACAATCCCGAAGACAGGTGGTTCCTTGCTGTGCAGCAGGACTTCAACCTGTCGAACAATTCGTCGATGTATTTTCGCGTCGAGTATTCGAGCTTTTCGGAGCAGTTCACCGATGGCGATCTGGATCCGTTCACGCTGCAGCCGGATTTTGAAATTTTGAATGCGCGCATCGGCTTCAATTTCGAGAATCTCAACGGCAGCCTGACGATATGGGGCCGCAACATCAGTGATGAACGCTATTTCGTCGGCAGCTTCGATGCCCCGGTTCAGGTCGGACGGATGAACGCGTACCCGTCCGAGCCGTCGACGTTCGGCGTTACGTTCCGCAAGAACTTCGACTGATAGTCGCAGACCATCAGGGGCGGCAGGCGTCGCCTGCCGCCCTTTTTTCGTAGCACAACAATTGTCACTTCGGAATTGGGCCTGATCGTCAACCGCAAGCGGCGGACGACAACCGAAGTGCGATGACGGATCAGATCGATACGTAAATTAAAAACACGCCGAATGCCGCCGCCAGTGCGGTCGATACGCGCATGAGACTGTCGGGGCGTGACAGCCACCAGTTGACGAGACTATCGAGCCGCCTCTGGCCCATCAAGAGTACTCCGATGCCAGCGGCAACGCTGATGCCACCGAGGATTTTCATCGCAAAAGAGAAGCGCAGTTCGTCAGCCACCAGTAGCAGCACTGCGCCCATGACCAGCCGAATGAGCACTGCAAACCAGAAACGCGACTGGCCGGACCAGCTGCCGAGCGAACGCCTGAACTGGGCCGGTGAGAAGGCCCCGAACAGGCCCGCCACTGCGATTAGGATGCCAACGGCCAAAACGAGATAATGCATAATGATCAGTCTAGACCAGTTCAGCCAATAACAGGGCTTTCTATGCCAGGCATATTCGCAAATATCCTCGAAACCGTTGGCAATACGCCGATTGTCAAGCTGAACAAGATCGGACCCGACAACGTCAACGTTTTCGTCAAGATCGAGTCGTTCAATCCGATGGGCTCTGTAAAAGACCGGCTTGCGCTCGGCGTGATCGAAGACGCAGAAAGAAGCGGCGCGTTGCAGCCCGGCCAAACGGTTATCGAAGCAACGAGCGGCAATACGGGCATCGGCCTGGCCATGGTCTGTGCGCAAAAAGGCTACCCGCTGGTCGTTACGATGGCAGAGAGCTTCAGCGTCGAACGCCGCAGGATGATGCGTTTTCTCGGCGCAAAGGTCGTACTGACGCCGGCCGCTCTCAAAGGCAGCGGCATGCTGGCCAAAGCTGTTGAGCTTGCCGAGAAGCACGGCTGGTTTCTCGTACGCCAGTTCGAAAACGAGGCCAATGCCGACGCACACTCGCGCACGACAGCGCCCGAGATTCTCAGCGCTTTCGAAGACGAGAAACTCGACTATTGGGTAACCGGCTTCGGCACGGGCGGCACGCTGAAAGGTGTGTCACGGGTCCTGAAGCAGAAAAGTCCGCAAACAAAAATCATCGTCTGCGAGCCCGATAACTCGCCGCTCCTCGGCAGCGGCATTCCGCAGGCGCGCGAAGACGACGGCTCAATTACTGAAAGCCATCCAATGTTCCGACCGCACGTGATGCAGGGCTGGAGCCCGGACTTCATCCCGAAGCTTACCGAAGATGTTATCGATGCGAAGCTGATCGATGAGATCATCCCGATCAACGGCGATGATGCACTGCGCCTGTCGAAGTCGCTCGCCCGTGACGAAGGTATTTTTGTCGGCATTTCGGGCGGCGCGACGCTCGCTGGCACGCTCGCTATTGCCGGGAAAGCCGAACCCGGCGCGAATATCCTGTGCATGTTGCCCGATACCGGCGAGCGCTATCTGAGTACACCGCTGTTCGACGGCATTCCCGAGGACATGACCGAGGAAGAAGTCGAGATCTCGCGATCGACGCCCAACTATCGCTTTGATTCCGCGCCACCACCACCGTCCACCAAGGAGATAGAGATGCAGGCAGCGGCGGTCGAGGCGCCACGCGAGGCACTTCAGTTTCTCGATGAAGTCACGCACGATGCCGATAACCCGGTCGTCCTATTTGCACTCGAGTGGTGTGAATTCTGCTGGTCGGTGCGCAAAATGTTTGCCGAGTACGAGATCCCGTACCGGGCAATCGAACTCGACTCGGTTGCCTATCAGGAAGACAACAAAGGCAGCAAGATCCGCAAGGCAATCGAGAGCCGCACGGGACAGAAGACTATCCCGCAAATTTTCGTCGGCGGCAATCACCTGGGCGGCGCATCGGAAACGTTTGACGCGTGCAAAGATGGCAGCCTTGCCAAACTGCTCGAAGAAAATAACGTTAGCTGGAATCGTGCGGTGGACACTGATCCCTACTCGTTCCTGCCCGGCTGGCTACACAGCCGCTGAGTGACTACTCGTCGAAGAAATACATGCCGAGTATTTCGGCCACGCAGGCAGGCTTGCGTTCTTCTTCGACTTCGATCCTGACTTCCGAGGTCAGCAACAGTGCGCCTGCGCGGCGCCGCGCGTGCAACAAAGTACCCCGGGCCCGTACTCGGGCACCGACTGGAACGGGCGTGTAGAAGCGCACCTTGTTGCAGCCAAAATTGATGGCGCGGGCCAGTCCCTCGAATTCGATGAAGTTGGCGCTGAGTGCCGGTATCAGCGCCAGCGTCAGATAACCGTGCGCAATCGTTTTGCCGTTCGGCATTTCTATTGCTGCCCGCGCGGTATCGACGTGAATCCACTGGTAATCGGCCGTTGCCTCGGCAAACTGATCAATTCGATTCTGGTCGATGACGACCCATTGGGACACGCCGATCTCGACGCCTTCGAGTCGCTTTGCATCTTCGACAGATTTGATCACTTGCATAATGATTGTAGAGATACACAGATGCTTGTCCTGCCGCAAGTTTTCGACGCCGATATTTTCGGCTGGCAGCGCTAGAATGGCTCCATGACACCAGACGAGCAGAAGAGAAATATATTCGCGGCTGTGCTTGCCGCGGGCTCTGCCACACGTTTTGGCTCCACGAAGCAACTGGCAACGCTGAACGGCGCGCCGCTTGTTCAGCGTGTGGCGAATGTCGCCACCGTCGTATGCGCAAACAACGTGCTACTCGTGCTCGGACATGACTGGCAGGCGGTCCGCGATGCCTGCAATCCTTTCCTGGGGTTCGTTGTCGTAAATGACCGTTACGCAGACGGACTGGGATCATCGATCGCATCGGCGACGCGCTCTGTCTGCCATGTGGCGCAAGCCATAGTCGTGTTACTCGCCGATCAGGCGCTCATTTCGGCTGAGCACGTGCAGGCCCTGTGCGATGCATGGAGCGGCGCGGACGACGAGATCGTCGCCACGGCCTATGCAGACACGGTGGGTGCGCCGGTGTTGTTTCCGCGCAGCTGCTTTGCAGAACTCGCAGGCCTGCGCGGCGATTCCGGCGGGCGGCATCTGCTGTCAGACGAACGTTTTCGGTTGAAAGAAGTCGTATTTGAGCCTGCGGCGGTCGACGTCGACACGCCGGATGATCTCAGGCGGATTTCGCGCAACGCTCGCAGTTGACCCATCCTGAGTGACCGTCCACGTAATGCTCCTTCTTCCAGATGGGCAAGCGCACCTTGAGCTGGTCGATAATGTAACGGCACGCCTGAAACGCCTCATCACGATGTGGCGCTGATACGCCAACCCAGACCGCACATTCGCCGATTTCGAGCGAGCCGGTACGGTGCACACAGTGCGCGTGCGAGAATGGGTACTTGTGCTGCGCCTCCGCAAGAATTTTCTCGCCCTCGGTCAACGCCAGCGGTTCGTATGCCTCGTATTCGAGCCTGAGCACGGCTTGCCCGTCGTTCTGGTTACGTATCCAGCCTTCAAAACCGCAGTAGGCTCCGGCAGCAGGATCGAAGAGCTGCTTGCGCAGATCGTCAGGGCTGATCGGGTCGACCGTGAGTAGGATCATGTCAGCCGCCTGCGACCGGCGGAAACAAGAGCACCGTGTCGCCGTCGCTGACCGGCGAGCCCCAGTCCGCCATGACGTCGTTGATCGCCACTTTGCAATGACCGCTCGGCTCCGCGGAACCATGGCGCTCACGGGTTGCGCTAAACACATCTGCTGCCGTGTTCGCCTCGATGGTCAGCGTCTCCTCATCTAGCCCGGCATGTTCACGAAACATCGCGAAATAACGCACTGTGATCGTCTTCACGATGCGGCCTCGAGAACACTGGCGGCGAGATCATCCGGCGTATTGATGTTGTCGAGCGCCGCAGGGTTCGGTTGCACGAGCAAACAGGTATCCGATCGGAGCAGGATCTTTCGCGGGCACACGATACCGTCGTCGACGAACTGCCTAACGATTGCATCACTGCCGGACCGATACAGCGCGCACAGCGGCTCGGGCAGATTGTCGTAACTGCTCCTGAACGCCGTAAACGGTTGCTGCGCCGAACGATGCTCCAGCAGGTACTCTAATGTCGGCTGATCGATATTCGGCAGGTCGCAGGCAACGACGAGCCAGTCTGCCTCCGGGTACGCGTCCATTGCCGACAGAATGCCGGCGACCGGACCGATGCCATCGTATCGATCAACGATCTGGTCAAAGCGGCTACGCTCGGCGTCGTTTTTTTGTTCCTGTCGCGTAGATACGAAGACCCGATTTGTCACGGCTTCGAGCAGCGTGGCCACGTAGTCCAGTTGGCTGCGCCCGTTACGCACGAGCAACGCTTTGTCGCGCCCCATCCGTCGGCTCTCGCCTCCTGCCAGCACGAGCCCAAAGACCGGATCAGTCGCCACGAACGAAGTCTCGCTTGCCACCGGTTTTCGATATTAGACGCGTCTCGCCGATGACGATATCGTGCGACATGGCCTTGCACATGTCATAAACCGTCAGCGCGGCCACGCTCGCGCCTGTCAGCGCCTCCATCTCGACGCCGGTCTTGTGATGCACCTTGCAACGGCAGTCGATGATCACCTGCTGCCCTTTGGCCTCGATCGTGATATTGCAGTTCTCTAGACCGAGCGGATGACAGAACGGTATAAGCTCGTGCGTTCTCTTCGCCGCCATGACACCCGCGATGACGGCAGTGGCAAATACCGGTCCTTTCTTGGTCGTGATTTCGTCGCCATCGAGCGCCGCGACGACTTCGGGCGGCAGTTCGATTATCGTGCGTGCATGTGCTTCGCGATCGGTGGCGGTCTTGTCGCTGACGTCGACCATCGTTGGCCGGTTGCGTTCGTCGATATGACTGAGTTTTCCCATCATCCACCTATCCGGTACATCTCGACCTTGCTTAATGCATGGTGTTCTGCGACGTCGGGCCGCCGCAGCTCGCTGTAGCGATCAGCACGTTGCAGCCAGATACGCGACAGAATGTCGCCGAGTTCGTCATCGTCAGCGCCGTTACGAATCGGCTCACGCAGATCCGTGCCTTGTGTTGCGAACAGGCAAGTATAGAGTATGCCGTCCGACGACAGTCGCGCCCGACTGCAGCTGCCGCAGAAGGGTTCGGTCACGGACGATATGAATCCGATCTCGCCCAGGCCATCCACGTATTGATAACGACGAGCGACTTCGCCCGCATAGTTTCGATCCAGGGGCCGCAGCGGCCAGCGCTGCTGCACCATTGCATGAAGCTCTTTGGACGACACGACCTGGTCTCTGCGCCAGCCGTTGCGATTGCCGACGTCCATGTATTCTATCAGGCGCACGATATGACCCGTGCCGCGAAAGTGATCGAGCAGATCGAGGACGGTGTGGTCGTTCACGCCCCGTTCCACGACCACATTGATCTTGATCGGTGACAAGCCTGCCTGCTCGGCGGCTGTGACCCCGTCCAGCACGGTTTGCAGGTCACCGCGGCCGCCGCTCATCGTCCTGAAGACCTGTTCGTCAAGGCTGTCGAGACTTATTGTGACCCGATGCAGGCCCGCTTCGGCCAGCTTCACCGCGACCGGAGCCAGCAACATCGCATTGGTCGTGAGCGCCAGATCTTCGACGCCAGGCAGCGCCGCGAGCCCCTTCACAAGCTCCGGCATTTTTTTGTCGAGCAGGGGTTCGCCGCCCGTCAGGCGCAGTTTCGAAACGCCCAGACCTGTGGCGACCCTCGCCACTTTGAGAATCTCGGCATGTGTCAGCCGCTGCGACCGGGTCAGGAACTGGTAGTCGTCATGAAACTCAGTCTCCGGCATGCAGTACGGACAGCGGAAATTGCAGCGATCCAGCAGCGAGATACGCAGGTCATGCAGCGGCCGATGCAACGCATCGCGGGTTTCACGCGCTGCGGGCTCGACTATGCCTTCAGGGCTCGGATCGGACGTCATATACGCATTCTGCCCGATCTCGCGCCGTTGTTCTTTATTTTGGTACCTAAATCCTGCATGCTTTTCGGCCGCCAACGGCTCCGGGCAGCTATTTCGATGCACGTCACATTCTCCGACAAGGAACTCGCCTTTCGCGACGAAGTCCGGGCATTTTTCCGCGACGAAATGCCGGAGGGCATTGCAAAAAAACAGCGGCAGGGCGTGCCCCTGGATCGCGATGACTACATACGCTTCCAGAAAGCGCTGTATGAGAAGGGATGGTTCGGCTACAACTGGCCCGTCGAATATGGGGGCACCGGATGGAGTGTGGTCCAGAAATTCATTTTTTTGACCGAAATGGCTCAGGCCGATGCACCCGTTATCATTCCTTTCGGCCTCGGCATGGTCGGTCCCGTCATCTACACGTTCGGCACCGAAGAGCAGAAACAACGGTTCTTGCCGGACATTCTTGCGAGCAACGTCTGGTGGTGTCAGGGCTATTCAGAGCCCGGGTCAGGCTCCGATCTGGCATCGCTGAAAACCCGTGCCGATCGTGCCGGAGATTACTACATCGTCAACGGCACCAAGACATGGACCACATTGGGCCAACACGCGGACTGGATCTTTTGTCTTGTCAGAACCTCCACGGAGGTCGCGCGGCGCCAGGAAGGCATCAGCTTTCTGCTCATCGACATGAAGACGCCCGGGATTTCCGTCACCCCGATCATCACGATTGAGGGCGATCATGAGATCAACGAAATACACTTCGAAGATGTGAAAGTGCCCGTCGAGAATCTCGTTGGGGAGGAAGGCAAGGGCTGGACGTACGGAAAGGTATTGCTCGAGCACGAGCGCACCGGGACCGCAGGCGTTGCACGAACCAAGTATCGACTGCAAAAACTGCGCGAACAGGCTGGTCGCGCGATTCGTGGCGCGACACCGCTCAGCAACGATCGCAACTTCATGCGCAAGCTCGCAGCAACAGAGGTTGAACTCAAAGCCCTTGAGTTCACGGAGTTGCGAACGCTGGCGGCGGTTGCCTCGGGCAAGGCGCCCGGACCCGAGTCGTCGATTCTCAAATTCAAAGGCACCGAGCTGCAGCAAGCCACTGACGAGCTGTATGTCGAAGCAGCTGGCTACTACGCACTGCCCTATGTGCCCGATCAATATGTACTCGACTTCCCCGATGCGGATCGTGTCGGTGAAGGTGCAGAAACCAAGTCCTCGCTGCGCTATTTCAATTTTCGCAAAGCCTCGATCTACGGCGGCTCCAACGAAATCCAGAAGAACATCGTCGCCAAGCACGTGCTTGGACTGTAGCGGAGCACAGCATGGATTTTTCGTTCAACGAAGTGCAGACGATGCTGAGCGACAGCGTCGAGAAATTTATCGCCAACGAATACGATTTCGAATCGCGCCAGAAGTACTCGGCGTCCGCACTTGGATACAGCGCTGAGGTCTGGATGAAATTCGCTGAACTCGGTTGGACGGCTATTCCTTTCAGTGAGGATGACGACGGATTCGATGGTGGGCCGATCGAATCGATGGTCATGATGCAGCAGTTCGGGCGCGGGCTCGTCGTCGAGCCCTATCTCGCCAATGTCGTTATGGCGGGCGGCATTTTGCGGCGGGTCGCGAGTAAAGCGCAGAAGATGAAATGGTTGCACCCGATCATCGCCGGTGAACTGCAGGCCGCGCTCGCGCTCGTCGAACCGCAGAGCCGCTACGAACTCGCCGACGTCATGACCACGGCGGAAGCTGATGGAGACAATTGGCTTATCAACGGTCAGAAAGGGGTCGTTTTCAATGGCGGCAACGCCGGTCTGCTGATCGTCCCGGCGCGTACCTCGGGCGACAGAACATCGATGGACGGTATTACGCTGTTTGCGGTCGGCGGCATGGCGGATGGCGTATCCCGGCATCGGTATCCGACCGTCGATGGGCACCAGGCGGCAGAGATTCACTTGCGGAACGTAAGCGTCGGCAACGACGCAGTGCTCGGCAATGTGGATGACGGCTTATCCACACTCGAAGCAGTCATCGGCGAAGCGACGCTTGCCGTTTGTGCCGAAGCCGTTGGCATCATGCGGACAATGACCGACAAGACCGTCGAGTATTCGAAGAACCGGGTCCAATTCGGCGTACCCATCGGCAGTTTTCAGGCCCTGCAACATCGTATGGTCGACATGCTGACCGCCTGCGAACAGAGTTACTCGCTATTACTCTGGGCCTCAATGGCGAATGCCGATGGTACCGACGAGGCCAGAAGATCGATCAGCGCTCTCAAATATCATATTGGGACTGCCGGTCAGAAGGTCGGGCAGGAAGCAGTGCAGCTGCATGGCGGCATGGGCGTGTCGTGGGATGTCGACATAGCACACTACTTCAAGCGGCTGACCGCAATCGGTCAAATGTTCGGTAACGCAGATTGGCACCTGGACCAACTGGCCGACTAGCAGAGCCAAGACAGCAAATGAAACCATCCGGTGTTATTACGTTAACGACTGACTTTGGTCACAAGGGTCCATTCTCGGCCGTGATGCAAGGCGTGATCATCGGGCGATTCCCCGAAGCCAGGATTATCGACCTCGCACATGACATTCCAGCGCAGTGGCCTCCCGAGGCGGGTTTCTGGGTCAGTCGCAGCTATCAGTATTTTCCGCGAGGCACCGTGCACCTCGCGATCGTCGATCCCGGCGTCGGCACGGAACGCGATATCCTGATTGTCGAGTACGATCATCATATATTCATGGCGCCCGATAACGGGCTACTCGCGCGCATGCTGGACGGAGCCGACCAAGCCTCTGTCTTCAATCTCGACCTCGACGCACTCCCGCGGCTCAACATACCGACGCCCAGCATGACATTCCATGGCAGGGATATCTTTGCACCGATTGCGGCCGAGCTCGCGGCGGGTTCGACAACTCCGGCTGCCATCGGCATACCAGTCTCAGAGTGGATACCCGCGTGGCTTGACGAGCCGGATGTCTCAGCGGGCAAAGTCTCTGGCGTTATCGTCACGGTCGATGCATTCGGCAATCTGATCAGTAACATCGACGCGAAGCTGATCGAGGAATTCAGGCAGCCCACCGTGCACGTCGCCGGCCACGACATCGAGATCCTGGCGACGTATGGGCGTGCCAAACCGGGCGACTACCTCGCGCTGATTAACTCGTTCGGTGTACTCGAAGTCGCGAAAGCCGAAAGCAGTGCAGCCAACGGACTCGGCACCGACCGAGGTGCACCAATCACGGTCACAGACGGCGTTCAAACATAGAATTACTCGCAACCATGAGCGACACGTTTGTTGACCGAAGTAAAGCGCAGCGGAGCGAGCCATGAGGGAGACAAACGTGTCGCTCGTGGCCGCTTCTGACCCTTACTTGCGGACCACCGCATTAGGTGGCTTTCCTTCCAAGCGCATTGCGGCGGCCTCGATTTTTGCCCAACTATCTCGAAGCGTAACGATACGGTTGATCACCAGGGCGTCGGCCGTGTGTTCTTCCGAGTCCGCGCAGAAATAGCCCAGGCGTTCGAACTGAACTGCCTCGCCGCCCGCCAGTTGCTGCAATGCTGGCTCCAGCATCGCGGTGACGGTCTCGAGCGACTCGGGATTCAGCACCGACATGAAATCGTCGACCGAATTCGGATCCGGCACCGTAAACAGCCGGTCATAAAGCCGCACGCTCGCCGGCACGGCATGCGCAGCCGACACCCAGTGAATCGTGCCCTTCACTTTCTTGTCACTGGTACCTGTGCCGCTGCGCGTGTCCGGATCGTAACTACAGCGCAGCTCTACGATATCGCCGGCGTCGTTCTTGATGACTTCTTCGCACTTGATGATGTAACCGAAACGCAGCCGCACTTCCCCGCCCGGCTTCAGGCGGAAAAACTTGCGCGGAGCTTCCTCGAGAAAATCGTCCCGCTCTATCAACACTTCGCGTGAA
>Ga0224507_10000771_pt1 | contig 12543 bp, 10 predicted proteins | sample SF_Jan12_sed_USG_3_FD_170159 | JGI IMG/M metagenome (GOLD analysis project Ga0224507, IMG submission 170159) | Sediment microbial communities from San Francisco Bay, California, United States - SF_Jan12_sed_USGS_13 | ecosystem: Environmental > Aquatic > Marine > Sediment | place: USA...
TTCTTGTATCGCTAGTATATTAGAAAACAGAAGTTTCAGTGGGACGGTCAATTGCTGTAGTGGCAAGCCAACTTCCGTTAGAGCTTTAGTGGAAAATAAACTTCAGGAGCGGGAAGTCAGTTTGGAACTTAATCTCGGGTATTATCCTTACCCCGATTACGAGCCGATGGCTTTCTGGGGTAGCGACGAAAAATTAAAATCAGTAATAGGGTAAAAGATGAATAGAGACTTAAATCAGGAATTTGTCGACGAATGCCAGGAACGAATTACTGAATATCCTGGTAGCGACCTTGCCAAATCGGCCCACGAATTTATGAAGGCTAGTACACTTCCTAAGTATTCATATAACTTCCGTTGGTTAGATAGACCTATTATTCAATATCCTCAGGATATTGTCGCAATGCAGGAAATTATTTGGCAGGTGAAGCCTGATCTTATTATTGAAACAGGCATAGCACACGGTGGCTCACTTATCTTTAGCGCATCTATGTTAGCGATGATTGATTATGCAGAGGCAGTTGAAAACGGTGAAATATTAGATCCGAAATCATCGAAAAGAAAAGTGCTTGGTATAGACATAGATCTACGGGAACATAATCGAGCTTCTATTGAAGCTAATCCATTCTCTCATATGATTCAGACTGTCGTCGGGTCATCTGTTTCCGATAATATTATAAATGAAGTTAAATCAATAGCCTCCTCTTACAGCAATATTCTTGTTTGCCTAGATTCTAATCATACTCACGAGCACGTCCTTAAAGAGCTTGAGGCATATGCTTCTTTAACCAGTGTTGGTAGTTACTGTGTGGTATTTGACTCTATGATAGAAGACTTGCCTGATGAGCTTTTTCCGGATAGGCCATGGTGTAAGGGCAATAACCCAAAGTCGGCACTGAAACAGTGGATAGCGTCTCATCCAGAATTTGTAATCGATAAAAATATAGATGATAAATTACTTATATCAGTTGTGTCAGAAGGATATCTAAAAAGGGTGAAATGATTATTGAATTTTCATTAAGTGACAATGTATGTAGAAGCATATGAATAAAGTCGATATTATTTTACCTAATTATAATAGCGCTGATTTTTTGAATGAATGTTTTGAGTATATCTGCAATCAATCATATATGGATTTTCACGTTATAGTTGTTGATAACGGGTCTACCGATGAAAGTCATGAGATTATCTCGTCCTGGGTTGAGCGAGACTCTAGAATTGAATTGATAGTTAACGAGGAAAATATTGGTTCTACTGGTTCAATTATAAAGGGCTTCAATGTAGGGGAAGCGGAATACGCCATGTTTCTACCTGCCGATGATCGAATTGAACCAGACTTTCTTAAACTAACGGTTGAAGCGCTTGACCAAAATAAAGAAGCGGCCTTTGCTTATACGGCTTCGGCAATGGCAATTTTAGGTGACGAAAATAATGTAGCGTCAGAAGAGTCACGGTTTGTTCCCCACTATTGTTCAGGTGTTTATTCTGAAGCGGCCTCCATGATGCTGAATTACTACACCGGCATCCCACTTATCAGGAAATCAATATACAATGAAATTGGCGGCTTTATGCCTGACCTATTACAGGCAGTTGATTATGAATACTATATTCGTGCAGCCGGTTTGTATCAAACGGTCTTTATTAATTCTAATCAACAAAAATCATTGAAACATGAAAAGCAATTATCAAAACTGTTTTATAAAAATGGGCAAGCTTTTTGGGATTTTAACAAAGTCTATAATCAGTTTTTTGAAAACGAGCTAATGCCTATCCCATTAAGATTATTTTCAAAAACGGTGGAGTACAGCAGGTTTACTGGTAAAACGATTTCTGAAATGGCTCAATGGTTTATTAACTCCCCTGAGCCAGCTTACAGAAACATAATGCTGGAACATCAGGATGTATACCTCTTCCATTGTGTTGAAGCTATTTTATCTCAGTATCATTTAAGAGGCCTGCAAGCCAACTTAAGCAGTGGAAAATACGGTACGGTACAAGACGCAGCAGGTATAGCCACTTACTTAGTCTCTCGGCAACATAAAAAAACGATAGAGCTACTTGAATATCATAAGCTTTGCATAACAGGGTAAGATAATCAGTATTTAGCGCACAATATTATTGGTGTCGACGAATAGCTATTTTTATTTCCAGAATATAGTTTAGCTACGTTTATAGATAAATTCGTTTATACGAGTCAATAGTGATCTGGCGTAATATTCGCATTATTACTAACTTTGGATAAGGTCTTTAATATAATGCATAAATACCTTATAGACATCGCTGGAACCTGTAATCTTAAGTGTCCATCATGCCCTGTTGGTAATTTTAGCGACTCAGATTTTCTGAGTGAGCTTAAGCCAAAAGGTTTTATGGATAAAATCCTGTTCTCATCTATTATAAAAAGAATTAGAGATGAGAACCCGGGCGAGAGGGTATTAGTGAATCTATTTTCGTGGGGAGAGCCGCTTCTTCACCCTGATTTACCAGAATTTATAGATGAATTAAATGAACTTGGAATGGCTTGTAATCTGTCATCCAATCTCAATATTACTAAAAACCTTGATAAGGTAATTAAAGCTAACCCGTATAAACTTCGAGTTTCGTTGTCTGGTTTTTTTCAGGAAAATTACGCTATATCTCATACCAAGGGCGATGTCTTTCTTCTGAAATCGAATTTATATAAAATTAGATATTTGTTAAATAAGTATAAGTCAAATACACAAATTGAAATTTGCTATCATTTATATTCTCACAATGTTGATCAGGATATATTTTTCATGTATCAACTTAGTGAGGAACTTGGTTTTGAGTTTTCGCCGACGTGGGCGTACTTAATGCCCGTCGAAAAAGCATTGCGCTATTATGAAACAAAATCGGCCGATGTTTTTCCTGAAATTTCGAATAATATGATAATTTCGCCGGATGATGCATTTAATATAACAAACGGAATAGAGTCATCAGATTGTGATTTAAGAAGCCGAATGACTCAAATAAACTATGATGGATCTGTTCAGTTATGTTGCGGAACATATGATCCACATTACGTGATTGCAAAAAATTACCTTGAAACGAGCACTGAAGAGTTAAGAGAGCGAAAATATTCCAACCCTCTTTGTGGTACGTGTATGAAGCATAATCTGCATAAGATATCGATGTATCACAATGCTCCCAAATGGGATGAGGTTGGTAATGAGCGGCTTGATGAGATGCAAGCGCCATACAAAATCAATATGTTTAGCAACCCCAAAGTGAGTAATCGCCAATAATATGAAAAAATCTGTGGTCTTTTTTTATGTTGACTTCGCCGACCCTATGTATCGTCTTATGGTTGAAATGATGGCTGCATCCGTCCATATGGTGCTGCCAGATCATGATGTTGTAATGTTGACTGATGACGGGGCGATAGGTTTGACGGGAGTTGATTATATCGTCAAAGCTAATACTCGTTTCGACAAAAATAACCTTATGCCTGCTCGGATGCGCATGATTGATGCCTACATACAGTCAAAAAAAGAAGAAGAAATAATATTTACCGACGCCGATATACTCTTTTTCACTGGTATAAATTTCTTTCAATCAGAATTTGATGTCGCGCTTACCTGGCGAGGCGATTTTCCCTCTATGCCGTTTAATACTGGTGTTATGGCCACAAGAACAACAAAAGAGGCTTTGAATTTTTGGCGATTGGCGTCAGAAGCGTGTCAGACATTACCTGCACAAGTTCATGGTTGGTATGGAGATCAGATATCAGTAGCGATGACTGTTGGTCTTAATGATTTTTATAGTAGAACTGGAGATACGATATTATCTGGTAATGCGGTTGTTAAGCTGTTTCCCTGTGAAAAATACAATTACTCCCCAAACATTTACGGTGTGTATGATGCTGATATCTTGCATTTTAAAGGGGAAAGAAAGAAGTTAATGGTTAAGTTTTTTAGTAGTCTTTGTCACAAATATTTAGGCATTAAGGGCGGTTTCTTTCAGCCAAATAGTAAAAGTATTGAACTTCTACTTTTACAAAGAACTGACTACAAAAATATTGAGGGCGAAGGAAACGACTCAAAAGAAACCCTGATTTCAGCGAAATTAACAATTGATCTATACAACGAATACAGACGGGTTTCTCCATATCTTCCCGTGGAATCACATAGAATTCTTGATATTGGTTGTGGTTTGGGCGGGATAAACTACTTTTTTTATAATCACTATAATGCGCAATCACCTGACATGTATCTTTTGGATAAAGATGAGGTCAGTGAGAGCATATATTTCGGATTTGAAGAAACGGCAGCTGCATATAACAACCTTCTAAGTTCGAGGCAGTTATTAGAAGATGCGGGTGTTCCTGGTGAAAAAATACATGTCATCGATATTAATAAAGATAAGTTTCCTAAGCAGGTAAAGTATGATCTTATTTTTAGTTCTCTATCCTGGGGATTTCATTACCCAATTTCAACATACATTAGCGAAGTTGTTGAATCACTATCGAATGACGGTGTTCTTATTATAGATGTGAGAAAGAACACTGATGGGTTAAAGTTGATAAAAACTAATTTTTCGAATGTTAAAATAATAATTGATAGTGAAAAATACCAAAAGATATGTGCTAGTAATTCTATCTAATATATATAGTAGGTTATTTGTGACAGGTTAGGTATCAAGTACCAAGTGTTGTTATTTGAAGTATGTTCTATTTTAACGTTTGTAAAATCTATTGATGTGTTACATAGGGAAATATAAATGAAATTCAATATCGCCTATGTGGGGCCGGATTATTTATTTAACGTAAGACGTGACTTGATTTTGTCAATTAAATATTCGTTAGAGGAAAACGGGCATGATGTTGTTTTGTCTGGTCTCGATATCGATAGTAATCGCTTTAACTTAATAATCGGTGCATATTTTCTAAAGCCGCAAGATGCAATCAACCTAATCAATTCTGGGGCCAAGTTTGCGCTTATCAATACTGAAATAATTGCTAATGATTTGCTTAATCATAATCCAAAAAAAGTTGACTTTTTGGGGTTTTATCTACCATTTATGCAGGCAGGCGTTTTTGTTTGGGACATTGTTATCGATAATATGATAGAGCATGAGCGCTATGGTAATAACGCTCACTTTCTTCAATTGGGTTATCTTCAAGAGCTGGATGAAATTAATAGAAGTTCATTTAAGGAATATGACTATTATTTTTTTGGATTGATGAGTCCACGTCGTATTGAAATTATTAACAAATTGGATAGCTCAGGGTTTAGGGGAGTGGTGGATGGTTTTTGCCCCTATTTTGTACGTAATGATCGTATTAGCCGTTCAAAAGTTCAATTAAATCTAATTCAAGACAATATTTATACTCATGTAAATGCGTTGCGGATTGCGTATCTCGCAAATAATGAGTGCGCCATACTTTCTGAAAAAGAAAATGATGAAGCTGATTACCTGGATTTTGCAACCGTAACAGAAAGTGATTCAATTTTGGATGCAATGACTAATTTGCTTGAAAATGATAATTATCTCCAGGTTGGTAGTGAAAAATATTTAGAGTATAAGAAAAAGCCTATGAAAATCTATATGGAGATATTATTAGAAAACTCGTTTTCAGTTTAGTTGAAATATTTCACCTCCATCCAATGGATGCAATATCGGTTATTAATTGATTGATGTTGGATTCATCTTCTTCAGAGTTAAGAAGTCCTTCTACTCGTTCCTCAAAGTTATTTAACGCCTGATTGGTTGGGAGGATTAGTCCCTCAATGAAAAGTAAAACGAGATTTGGGTACAATATTGTTGACTCTTCAGACCTCTTGAGGGAAATTTGATGTAAGTCTGCTAATCTAGCCTCGCTTTCTATCTTCCAGCCCATTCTTTTGAATATAATGGGGAGGTGTAAAGTCTTTAGTGAAAAATTATTTTCATCATCTTTCACGCAAATTCGCTCGAAAGTATCCAGACAGATAACTGATAGCACACCAAATAGTTGCTTATGTTCCTCCATGATGAGTAAAATATCATTTGAGGAAAAATCATCCATGATAAGGTCTAACTCATCTACTGTATTGGCTTGTGAAAGCATTAATACAATGTAGTCTAGAAAATTTAGTATTCTTTCGTCAGTTTCCTGCTTTGGTTCTACCTGAGTGTTTTCAATAATCATATTTTTTGCTCGCAGTTTTCCATTATGTTACGTTCTTCAAGCCATTCTTTAGCATACTCGCAATCTTTGTATTCGTTAAAGTATGGTCCGCCTACTGTGAAATGCACCAGCGATACGTCATCATCTGGTTCATCGTATCCCACTAAGTGATTCCATCGGTGTGGGATTTCACCAATTAAGTCATCCGACTCTAGCCACTTGAACTGATGTAGTTCAAGTCCTGTTGCAGTATTTACATATTCGGGTGTTAGTGTTTTGCACTTAGCATTATTGAATAACATAACGCTTGACCAGTTTTTTTTCTGGTACTTGCTTTGGGGTGCGCCAAGAAATTTTGTTTCTTCTTTCGGAGTATGGTCATGTTTAACAACCTGAACGGCGTATCGATCGTCAGCGAGGGAAAATAGATTTGCTATGTCGTCCATGACGATCATGTCACAGTCCATAAAGAGCGACCAACCTTCGAAGTTGGACAAAAACGGTGTTAGAAATCGGGTAAAAGAAAAATCGGTAGATTGTAATGGATTACGGTCGCGGGTATATATGCTCTTCAGCTGATTGAGGGCAAGTGGTGTAATAGCAGCAGGCTGTGTTGCATGGCGTTGAATGCTATGAGCCAGTACACTGTATGTAATCGCTTCGCGGTGATCGTAGCCTATAAATACGCGTAACATTAATAAATACCCTACATCGGTTAAATTCAATACTATCTATGCTGCATGAGCTATGCCAACGTTTTCTTGTGTTTTGTTGCTTATATCACTCGGGGATTCAAGCGCTTATAATAGGGGGTACTTATTTTCGCTTAAGAAGCGGCTGATGTCGTCTTGGTTTGCGGAAAACTATTTCCGCTATATATAAAATGTTTTGGGAAAATACCAGCGTTACGATGTACTGTATTTGGCGGGTAATTTTCCGCCTTAATTATCTTCCTTTATTGTTCGTTTCTCCCACATTTCTAAATACAAATTTTCCAGTGATTTCGTAAATACTGAGCCGCTAATAAATTCTGTTTTTGTCATTATGTCTCTCATCGTTAAACGTAGCTTAGTTAGTGTTTGTTTGTCGTTTGCTATATTGTAGGCGGCACTAATATAGTCTTCTTGACTTGTTGCAACAAAGTTTTGTAGCCCCAGTTTATGCAGAATGCTCGCGCTTACTCTCGATATATGTGAGTTGCCACGTAATGTGATGACCGGCACACCCATCCATAGGGCTTCGCAGGTCGTAGTTGTTCCGTTGTATGGGAATGTGTCTAGGGCAATATCAATTTCATTGTAAGTTGCCATATGTGATGAGTAGCTATTTGTGAAATAACGCATTAGGATTCGATTTTTATCAATTCCATGCGCTTTAAATCGAGATAATGTGAACGCGGAAATATCTTCATCTGATAACACTTTTGCCTTTATTAGTAGCTTGCTGTTGGGGATTTTATTCAGCAACTGACACCAGAGCTCGATTACGGCATCATTTACTTTCGCTATGTTATTAAATGAGCCAAATGTAATGTAGTTGTTCTTTGTGTTTGGGGGGGGGGTGACGGGAGGGCATTTTTCCCCTGGGGAAAAGCATAAGAATATGTTATCGATTCTTGCTAATTTCTCGCTATTTAAATCGTCAGTTATACCTTTGGGGTCAGCGTAGTCATCGGTAATTCGGTAATCTACCGTTGTTAATCCAGTAGTGTTTGGATAGCCAAGATAGGTGATTTGCACAGGCGAAACCCTATTGGCAAATACACCTAATCTATTTCCTGCACTATAACCTGATAAATCGACTAAAATATCAATTTCGTCTGTGATGATGAGTTTTATAACGTCCTCATCGCTTAAACTGCTAATACTTCTCCAGTTATTGCACTGTTTTTTTAGTTCGTTAGTGGTATCGTCTGATTTGTTGCAGTTTGAGTAGCAGAAAACTTCGAATTTCGAAGTATCGTGATTCTCCAATATGGGCCGAATAAAAAATGAAACGGAATGAAACCGAAAGTCAGAAGATACATAAGCTACGCGCAATTTACTCCCGACTTTTTTCATTTTTTCGTGTGGTTTGATGTTGTACTGGGGAAATAATTTGGCTCTTTCAATATGACGTTGGTAAATATATTTAAGGTCTAAGTCGGGTTCGTAATTGCTAAAAAATAATTTTTGGCTAATTCCTGATTGAAATTGATTGTCGGTTTCATCGTATAGATTGTTGTATTTATTAGCCGCTGGGAAGTCACCAATTGAGTACAGGCTGGCTACCAGGTTAGATAGAATTACTTTGTTACCTGGGTCATATTTTAGAGCTAATTCTAATGTACTTATTGCTTTCTTAAAATGTTGTTGTTGAGATAATAAACTCGCATAGGAATTGAGAATTTTTGGTGATATGGGGTCTGACTTGTACGCCTCTGAGCAGTGATGTGAAAAAAGTTCGTTATTATTTAATTTTTTATAAATATCAGCGAGACCACAGTGCGCCTGGGCATGGTCACTCTCTTTTTTCAAAATCACGCTATACGTACTAAGTGCAGCTTCTAAATGTCCACTGTCTTCCAGTATAATTGCTAGGTTAAGCTGCATCTCAAGGTCGTCAGAGTTTTTGGAAATTGCTTTTTTTATAAGGTATATTGCATCGTTATTAAATCCTTGGTTGTGTTTAACTATTCCAAGATAGTGGAGACTGTCTGGATGATTAGGTAATTGGTTAAGAATTATTTTATAGTATTTTTCTGCAGCGTTAAAATTTTTCTGATCCTGTTCCTTTAGTGCATTTTTGAAAAAAACACCAAGTTCTTCATTGGAATATTGTTGTTCTTTTGTCACGCGTTTAATCGGCGTATTTGGAGTTTAGGCGGTCAAAAGAAACAGACTGAGTGTTGAGGATGTCTGTCCCAGTTTTATCAGTGAAATATATCTTAATGCCAGATGTATCTGTGTTTATTCCTATCGGATGGTTAGTTAACCGAAATGATTTAAGTAGATCTGTGAACGCTATTACATTTTTCAGTCTGTATTTTGAAATAAATTCGTTGTCATAAGACTGTAATAGATACAATTGACCTTCAATAGAAACGTGATCTGAATTAAACGGTTTGAAAATAATATTGTTAACTGTGGGTTTCATTATTTCTACTAATTTGTTTATCAGTGGGGTAGCTTCGTAGTTAATTATATTTGAGCCCGTGTCTTGAGCTATTCGGTGGACTCGATTTATTGTTAGTTGGAGTAAAAATACAACTTCACACTTTGTTAGGAATTCGTCATCTATTTCATTTATCGCCCTTAATCTATTTATAAAATGCCACATGACAACATAGTCTTCGCTAAGTCGGGCCATGCGAGCGGCTTGTAAGTAGATTATTTTTAGCATTCTGTGTCGCATGGTTTCAGTGGAATCCGGAGGTATGTGCTCCATAATTCCTGAAAGCGCCACCTCGATATCTGCATTAACATAGTCAATAAACCAGTGTTCAGTCATACTTGTTGTTAAGCTTTCAGTATTTCGAAAGTGTTGAAATACAGGTTTTTGAATATACACTATGTCACCATGTGACAACAATTTGAAAAGTAAAGGGGTCAAACAAAAGCTGCGTTCATTGTACATACAGTATTGTTGAAAAACGGACCGGCGCATAAAAGGGTGACCATCACAAACCAAAAAATTATTAACTAAGTCGATAAAGTCTCCCTGTTTGAATAACAGAAGCTGAGAATCTTCATAGGTCTCGTTTAGTCCTATTTTAGTTTCTTCGGAGCTCAGGTATTGCCCGCTAACACTGACAGCGGTTGGATTCGCATCAAGAATATTTTTCATGAGAACGAGTGCGTTTTCAAAAATCATATCGTCGTCACTAAGAATGTAAATGTATTCTCCACCTGCTAATCTTAATATTGAATCCATATTTCTTGCAAAACCAATGTTTATATCATGACGATGATATGTGAAATGTGTGAATCTGTTTGAAAATTGGCTAACTACCTCGTTTGTATTGTCTGATGATGCATTGTCTCCTAGTATGATTTCAAAGTTTACAGAGCTGAATGTAAGTAAGTGGGAAAGGCACTTTTTTAAAAGTGATGCCCGGTTATGTGTGGGGATACAAATACTAATATCGACTAAATTATGATTATCAATGGCCATTATATTTAACTATTAATGAGGATGTAAGTTTGCTGTCGCTTAATTGGAGTTATTTAAACACTTAAATTTGTTTGTTGTTGAACAATATGATCGCTTTAAACTGGCGGCATTAATGCGTCTGCTAATCGACAGGCTCCGTTTATATCACTAATATCCGCTAAGTCTCCATTTACCGCGATACCAGTTGTATTTTCTTTTGTACCTATTGGGCCAGAAGTCGCTTGCCGATGAGTAGGTTGGTGCTGTGGTATTTTGGATGGATCAATGGTTAAATTATATTTGTCAGCCAATGCCTTGGCATCAAAAAGGTTATCATCATATGCTTCGGGTTCGACATTAAGGCTTGTGATAATACCTGAAATCACCATTCCAATATCAACTGTCAGCTCATCGTCGTCGGGGAATATAAGCTCTTTACATTTTATTTTGCAATTTGCAATAATGATTTGAAGGTTAGGTGATGGAACGAGCGTTTCATGAATCATGTTTTCTAACTTAACTTTCTCTTCTATAAGATATTGCTCGCGTTGTTTTTCCCCTAGGCTTCTCGCCCATTGTGCCGTGCCGTTGCTTTTCCCAGAGTTCCCACGAACAGCCATGGGCCGATTCACGTGATACCAATCTCCGTCTATTGTTAAATTTACAACCCCTGAAAAAACATCTGGTATATGCGGTATAGCAAAATAACGGCCAAATTTCTGACGAACTTGTTCTATGCAACTTTTGTGGATGAAACTATTGTAAATCATTGGCAATTTTCCAAAAGAGATTTGTCCCTGATAGAAGGCGATCAGTGTATTTCGTTTATCCATGTGTACTGCATTGTCACCAAATTCCAAATAAAGTCTGTTACGATTCCACGGGACTATTGTATCCGGCCACCAATAAGTATGAAGGGCCCATGAAACAATTTTCGCTTGTGTTTTATCTATCACATTTCTGGCTAATGAAAGTGAGCTGGGAACTAGGCCATCATCATCACCAAGGATGGTGATATAGTCTCCACTGCATTCGTTCAATCCATTTTCCCAGTTTTCGGCCATGGGAATGATTGCGTCGGAACGAATATATTTAATCTTTTCAGAATTCCAGTCATCAACAATTTCTTTTGTTCTCGGGCCGCTACAATTATCAGCAACAATAACCTCATAATCATCGCCTACCTGTGCCATGACCGTTTTTAATGTGTGTTGAAATGTGTCCGGCCGGTCTCGGGTAGGAATAAGTATAGAAAATCGAGGTGATGTCATATTTGGGTAGCCCTATATAAATCAATAGCTGTTTCCAATATTCGGTTTTATTGGAAATAAATAAATTTTGTATTTTGTAACTAATGAAGCAACAAATACACCAGCAATATCTGTTATAGGAATATTGTTTAAAAATTTAGAAATGTGAGGAGGAGAGGGTGGTGGTACATGCTTATATTGAAAATTAACCGGTGATATATCGGGCTACGAGTGATACGTGTTCTATAGCCCACTTCATATTGAACTAAATGTTGTTTTCACAATAGCTGTACCAGGTTTCTCTTAATAAACGCTCAAAATTATCACTGAATGATTTGGCATCGGTTAATGGCGATGTCAGTAATGTTTCCCTGAGTGAACACCTGTATTTCTTAATTCTGCTGACATCCGCAGACAGATTTTGTGCAATTTCCACGTATTTTTCGGTTGAACTGGCAATGAGTTCATTAAGTTTTAAATTGGATAGTATGCTAAACCCTACGCGACTGTAATGGGATTCACCGGATAGGGATATAACGGGAACACCCATGTAAATTGCTTCAAACGTTGTAGTGGTGCCATTGTACGGAAACGGGTCAAGGCATATGTCCACATTATTGTAATAGGACATATGTTCATCTCTGCTGTTAATGTTTTGGTGGAACTCGATACGATTTTGATCGATACCAAACTCTTTAAACGTTATAAGCAGGTTCTGTTTTAGCAAGTCTGACGTTGAAATTGAGTTTTTTAGTAATAACCGTGAGTTTTTTACCGAGGATAGTATCCTTGCCCATGTTTGCAGGGTACTTTTCGATAATTTGGAAAAATTATTGAAAGATCCAAACGTGATGTATTCGTTATTTTCAATAGGTAGGTTTTGACAAATAGGAGTTTTTTTATCAGGTTTGTAACATAAAAATGATGGCTCTAATCGTACTAGTGTTTCTGAATGTAAGTGTTCAGTGGTATTTTTTGGGTCAGCGAAGTTATCTGTAATACGATAGTCAATATTTTTTAAGCCGGTTGAAAAAG
>Ga0224507_10000772_pt1 | contig 12540 bp, 7 predicted proteins | sample SF_Jan12_sed_USG_3_FD_170159 | JGI IMG/M metagenome (GOLD analysis project Ga0224507, IMG submission 170159) | Sediment microbial communities from San Francisco Bay, California, United States - SF_Jan12_sed_USGS_13 | ecosystem: Environmental > Aquatic > Marine > Sediment | place: USA: California...
CTGGCGAAAGGATCACACGGAAAAAGATTTTTTTCAAAAGCTTAAACAATTGCCCGAACTTTCTGAATTTGATTTTCCAAAGCCCTGGCCAAAAATTATTCACGCAGCCCGGGACATCATTGGTATTCCACGCTACATTTCTGTTCATCCGGGTGGTGTGGTGGTCACCCCTGAGCCCATAGACAATTATGTTCCTGTTGAACTTGCCCCCAAAGGTGTTCCGGTTATTCAGTGGGAAAAAGATGCTGCAGAAGAGAGCGGCCTGGTCAAAATCGACCTTCTCGGTAATCGCAGCCTGGCGGTTATCCGGGATGCCATTGCAAATCTTCGGAATAACAATACGGTATTTGACGAGCACTTCTGGAAGCCGGAAGATGATAGCGCTACACAGGCCAATGTGGCAAAAGGGAATACCATGGGCTGCTTTTACATCGAAAGCCCCGCCATGCGAATGTTGCAGAAAAAGACAAAGGTCGGCGATTTTGAACATCTGGTGATCAACAGCAGTATTATACGGCCGGCGGCCAATGAGTTTATCCGTGAATACGTTCGTCGCCTACGTGGCGGTAGATGGGAGCCGATTCATCCCTTACTTTCGGATGTGCTTGAGGAAACCTATGGAATCATGGTCTACCAAGAGGATGTTTCCAAAACCGCTGTGGCGCTGGCCGGATTTTCACATGCTGACGCTGATGGCCTTCGCAAGATCATGTCCAAGAAAGATAAAATCCGAAAATTGGACGATTATCAAGTACGTTTCACTGCAGGCGCACAAGCAAAGGGGGTTCGTAACGATCAGATTGCGGCCATCTGGAATATGATGATGAGTTTCAGCGGTTATTCATTTTGCAAGCCTCATAGTGCAAGCTATGCCCGCGTCTCTTTCCAGGCAGCCTATCTGAAGACCCATTATCCCGCAGAGTTCATGGCCGCGGTCATCAGCAATCAGGGCGGTTTTTACAGCACCTTTGCTTACGTGTCAGAAGCACGCCGCATGGGTGTGGAAATTTTATCCCCTGACGTAAACAACAGCGATATCCTTTGGAAAGGCAGCGCGGAAACCATTCGGGTGGGATTGTCGTCCGTAAAGAATGTAAGTTCAGAAACATGTAAACGTATTGTTTCAGAGCGTAAAGAAAAACCTTATAACGACATCGTTGATTTCCTTGATCGAATTCAGCCGGCCAGCCCTGAAGCCCGTTCTCTGATTAACGCTGGTGCTTTTGATTTGCTTTATCCAAAAGAGAATCGCGCTGCCCTGTTATGGGAGCTGGCCTGCTGGAAAAAATTCAGATCAAATCGATATGGGGCAGGGGATTTGTTTAATGAAAGGATGGCAGCGGCAAAACCGGCGTTCCCGCCGGAAAAGAAAAGAGCGCGTTTGCGGCAAGAATTTTCAGCCCTGGGTTTTTTGTGCGATCGGCATCCCATGATGTTATACGCCGATACGTTAAAGAAACTAAAAACTGTCAAAGCTATGGACTTGTATCGCTTCATCGGTCGTCATGTTCGCATTGCCGGTCTGTTGATTACCGCAAAAGTTGTGTATACCAAGCATGGTGATCCCATGGAATTTCTGACTTTTGAAGATGACACCGGGCTGATTGAAACGATCTTTTTCCCCAAAGCCTACCGCCGTTTCTGTACCATCCTGGATCGAAGCCGTCCCTTTATCCTCCATGGGAAGGTTGAAGAAGACTTTGGCGCCATCACCATGACCGTAAATCAGGCAGAGGCGTTAGATGTGGCGGACTGAAATATTTTCCCCCTGAATCTTGCATTTGAAAGCCTCCGACTCGTTCAAAATTCAGGATTAACACACTTTAACCTGAATTGATGAATTTGCATACCGTCGAATTCATCAAACCCTTGGTGTTTAGTGTTTTGTATGTATCAATTTTTTTAATTTTTTGTCAAAAAATAATTATTAAATTAATTTCAATAGCTTATGATTAAAGTTTCGCATCTATTTTTAGGGTGCTCTTTGAAATTATCATTTGCTTGACACGTCTACCGCATTATCTTACATTTCTTGTGCAATAAGCATATTTTCATTTTACCTAAATTGAGCGTTCTAAACTTTGGAACCCTTCGGGATTGCCGATTTTGCCGAATCTGCTTCGTTATGAGACATTTGCAGTAGCAGACGGAGGTTTATCCCGCTTATTATAGCGGGGCTGCATGTCTCATGCCTTGCATCTCCCCGAAAGGCGGGATCTTACGACCGGCAAACTCGACAATCGCTCAATTTAGGTTCAAATCATTGTTAAATAGGAATAAAACATCATGGAACTTACATCTTTAAGTGCAATTTCTCCTGTTGACGGCCGTTATCGAAAGAGTGTTGAAAAGCTTGCAGAATATTTTTCAGAAGGTGCATTGATAAGATATCGTGTTCGAGTTGAAGTTGAATATTTTATCGCATTATGCAATCTGCCGCTGCCTCAACTGGCAGATGTTGATAAGAGTATGTTTGAGAACTTGAGGCGCCTTTATAAAAAATTCTCTCATGAAGATGCTCAAAAAATAAAAGACATTGAGCGGGTGACTAACCACGACGTCAAAGCGGTCGAATATTATCTCAAAGAAGCATTTGATGGGCTGGGATTGCATCGTTACAAAGAATTTATCCATTTTGGTTTAACATCTCAGGATATTAATAACACGGCGATACCCTGTTCCTTAAAAGAAGCCTGGACAGAAATATTGGAACCAATTTTAGAACAGATTGTGGCGACATTAATTGAAAAAGCAAAACAATGGCAACATGTTCCCATGCTGGCTCGAACCCATGGCCAGCCAGCCTCTCCCACAAGCCTGGGCAAAGAGCTTTATGTTTTTGCCGAGCGATTGATAAAACAAAAAGCCCTGTTAAAAACAATTCCATTTTCAGCGAAATTTGGTGGGGCAACGGGTAATTTCAACGCGCATTATGTTACCTATCCAAACATCGACTGGATTGCATTTGGAAATTATTTTGTAAACGAAGTGCTGAGCCTTGAACGATCAAAAACGACGACTCAGATTGAGCATTATGATCATCTGGCCGCATTTTGTGATAACCTTAAAAGAATTAATACCATTCTTATTGATCTGGATCGAGACTTGTGGTCGTACATCTCAATGAATTACTTCATACAAAAGATCAAAGAGAATGAAGTGGGGTCTTCAACCATGCCTCACAAGGTCAATCCCATTGACTTTGAAAATTCAGAAGGAAATCTGGGGGTGGCAAATGCGATCTTCGCTCATCTTTCCTCAAAGCTCCCGATTTCACGGCTGCAGAGAGACTTGACTGATTCAACGGTAACAAGAAATATCGGTGTACCGTTGGCCCATACTCTGATTGCCTTTAAATCATTGCTAAAAGGGCTGGACAAATTGCTCCTAAATAATGAAGCGATTCAGAATGACTTGCAGAAAAACTGGGCGGTTGTGACTGAGGCGATTCAAACGATTTTGCGCAGGGAAGGATATCCGGAACCCTATGAAGCTTTGAAAGCATTGACACGTGTCCACTCACATATTGACCACAATACAATTTTAGAATTTATAGAGAGTTTAGATGTTACACAAACCGTTAAAGACGAATTAAAAAAGATTTCACCTGAAAACTACATGGGCATCTACGATTTTTAGCCAGTATATGGAAATTTTTGATCCAATCAACACTCCCCTCACAGGAACCAATCTCATTGAGGCAAGCGCAGGTACGGGTAAGACCTATACCATTGCCGGCCTGTTTTTAAGACTTATTCTCGAAAACCAACTAACGGTAAATCAAATACTGGTGGTAACGTTTACCAAGGCTGCCACTGAAGAGCTTAAAGAAAGAATCCGCAACACACTTTTGGATGCTAAATCCGCTCTTTTAAAGAATTCGAGTCATGATGTTTTCGTCAAAACCATAGTCAACAAATATGATAATCGGGCTTTAGCCATTCAATTGATTCAAGATGCGCTGATGGACTTTGACAATGCCGCGATATTTACCATACACGGTTTTTGTCAGCGGATTCTACATGAAAATGCTTTTGAAACACAGAGTTTGTTCGACACAAAACTTGTGGCCGATCCCACTGGCTTAACACGGGAAATTGTAGATGATTTCTGGAGAAGACATGTTTACAGTTTGCCCATGGAATTTATCAGTTATCTTTTAAAAAAAATATCCGGACCAGAGTATTTTATAAGGCTTCTGACAAAAAATAGAACAACAGATGTAAAGATTGTTCCAGAGATTGGAAAGCCTGAGTTGGCAAGCCTTAATGACTTTAGAGCACTGTTTAAAAGACTGCGAACTATTTGGCCCAACTCGCGTATCCAGGTGACACATTTATTGAAAGATTCATCACTTAGCGGATCAGTTTATGGCAGTTTGAAAACAGTTGCCATGCAAGCGGGTATTTCAAAAAGAGACTTGATGGTGGCTTCCATGATCGAATCGATGGACAAGTTTGTTGATATAAATTCCGCCGGTTTTCCGTTATTTAAAGGTTTTGAAAAATTTACTGCAACCAAAATAGAGAATTCAACCCGGAAAAATTATAGACCTCTTTCACATGAATATTTTGATATCTGTGATTCACTTTACCACAAAGGTGTTTCCCTTGAATCTGAGATGGAAACCTATTTGATGTATTTTAAGGTCCAGTGTTTCAAATCACACGAGAACAGCTTTTGGTTAGAAAAAAACAAAACAACATTCAATTCTATGACGATCTTCTAATAAAGCTTAAAAAGGCACTCGAAGATAACGGCGGGAAAAACCTCGTTCAAATAATTCGGAAAAAATACAGTGCCGCCCTTGTTGATGAATTTCAGGACACGGATTCTTTTCAGTATAACATTTTTACCCGGATTTTCGATTCAAAAAAAAACACACTTTTTATGATCGGAGATCCAAAACAATCCATATACAGTTTTCGTGGAGCAGATATTTTTTCTTATATGAAAGCTGCTCGAAACACAGATTCAAAATACACACTGATAAAAAACTGGCGATCAGATCCCAATTTGATTACCGCAGTAAATACAATTTTCTCAAATATAAAAACACCATTTGTCTTTGATAAGATTGGATTTGAAAAAGGTATTTCCGGAAAGAAAATCAGGTCGATGAAGGAACGATACTTGCCAGGGTTGACATTATGGTATTTGGGAGAAAATAAAAAGGCCAAAACAACTAAGCCATTGAGTAAAACCGAATCTGTTTCAGTCATCGCAAAGGCGGTTTCGGGAGAAATATCCCGCCTTATCTTAGAAAATAAAAACAATCCTTCCCATGATATTCATGCAAAAGATATTGCTGTTCTTGTAAGGACAAATCGACAGGCTCAGATCATAAAAAAGAACCTTTCATTAAAAGGAATTCCATCGGTCCTTTATCTTACCGGAGACATATTCCATACCCATGAGGCAATGGAAATGGAAAGAATTCTGTTAAGTATTGCCGAACCCGGAAACGAAAGGGCATTTAATGCTGCGGTGGTGACCGACATTCTCGGTGTAGTTGGAGAAGACTTAGACTCGGTCAGCGGGGAACCATTCTGGCTGGAAGCCAAATCCAGAAGGTTCAGAGAGTATTTTCGCTTGTGGACACGGCATAATTTTATCCGTATGTTTCGGCTGTTGATGGTCGAGGAAAAGGTTAGGGAACGCCTTTTGAGTTTTTCTGATGGTGAGAGGAGACTGACCAATCTACTCCATTTGGCAGAAATTCTACATCAGGAATCGTCTGAAAAAAAGCTTGGTATCAACGGTCTGCTTAAATGGCTTTCAGAACAAAGAAACGTTGAAGTACCTGAATCCGAAACGCATCAACTCCGTCTTGAAAGCGATGATCAAGCCGTACAAATTATCACCATTCACAAAAGTAAAGGTCTTGAGTTCCCTGTTGTGTTTTGTCCCTTTGCATGGGAGGGGTCCTTAATTAAAGACCGCGAAATTCTGTTCCATGACACGGATAAAAATGAAACCCTCACCCTTGATCTTGGTTCAAAAAACTTCGGCACACACCTTGCCATTGCTCAAAATGAACAACTGGCTGAAAACCTGAGGTTGCTTTATGTTGCAATAACACGAGCGATACATAAATGTTATCTTGTATGGGGTAGATTCAATACCGCTGAAACTTCTGCCATCGCTTATCTGTTACATTATAAAGGGCAACCAGAAAATATTTTAAGAGATAATCTGCTGACATCTTTAAGAGAGGATGTTTTAGAAAAAAACGAAGAGGATTTGCTCGAAGACTTAAAACAGCTGTCAAGCCAGTCAGAAGGGTCAATAAAAATTGTTCCCCTACCGCTTGACGATACCATGGAATACTGGGCAGAAGAGGATAAAAGGGAAGGATTGTCTTGCAGACATTTTTCAGGAAAAATTGATACCACATGGAACATCTCCAGTTTTTCACATCTCATATCACAACGGGCACTGGATTCAGAATTACCGGATCGTGACGTATTCCATGATTTATATACACCCATAACGGAAAACGATTTGCATTTAGATAAAAATGAAAATATTTTTTCATTTCCAAAAGGAACCCGGGCCGGGATATTTTTTCATGATGTTTTTGAACATCTTGATTTTGCTGAAAGCTGTACAGAAGAAAGAATAAAATTGATATCAAATAAATTAAAGGAATACAGATTTGAATCCAAATGGCAGGAACCTGTCTGTGCCATGGTGGACAATGTTCTTTCAGTACCACTTTGCATAAACAAAACCACTTTGATGCTTTCTTCCGTTCAATGCCGCAACAGGATCAATGAAGTGGAGTTTTATTTTCCACTTAAACCGGTGTCACCGAATCGACTCAGAAAGATATTTGCTGATTATGGTGGCATCGATCTTGTTGATGATTTCCCGGACCGGCTTGGTAAACTCAGTTTTTCTTTAACCAAAGGTTTTATGAAAGGATACATCGATATGGTTTTTCATGACCAGGATCGTTTTTGGTTGGTGGACTGGAAATCGAACTATTTAGGAAGTAGCGTTGAAGACTATGATAAAAATGTTTTGAATAATGTGATGAGCAGGGACTTTTACATTTTGCAATACCATTTATATGTTCTAGCACTTCATCAATACCTTCAGCTGAGAATACCTGAATTTAGCTATGAACGATATTTTGGCGGTGTTTTTTACATCTTTATAAGAGGGGTGGACCCGGACAAAGGCCCGGAATTCGGTATTTACAAAGATATTCCTGATAAAACCCTTGTTGATGCTCTTCTTAAGGAGCTTATATTAGATGAATAAAACTAATATAACCAATTTAATTGACCTTTCTGATATAGATGTTCATTTCGCCAAATTTGTCACAAGTTTTGATAAAAGTGATAATCCGGATATTTTTCTTGCTGCTGCCTTTGTCAGTCGTGCAACCGGCGACGGAGATGGGTATCTTGATCTCAATTCTATAGCCCGAAAGCCGATCCTTTTAGACATTAATGGTGAAGATAGGTTTAAAATTCCGAAACTTTCAGAGTGGTTAAAAACTTTAAGCCAAAGCCAGGTGGTGGGAAGACCCGGTGAATTTTGTCCCATGATACTCGATGAAAAAAACAGACTTTACCTTTATAGATATTGGGATTATGAAAACAGACTTTCAAGTACAATCAAAAGCCGCATCAAGGAAGACATTCAGGGAATAGATAGATCCATTTTAAAAGACAGCCTAATCAGGCTTTTTCCAAATAATGGGACTGATGAATTCAATTGGCACAAAGTGGCCGGAGTTATCGCTGCGTTTAAAAAGTTTTGTGTCATTACCGGTGGTCCGGGAACCGGCAAAACTTTCACGACGGCAAAAATTCTCGCTCTTCTTTTAGAGCTATCCCGAAAAGATAAACTCAGCATTTTGATCGCTGCGCCCACAGGAAAAGCAGCGGCGAGGATCGGTGAATCAATTAAAGCTGCAAAAAAAACACTCAACTGCAGCGATGATATTATTGATGCCATACCTTCCGAGACATACACGATTCACAGAATGCTGAAAACAATTCCTGGTTCCCCATATTTTTACCATAATGCTGAAAATCCTCTCACTGCCGACATCGTAGTGGTGGATGAAGTTTCAATGGTGGATCTTGCGTTGATGTCCAAACTCCTTTCAGCTGTGAAAAATGATGCCAGAATCATACTCATTGGAGACAGGGATCAGCTTGCTTCAGTGGAAGCAGGTTTTGTAATGTCAGATATCTGTGACAGGGACAATGTCCACTTATTTTCAGAATATTTTTACAAACAGTTTGAGAAGCTAACCCGGTGTAAAATGGAAGTCCCGAGTAAGAAACTTAAAGACAATCCGGGCCTTTATGACTGCATGGTTGTTCTAAAAAAGAGTTATCGATTTACAGATACCAGTGGAATTGGAGAATGCAGCCGAGCTGTAAATAACGGCAAATTTGATGAAACTTTCTCAACCTTTAAAAGCAATCCGGATCAAATCGATTGGAAAAAGATCTCAGGCCCTAACGATCTTTCAATGGCCCTGTCAAAAGAAGTCATCAATGGATATTCAGATTATCTTAATTGCCATGATCCTCACAGAGTACTTGAGCTGTTTAATCGATTTAGAATACTCTGTGCCGTCAAATTTGGCGCATTGGGTGTTATTGAAATAAACAGATTGACGGAGGAAATATTAAACCGGAACGGCTTTATCGAACTCGATAATTTATCAACCTATCCATGGTACAGAGGAAGACCTGTTCTGATTACGCGTAACGATTACAACCTGGAACTTTTTAATGGAGATATCGGAATTACCATGCCAGAACCGGATTCAAAAAGCAAAGATTTGTATGTTTACTTTTCAGGTGTCGCCGGTAAACCCAGGCGGTTTTTTCCACATCGGCTTCCGGAACACGAAACAGCTTATGCAATGACTGTTCACAAAAGTCAGGGGTCAGAGTTTGAGATGGTCCTTCTTATTTTACCGAACCAAGATTATCCTGTATTAACTCGTGAACTGCTTTACACAGGAATTACCAGAGCCAAAAATCATATTTCGATTTGGGGTAGGGAAGAGATCATTAAAAGCACCATATTGCGTAAAATTAACCGTAACTCAGGGTTGAAGGATGCGTTGTGGGAAGAAACAGATTAAGTGAACTAAATTTGATGGTTTTGTAAAAAGCCGAAATAGTCGTCACTCCCACGAAGGCGGGAGTTAATAATCCAACTCAATTATAAAAATGCCAATACGTTAACAGGGAACCTCGATGAAAAAAACAATAATAAAAGGAACCGGTCGTTATGTACCGCCACGTATTGTAAAAAACGACGATCTTTCACAATGGATGGATACGTCAGACGAATGGATTCGACAACGGACCGGAATAGAGCAAAGACACTGGATACCAGAAAACGGCGGCATTGGGTCTTCAGATCTCGGGCTTGAAGCAGCAAGAATCGCCCTTAAGCGAGCGGAGTGGTCACCTGAAGATATTGATCTCATTATATTCGGAACCTTGAGTCCGGATATCTATTTCCCGGGTTCAGGGTGTATCTTGCAGCATAAACTCGGGCTTAAAACAACGCCTGCCCTTGATATTCGGCAGCAATGCACAGGGTTTATTTATGGGTTAACCACTGCAGACGCTTTTATTCAAAGCGGGCATGCAAATCGAATACTTTTAGTCGGTGCCGAAGTTCATAGCACGGCACTCGACATTTCTACTCGGGGTCGCCATGTGTCGGTCATATTTGGTGACGGTGCAGGTGCCGCCTGTTTAGAGGGAGTTGAAACCGAGGAATCTGTGGGTGTGTTAGCCTCTGTACTTCACGCCCAGGGAGAACTGTCAAATGCCCTTATGATGGAACTGCCGTCTCACAAAATGAGCCCATTCTTAAGCAAAGAAATGTTGAAAGAAAGCCGCCATTACCCGGTGATGGATGGCAGGCTGGTTTTTAAAATCGCGGTGAAAAGACTTTCACATGTAACCAAAGAGGTTTTGCAAAAAGCGAATCTTTCATTGGATGATGTCGACCTTTTCATTCCTCATCAGGCCAATCTTCGTATCAACGAAGCATTTGCAAATCTGATGAATGTATCTCCGGAAAAAGTGTTTAACAATATTCAGCGATATGGAAATACAACAGCAGCGAGCATACCCATCGCATTGGATGAAGCCCTTGAGAAGAACCGTATCGGCAAGGGCAGCACGGTTGTTTTTCTGGCACTGGGTGCAGGATTGACATGGGGAGCAGTAATTTATCGATTCGCAGAATAAAAACGTTTAACTTGTGACATTCTCAAAGGCCATCAGAAAAAAGGGTATTCAGATAAAATTTGGTGATGGGATCGACATTCTCAAAAGTGTGTGACTGGTCTTGATTTTTCATGGCCATTTCTTTTCGAATATCTGTGGCTAAGATTTTGCCCAGTTCTACGCCAAATTGATCAAAGGGATTGATGCCCCAGATAAAGGCTTCAAAAACGGTTTTGGCTTCATAAAAGGCAAGAAGACGACCGATATTTTCAGGAGAGAGATCGTTTAATAGAATGGTTGATGACGGTCGGTTTCCTGAAAAAGATTTTGCAGGATTTGCGTCTTCCTTCCCTCGGGCAAGGGCGGTGGGCTGTGCAATGAGATTTGACCAGAGTTCCTGATGATTGGTCACTCCTTTTGATTGGTTTTGATACTGTTTATAATGGGGATGAATGACACCGATAAAATCAATGGGAAAAGGCCTTCCCTGGTGGGCCAACTGAAAGAATGAATGCTGCGCATTGGTGCCCGGTTCTCCGAAAATGATACCCCCTGTTGGTTCATCCTGCGAGTTGCCGTCTTCGGTGACGGATTTGCCGTTACTTTCCATACTGAGTTGTTGGATATGGGCCGACAGTTTGGAAAGCGGTGATGCATAGGGTATAATGGCTTGTGCCGGATAACTTAAGAAATTGTTGTTCCAAACCGAAATTAAAGCCGCCACGAGCGGAATATTTTCTCTTTCTGTTGCATGTCGGGCATGCAGATCCATTTCTTCAGCGCCTTTTAAAAACCGTTCGAACCGCTCATACCCGAGATAAAGGCTCAACGGCAACCCGCCTACGGCAGAGGTGACACTGTATCTCCCACCAATGAAATCAAACATATGAAATGAGGAAAGGAGCGGATTTGCGGGATCATCTCCGGGAGACCCCTTGCTGGTCACCGTTACAAAGTGTTTGGCGGGATCAAGCCCCTTTGCTTCAATAAAAGCGATTACCTGATTGGTATTGGCCATGGTTTCCGCCGTGGTATAGCTTTTTGAAATGACTATCCAAAGGGTTCTTTCAATATCAATGACGGATACAATTTTTCCGAAGTTATGGATATCGACATTGGAAAGAAACATCATCTTCATATTCTTGTCCGCCATCGCATGGAGTGCATTGGCAACGAACTCGGTCCCAAGGTATGATCCTCCGATTCCGATAACAACCACGGTATTAAATGGTTTTCCAGTGGATCCGGTGATTTTTCCCTCATGAATGGTTGAAACGAATGCTTTAATGTCTTTTCGAACTTTACGTATCGAAGGCATGACGTCTTTACCGTCGACAAAAACAGGATCATCGGAAAAATTTCTTGTGGCCGTGTGAAGTGCCGGCCGATTTTCCGTGACATTGACTTTTTTACCGCTGACCATATCGTCAAACCGTTGCTTTAGCTTTCTAAATTCAGCCAATTCGATCAAGTGATCCATAGTTTTCTCGTCGACTCTCTGACGGGAAAAATCATAAAAAATACCGGAAGATTTTAAAGAAAATTTTTCAAGACGGTTGTTGTCCGTAAGCAGGTGTTTTAAATGTTTTTCAGGTAAATTCATAATATCGGCATGTTGTATCAACCGATTCCAGGTCGGATTTTCATTATGCTTGGGCTGGGTCATATGGTCCTCCGGTAGATGATCGAACTAACTTCGCCTCGAACAGGAGACAACCTCGGACAAAACAGTGTGTATCTTGTCCAAAACTTGACAATCGTCTTCACATCCTGGGAAATCCCTTCTATGTACACACTCTTTACAAGGACTTTTAGTAAGATAACCGATTTCGAAATCGAATCTGTATTTAACATTTGTAGAGGGTAAATATTTTATAAATTTAGGAATCATAACTTTCGAATACCATATCATCTCTATCAGCACAAGAAAAACCCATCCATTGAGATTGACGGGTTTTTATAAAAAAACGATGAAATTTATATATCTTATAAAAGGACTTGATGGCCAGCTTCGATGTATCGAACAACACCCTAATTGATTAATATTGTTCGTCGTATAGGTTATTTGTGCTGGTGATCTTTTTTACCCTCAAGAATCGCATGCATACGATCCCGTTCGGCCTTTGTTTTGCGGAGCTGATCTTTGATTTTAGCTTGTTTTTCAAAGGGGATGCTCTTTATTTTTTTCTCCAGCCTTTCCACCTCTTTCATCAATCGATAAAGCTCTTGTGCAATCATTCGAATCGGCATGGCATATATGGACCTATGTTGAGAGGTTCAAGGTTCACGGTTCCAGGTTGAAGGTCACTATTTT
>Ga0224507_10000774_pt1 | contig 12538 bp, 12 predicted proteins | sample SF_Jan12_sed_USG_3_FD_170159 | JGI IMG/M metagenome (GOLD analysis project Ga0224507, IMG submission 170159) | Sediment microbial communities from San Francisco Bay, California, United States - SF_Jan12_sed_USGS_13 | ecosystem: Environmental > Aquatic > Marine > Sediment | place: USA...
CACCTAGTCAATTTAAAAAACTGCTGATCACCAATAAGGTGACCACGCATTTTTTAAATTCACTATGCACATCAATATCTTGCACTATAAAGTCGAATCTAACTGCGGATTCTAGGTTTAAATAAAACGGGGTTTAATGTGTGAAAAATAGATAATCAATGGCGGCGCAGCTGCTATCAATCATCTATTCTTCATTAAAAAATTGCCTGAGCTCGAACGCCTATGACGGATGCTTTCATTAAGCTGGGGTCCATGTTTGGGTATTGAACGTACTGGTAATCAGGTTGAATCATTAACCAATCGGTTATTTGCGCGGTATAGGTAATTTCATAAGTTGTTTCTGCAATAAAAGGTCGGTCTGGGTTGCTCTCATCAAACTGGGCCAAATAAGCCGCTGAGTGACGGGTATGTACAAAACCTATACCGAGTACGTCTTCGTCACGACCGGGAATAGCGCCCTTATAATTGATGCCGGCAGCATAAAACTGTTCGTATTGCACGTAATTTGCGGCAGCACGACCATGCTTGAAAAACAGGCCCATTTTTTCACCGATTGAAGTTTCGGCAAGAAAGTAGGCGCCGCTTGTTCCAGGGGTTGGGTCCTCTTCCAGAATATGTATGGGGTCACCATTTGTGCCCACTAAAGGGTCACCATTTGCATCGACTCTTTCAAAGCCGACTTGATCTGCACGCAAGTTCCAATAACCTGCTGCGAATTTGTAATATCCTGCCGGGTCACCGGGTTCATTTTTGAATATGCCAGCTTCCCCAATCATAAAAACACCATCTTTTTTGCTTGGGCTAATGGAAATAATCTTATCAATTTCCTTTTCACTTTGTGCACCATCATACATGCCCATTTGGAAATAAGAGTTTTCAGTCAGTTCAGATTTTAATCGCAGACCAAGGTTGATCAATGGAAAAGTAGATGGGTTTCCATTTGATTTAATGATCTGTCCTCCGCCAAAAGCCCCGTTTACAAAAAGGTTTGCATATTCTGATACGTAAAACTCCCCATTGAAATCGTGCAGACCAAATAAGGCAGAAGAATGGCTGTATGGGAAGCTGTGCTGATACCACATTTCCATTATCTTCATCGTATTACGACCTGCATCGATACCGCTTATGCCGTGCAGGTCGCCGGCATTAGGGCTTTGTCCAAAGGTTAGAGCGCTGTAAAGGAAAAATGAACCGTTGTCCCATAAACCGGCTGCGCGAGTGTCCACTTCTGCAATAAAGTCAATTACACCGACGACCCCCGTTTGCTTTGGGATATTTTCAGGGTCGTCGACTTGTTTTACGCCACCAGCGATAAGTGAAAATGCATCCATGGTGACGGCAAACTCGTATGAAAATGCATCGGTGGATTCTTGGCTCGCAGGTGCCCTTTCGGTTTGAGGGTTTCGAGCCACTTCCCGGATTTCTTGAATTGGTTCTTTAGTTTTCTGTTGCTTAACCTGTGCGACAGGTTCTGCCGCAGACTCTGTGACGGGCAATTTTCGCATAGCTTCTCTGGAGCGTTCGAATGGGTCAAGTGACAAGTTGGGTCGCGTATCTGTCCCAGAAGGTAGGCTCAATTCTGCTTGTGCGTTTAAACTGATAAGGCCAAGGCTGAATATGCTGGCTAAACTCAGGGCAATATAATTTTTATTCATGGCATTCTCTGATTATTAATGCGGCTATATTTATATCATCGTACTTTCATAACCATTGATAAGCCGGCTTCGATTTACAGTGTTAGCGGCAAAAACGATAAAAATATTAGCACCCTGCGTAATCTTTATATCGATATTGATGGTTACCTGAAGTTGTTAATTTTTATAATTGTATGACAAATTTCACATTCTTCATATTAGTTCTTGAAGAATTGTATGAAAAAAAATAGAATCTGCATACCGAATCTATTAGTTATTTTTATATCCCCAGGTTGGCCCTATTAATTTAGGGCGAATAGATATGGTGGGGTGTACAAGTCTTCTAGGAGGTTGTCGGACTTAACCGTTTGAAGCGAAAATTCATGGGGCCGAATCAGAATTTCTTATCATGTGAGGCGAATAGTGGTTCTATTTAACGAACATGATAGGAAATTCTGATCGGTATCCATGAGTTTGCAGCCAAACAGTGTTAAGTCCGACAGCCTCCTGGTTATATATCTCGGGTGAATTTAGTTGAAACCTGGTAATTTATGTCTGATTTTTGCCGTATTTTTAAGTATAAGGCACATGTGACGATATAAATGTGACCGATATTTTTTGTATTTTTTTAGGCGGGTATATGATGCGTAATCATTTTTTTTCACTTTTAATTATTTTCGGTACTTTCTTCTCAGCTACCTCTAATGCCGCAAAACTAAACATTATTACCTCTGTTGCACCTATTACAAATATTGTAGAAAACGTTGCTGGTGATCGAGCAACGGTTGTAGGAATTGTTCCTGAAGGTGTTAATTCACACACATTTGAACCAGCGCCATCAGATGCTAAAAAACTACGAGCAGCAGACATCATCTTTATGAATGGTTTGCACCTTGAGTTGCCAACTATTGAACTGGCAAAGCAGGTTAAAAAAGAATCTGCACAGATTGTCGAAATAGGAAACAAAATTGTCTCAAGAGGCGACTGGAAATTTGACTTCAGTTTTCCTGAGGATGCTGGTAACCCAAATCCACATTTATGGCCGAATATTGCGTTAGCAATGCGTTACGCCGAAATTACCCGTGACTCACTTGTTAAGCTGGATCCTGAGCACAGTGCGAATTATTATGCCAATACAACAGAATATTTGTCGAAGCTGAGTAAACTGGACGCTGCAATTTTTGATTGTGTTAAATCAATTCCCGCAAAAAACAGGAAGCTGGTTACTTATCATGACTCATATGCTTACTTTGCACCACGTTATGGCATGACAGTTATTGGTGCCATTCAGCCTGCTGATTTTTCAGAGCCGACACCTCGCGAAGTGGTACGAATCATAAAGCAATTAAGAAAACAAAATGTGCCCGCCGTTTTTGGATCAGAAGTATTTGAAAGTAAAATATTGAAGCAAATCGCAAAAGAAGCTAACGCAGTTTTTATAGACGAGCTGGCAGATGATGATCTACCCGGCAATGCAGGCGATGAAAATCATACCTTTATTGGTATGATGGCTAATAACATGAAAATTATGGCGGGCGCACTAGGTGGTAATGCAGCATGTGCTGATCATGTAGGTGTGTCAAATATTGCAGGAATAACACATTAAATTATGATTCGATTAAAGGACGTTTCTGCTGGGTATAAGAAAAATCCGGTTCTGACTCATCTCACGTTGGAAATTGAGGAAGGACGTTTTGCTGGTATTGTTGGGCCCACCGGCACAGGAAAAACAACATTACTAAAAACGATTCTCGGCTCCCACAAAGTTCACGGTGGCGAAGTAATGGTAATGGGCAAACCAGTGCGATCCTTAACGCCGGGTTCAATTGGTTATGTGCCACAATTGGAAACGGTGGACTGGACGTTTCCTGTCACGGTTGAACAAGTCATCATGATGGGGTTGTTTGCGCAAAGAACCTATTGGCCATGGCCAAGTAGAAAAGAAAAAATACAAGTGCATGCGCTTGCTGAAAAGCTGGGTGTTGATCAATGTTTGCATCACCATATTCGCGATATTTCCGGTGGTCAGCAGCAACGTGTGTTTCTTGCCAGAGCATTGATTAGCAATCCGCGTTTGTTGGTGCTTGATGAGCCAACGTCCGGTGTTGATATAAAAACACAGCACGATGTTTTGCATTTGTTGCAAAGTCTTAACAAGGAAGGAATAACTATTTTAATAACAACCCATGACTTGAATGCCGTAGCAAGCCACTTACCTTGGGTGATCTGCTTTAATAAAACAGTAATAGCGCAAGGAAAACCGGACGATGTTTTCACGGAAGAAATTCTGGGCAAAACCTATGGCGGTGACCTGGCTATTATTCGTCACGATGGACATCTTCTCATTGCGCATAACGCAAAAAATAAACACAACCACTAATAAGTAATCATATATGGAATTTTTTTTAGAACCGTTTGGCTTTGAGTTTTTTCGTAATGGTGTGTGGGCCGCATTAATGGTTGGTACCCTTTGCGGTTTAATTGGTGTTTTTATCGTTTTACGAGGTATGAGTTACATTGGGCATGGCCTTTCTCATGCAGCGTTTGGTGGTGCTGTTTTAGGTTATGTTATTAATCTGAATTTTTATGTCGGTGCTGGTATAGCTGGTTTTCTTGCTGCTGTGTTAATTAATCAATTAGCCAAAGGCAATAAAATAAAATCAGATGCTGCGATTGGAATTGTAACTACCGCTTTTTTTGCACTAGGAGTCGCGCTTATTTCGCGGGTTCGGCAATTTACAAAAAGTTTTGATGCAGCACTGTTTGGTAATATTCTGGGTGTAACGACCGTTGATTTAATTATTATTGGCGTTGTTTTAATACTAACAGTTCTTGCCGTGTTTTTTCTCTACAAGCCTTTACTGTTTTCAACATTTGATAATGAAGCTGCCAAGGTATTTGGTATTCGTACTGAGTTGATTCAGTTGGTATTTTCTCTGTTACTGGCCATGTCTATAATTGCCTCTATGAATGTGGTTGGCGTAACCATGATTGCAGCAACACTTGTAATACCCGCATCAACTGCACGTTTGTTGACGGATAGCTTTAGTCGGATGTTGATTATTTCGGCCGGAGTTGGTGCATTTATGGGCGTTGCAGGTATGTTTTCTAGTTATCAGTTTGATGCCGCATCTGGGGCGACGATTGTATTGTGTGGCGCATTTATATTTTGTGTTGTTTTATTGTTTACCTATGTCCGTGAAAAAATAGATACACATCAGCATATGCATCGTCATGGTGGTGTTGCACATTCTCATCCGCATCATCATGATGGGGAACACGAGCATACGCATTCCGGCCATACGCACAAAGAGCCAGATACTCATTCCCACGAGCACCCACACGGTACAGAATATCATTCTCACGAAAAAGAAAAGGGTCCGGCTAAATAATGTCTAGTCTGCTCTTGTTCAATAAACCTTTCCAGGTGATGTGTCAGTTCACGGATGACCAGGGGCGTAAAACGCTTGCTGACTTTATTGACGTGCCAAAAGTGTATGTTGCCGGTCGTCTTGATTACGACAGCGAGGGACTGCTGGCGTTGACTGGCGATGGTAAGTTGCAGCATAAAATTGCCAACCCTAAGAACAAAATGTCAAAAACGTATTGGGTGCAGGTCGAAGGTATTCCTGACGAAGCAAGTCTTCGGCAATTAGCTAAAGGTGTGGAATTAAAAGACGGTATAACAAAGCCAGCTGAAGCTAGGTTAATGGCAGAACCAGAAAATTTATGGCAGCGTGACCCACCAATTCGAGAGCGAAAACTAATTCCCACTCAATGGCTGGAATTGACAATTAAAGAAGGCAAAAATAGACAGGTAAGACGAATGACGGCCGCTGTGGGGCATCCGACGTTAAGGTTGATTCGTTATGCCATTGGGAGCTGGACGTTGGATGATTTGAATGTGGGCGAATACCGCATTTTAGATTTATAGCTTTGTATCAGGCTATTTTTTGTAGTGATTTATATTTATTTCTATTATCAAAGTGAATAATAAAGACACCGTTAATTCCTTGCGGAGTTAGGTAAGGTTTTAATATTTCGGCGGGGAATTGGATTTTTCTTCCGTCATTGGCTCTTACGAGTACGCTATCAGCATACCCCTTATAAAAATCCAGATATTGTTCATAACTTAGCTTGATGGAAAATTGAATGCTATGGCTCACAGCAGATCCTGTCAGAATGAAAACCAGTTGTAACTATTTAGCGTAATCACCTTTCATTCCATAAGCGGTGGTGCTCTGTGCGAAATGTCGCCGTTTATGGAATGGAACCTAAGCGCGCTGAATAGTTTCAACCAGTTAAGGTAATCTATTTTGGACTAGCGGTCGTTTTTTATGTTTTCAATCGCATTGCTAAGGTTCGCATCAAATGATTTATTTTTCAATACGATATAGTCAGATTTAATTGCATTACAGGTATCGGTTGGCGGGTTACTGGTGATTAATATTGTTTTTAGCTTCTTTCCTTTTTTCTGATTTAATTTTAATGCAGCTATTAGTGCGGGCCCATTTAAGTCTGTGTTTTCACGAAATGTGATTAAAAAGTCGAAATGCTCATGGAGTAATCGTTGCAGGGCGGCCATGCCGCTATCGGTTGTTGTGTAATGGGTCTTGGTGCTGGCTAATACTTGAATGCATATCTGGCTATATACGTTGTTTGCCTCGTCAACAACTAGGCCGTTAACTCCTTGTGAAAAGGTGGATTTTTTAAGTTTTTTGAGCTTATCTTCAATGTCGCTAAAGTCTTCAGTGTTATTAAGCAGCAGCTCATGTGTCTCTTTTATAATGTCAATGTAGCCGAAGATGATGTCTATTGCTTGCTGATTAACCGAGGTGCTATCTTGCAATGCATCGCTGATGTAGTCTTCCATCTGATGGCAAATGCTCGTTATGATAGAAAAGCCGTACGTGCCGCCACTTCCTTTTAGGCTGTGTGCTTTACGGTATAGTGCTTCAAAATTTTCCTGGTAATCACTCCCTTTTTCCATAGAGAGGATGTAACTTTCCATTTCTTCAAGGTGATTTGGAATACCTGCCAGGTATGTTTCTTTGAGCTGGGCTAATATGTTTTCGGATGACATTAGAGATTGCGCCGTTGTAATTGGTGTTGATTGTTAAACTTGTATCGTATGAAATTCGGAGTACTTTAGTATTTTGCTAGGTTTTGTTTGAGGTATACTCCGCATTACCTTGATTGCCCATCCCTGAGCGTTTTAAATGCTTTAAAAGTAAAGAGTTAGCGGGTCTTGAGTAAATGATTTTTACAAAGACGACGAATATCTGTAGAGTGCGTCTTTTATTGGTGCTATTGTACTTCGGTACACTCTCTGCATGAGTTATTGTAGAATTACAAAAATTTGATTTTGATCAATAGGGAGAAAGTATTGTGACTACCTCTGAAGTTACCGTTGAACGGCGCTCGCAGTCTCATAGAGCTATAAAACAGCTTGTAGATCATAGAACGCAAATGCTCTCTTTATATGGTGAGCTCGCCGCACATCGGCCGTTTACATCGGCAGAAAACTCTGAATATATTCAGAATTTAGTACAACGATTTTGTCAGGCACTGATAGATTACACAGCTGACGCACATTTTCGTCTATATCGGTTTGTCGATAACAATAAGGAGCGTCGAACACCAGTTGTCGATGTGGCCAAAAATGTTTATCCTTACATCGAAGAAACCACGCAAATGATACTGGATTTTAACGATCGTTATGATACAGATGATGCGAGTAAGTCATTAGAAGGACTTGAGCGTGACTTGTCTATGCTTGGAGAGAAGCTAGCCGACCGTATTGAGCAGGAAGACCGACTGGTTGAAATTCTCAGTCGATCTCGTAAATCAGATTAAGCTTTTTATTTGTCCAGGTAGGTATAACCTTCCAGGCCGGACATAAGTTCTTCGTAATACTGATTTTGTTCATCATTTGATAAATTAGCATGCTGGATTTTACTCTGGTAATTATCCAGCATAAGTTTTGTATCAAAGTGTACAAAACCAAGAACCTCATTAATGCTATCACCGGGTTCTGGTTCAGATAGTTTAAATTTCCCTTTCTCGTTTATTTTCAGGTTTATCGCATGGGTATCGCCAAATAAATTGTGCATGTCCCCTAAAATTTCCTGATAAGCGCCTGTTAAAAATATCCCCAGCAAATATTGTTTATTATTTTCGACTTTGTGAACAGGTAATGTTGAGTCGATGTTATCGCCATTAACGTAATGCTTAATTGAGCCATCGGAGTCGCAAGTGAGATCCTGCAACGTTGCGCGATTGGTTGGTTCTTCATTTAGGTGGTGCAGGGGTATTATGGGGAATATCTGATCGATAGCCCAAATGTCTGGTAGAGACTGGAATATTGATAGATTGCAAAAATATTTATCTGCTAGTTTGTCATTCAGCTCGCCGATGGCTTCTCTGTGAGAATTGGACTCGGGGGACAAAAGAGGTCTGATTGTTCGGCAAATATCAAAATACAGTTGTTCTGCTAATGCTCGTTGCGCCAAAGAAAGTAGACCGTGAGTGTACATCGTCTGGCTTTCGTTTAGCCAATGGGTTGCATCATGGTATGTCTCAAGTAGCGATTGATCCTCCATTTTTTTACGGGTATTCCACAGATTTTTTATCACCATTGGAGATGACTCATCAGGTGATGAGGGCACCTGCGCGGTTGAATTAATCTCAGTATCGATAATATTGGTGATCAAAACCGCGTGGTGTGCCGTCATGGCTCTGCCTGACTCAGTAATGATGGTTGGGTGTGGCAGCTTGTGTTCCTGACATATCTGCCAGAATGCGTGGGTAATATCGTTCGCGTACTCCTGGACACTATAGTTCATCGAGCAGTAGCTTCGCGAGCGACTGCCTTCATAATCGATACCCAGACCGCCACCAACATCGATATAATTTACGGGTGCGTTAAGGTTTCGAAGCTCCGCATAATAACGAGATACCTCCCTCAATCCGTTCTGGATATCGCGTATATTGGCGAGCTGAGATCCCAGGTGGCAATGAATCAATTCTAGGCAGTCAAGGGCGTTATTTTCTTTGAGCTTATCTATTGCCTGGAGTATTTGTGCTGCGGATAGTCCGAATTTGGACTTTTCACCCCCAGTATTTTGCCAATTTCCTTTGCCAATGGAAGATAGTCTGATCCGAATGCCCAGTTTCGGTTTGATACCCATTTTTTCGGACTCAGATAAAACCAGGTCTAGCTCAGAGATTTTTTCAATGACGATAAACAGGTTGTGCCCGAGCTTTTGGCCGATTAGCGCAAGCCGAATATATTCGCGATCTTTATAACCATTGCATATGATTGTTCCGCCATTTTGAAGTGCATGGGAAAGGACTATCATAAGCTCCGGTTTGCTACCCGCTTCTAAGCCAACAATGTCTGAATGGGATTGCAGGTGCTCCACAACGGTACGTTGTTGATTTACTTTTATAGGGTAAACAGGGATGTAGTTACCGTTGTAACCGGTGCTTTCCATTGCCTGAGCAAAAGCCTGCTGAAGGGTGCTTACTCTATCGGTTAAAATGTCGGTGATTCTGACCAGTACAGGCCAGTTAAGGCCTTGTTTCTTTACCTCTAGCGCAACGTCATACAAATCAACTTCATTACCTGAATTTAGCGATGTTTTTACGCTTAAGTGGCCAGATTGATTTATGTTGAAGTAGGGTTTACCCCAATGTGCAATGTTGTAAAGTTTACGCGATTGCTCAATGCTCCAGGTGGTCATGAATAAGACGTCCTTTGAAAAAAATAATGTCGTTCAAGTATATCAAATGGATTAAACTTGGCGGCAAATAGAAATTACCTAATTTATAGCTTAGGGGGAAATTAAAATTCATCCCTAATGAACAGAATTAAAGAGGAAAGATATGCCCTTGGATGAAAGCTGGTTTACAGAAATTTGTGAAACGGATGGTAGTGCGTTTTCGTTAAAAATCAAACAGAAACTGCATGAAGAGCAAAGTGAATTTCAAAAAATTGAAATATTTGAGACCGAAAAGTTTGGCAATTTAATGGTGATTGACGGATGCACCATGGTTTCAACTAGGGACAATTTTGTTTATCACGAAATGATGAGTCATCCGGTGCTTTATGCGCACCCGGCCCCTAAGCGGGTTTTGATTATTGGCGGTGGGGATTGTGGCACTTTACGCGAAGTTTTAAAGCATCCGGAAGTAGAGTTGGTTCATCAGATTGATATAGACGAGCGAGTCACTCGCTTATCTGAAATATATTTTTCTGAATTGTGCGAGTCTAATGATGACCCGCGGGCAGAGCTTATGTTTATTGATGGGATAAAATGGGTCAATGATGCCGCTGAAGACAGCTACGACATTATAATTATCGATAGTACTGATCCAGTTGGACCCGCTGAAGGTTTGTTCTCGCGTAAGTTTTATAGCCAGTGTTTTCGTATTTTGGGTGAAAATGGACTTGTGGCGCAACAAAGTGAATCACCATTGCTTCATATGGATATTATTAAGGGAATGTATCAGGAGATACAAGAAGCAGGATTTATTGATACAGCAACGTTGTTTTTTCCTCAATGTATTTATCCTTCGGGTTGGTGGTCAGCGACAATGGCGTGTAAAGACAATGCGTTAAGTGGTTTTCGTCAGGAAGACGCTGAAAATAAACCGTTCGAAACTCAATATTACAACGCTTCTGTTCATCAGGCAGCGCTATCGGCTCCTGAGTTTTTCTACCCTAAATTAACGGAGTAAACCTGAGTGGCTTTGGTTTGCTCTTGGTTATAAAAAGTATAAAAAAATAGCACAAAAAAAAGGGTAGCCAATGGCTACCCTTTTTTAAACTACATACTATTACTTATTAACCTTTAGTGAACTCTGGATATGCTTCCAGACCACACTCAGAAATATCAACTCCGTTGTATTCCTCTTCTTCCGTTACCCTGATCCCCATAACGGCTTTAACTATTAGCCAGACTATTAAGGAAACAGCAAACGTCCAGGCAAAGATCGTTACTAATCCAGTTAGCTGAGCAACAATCGTTGCATCCGGGCTGGATAATGTAACAGCGAGTAAGCCCCACATTCCCACAACACCGTGAACTGAAATTGCACCGACAGGGTCATCTAGTTTAAGTTTGTCCAGCGTCAGTATCGAGAACACAACCAGTACACCACCAACAGCACCGATTATTGTTGCCAGTAACGGTGTAGGGTCTAATGGCCCTGCAGTAATCGCAACCAGTCCAGCTAGCGCACCGTTAAGCGCCATGGTTAGATCGGTTTTACCAAACAATAGTCGAGCAGTAATCATTGCAGCGATAACGCCACCAGCAGCGGACATGTTTGTGTTTACAAATACCATTGCAACAGAGTTTGCCTCACCAACATCAGAGATTTTTAATTCTGATCCACCATTAAAACCAAACCAGCCCATCCATAATATGAATGTACCAAGCGTGGCTAGTGGCATATTTGCACCAGGAATCGCATTTGCGCTGCCGTCAGCGTTGTATTTGCCTTTTCTTGCACCAAGTACGATAACTGCTGCAAGAGCTGCTGCTGCACCACACATATGAACCACGCCGGAACCAGCAAAATCTTGGAAGCCCATTTGGTCAAGGAAGCCGCCGCCCCATTTCCAGTAACCTTGCACAGGATAGATAAAACCTGTCATCACAACTGTAAAGGCAAGGAAGGCCCAAAGTTTCATACGTTCGGCAACTGCACCGGATACGATTGACATCGCAGTAGCGACAAATACTACCTGGAAGAAAAAATCAGACAGTTTTGAGTAATAAGGTGCGCCATCGCCGCCAGCAAGTACTGCGTCTTTGGTATTTTCGGCACCGATTAAAAAGCCGAAGTCAGGAATAAATGAGCTATCAGATGAGCCATACATAATGCTGTAACCAACGAGCATGTACATGATGCAAGCGATAGCGAAAAGAGAGATGTTCTTAATCAGGATTTCAGCAGTATTTTTGGCGCGAACCAAACCTGCTTCTAACATGGCAAAACCAGCTGCCATCCACATTACTAATACGCCGGATATTAGGAAATAAAAAGTATCCATAGCATAAGCGAGTTCTTTAACTTCATCCACAGTATGTCCTCCTATATGTTAGGTATTAAAGTGCATCTGCGCCGGTTTCACCGGTACGAATACGAATTGTTTGTTCAAGATTAAATACAAAAATCTTTCCGTCACCAATTTTGCCGGTTTGTGCGGCATTGGTAATTGCTTCTATCACTCGATCTGTCAGATCTGCAGATACTGCGATTTCTACTTTTACTTTTGGTAGAAAATCGACCACGTACTCCGCACCACGGTACAATTCCGTGTGTCCTTTTTGTCTGCCGAAGCCTTTAACTTCTGTAGCCGTGATCCCCTGAACCCCGATTTCGGAGAGGGCTTCACGTACGTCGTCAAGTTTAAAAGGCTTGATAATCGCACTGATTAATTTCATTTACTTCCTCCTTATTTTGATCTCTTGAGAGATACAATGGTTTTTGTTTAAGAGTTACTGACTTTCAATCTGATTAATATGTGTACCTGAAAGGGGTATTTGCATTCGACGTGCCACTTAATTTTCTATTCAATTTTCAGTGGCTTATGCGTGATTTTGGTGGTTTTCTCTAAGTTTATGCACAGCAATGAACGCCGCCTTAGTAGTGGCGCTCCATAGTGGTGCGTTATATTATTGATGGCGCACATAAGCCAAATTTAATGCTTTTTCGCGCTGTGATCGTTAAAATTCCCCCTCGACAACTATCAGTTGCTAAATAATTGCAAAAATCATGGAGAGAAAATGTTTGATCCTAAAATGTTAGATGAAGTAGCTCAAAAATTAAGCTCGGTACTGCCAAGCAGTCTTCAGGCAGTTCAGCAGGATATTGAGAAAAACTTTAAAACG
>Ga0224507_10000775_pt1 | contig 12529 bp, 11 predicted proteins | sample SF_Jan12_sed_USG_3_FD_170159 | JGI IMG/M metagenome (GOLD analysis project Ga0224507, IMG submission 170159) | Sediment microbial communities from San Francisco Bay, California, United States - SF_Jan12_sed_USGS_13 | ecosystem: Environmental > Aquatic > Marine > Sediment | place: USA...
CTCTTGATGCACCTAGTCAATTTAAAAAACTGCTGATCACCAATAAGGTGACCACGCATTTTTTAAATTCACTATGCACATCAATATATTGCACTATAAAGTCGAATCTAACTGCGGATTCTAGGTTAAACCGGGATAATTGGCTGTAGTTTTTATGTGTTTGATATTTAGGAATAAAATGAAGAGAGTTTTAGAATGAAGCAAGGAAAGGGTTAAGGTTTTGATTCGACATTCATGAAACTAAGAACTTCTTCTTTTCTTTCCATTGTGTCGCTATAGCCTAGTGCAATTAATTCACGGCAATAGGCTTTTTCAAATAGGAGATAGCTGATGAGATTGGAACCGCGTTTTTTTGACGCTCCAAGTGCTTTCATGAACAGGCGAACGCTGCGTGGCATCAGGTCAGTGTGGCGCTCGGCTATTCCGTATAAATCTTTGCTTGGTGAAATAAACAAAGCATCGACTTTGCGCATGGTGGCGCTGTCATCAGGGATATGTCGATCTGGTATTTGACTAAAGGTTTTGTTTACCCGTTCAAGTCGTTCGAGATCAGTGGAAACACTATCCAGAAATATACTATCCAAGACATGGCCAGCTACCTGGCCTAAAGTAGGATAGTCGGTTGTTCGACTTTGTAGCGCGCTATAGGGTTCTTCGTGCTTGACACCAATGACGAACAATTTATCTGCTCCCATGTGTAGTGCTGGGCTAGTAGGTGAGCTCTGGCGCATGGATCCGTCGCCATAATATTCGCCATCGAGTTTATGGGGGGCAAAGATAAAAGGAATGGCGGAAGATGCCATCAAGTGTTCTTGGTTTATTATTGTTGGTACGCCGATACGGTTGGCGCGCGCCCAGGGTTCGATTGATTCATGCCCTTGGTAAAATGCCACCGAGTTACCAGTTGAATAGCTTGAAGCCGATATGCACAAGCCATACAGACTGCCGCTATCGATAGAGCTCTGAACTTTTTCAAAAGGTAAATAATGGTTGAGTAATCGGCTTAGTGGTGCTCTGTCGAGTAGGGCCACAGGATCATGGCTGGTACGACCAAAGATATTGGCAGTCATCCAGTGAACAACGCTTGCGCTTAACCCCCAGCCATCAGCCCTGAAAACCTGATCTACGTGGAAATTACCCCATACATGAACCAGCCTCCAAACCGCTTCCCTGTATTGTGATGCGTACACCCCAAGTGCAGCGGCATTTATGGCGCCGGCAGATGTACCGCAAATGATAGGGAAGGGATTTATTGCATCTTTTGGTAATGAGTCGGCGATGGCTTTTAATACACCAACTTGATACGCCGCACGTGCACCGCCGCCAGATAGTATCAGGCCTATTTTATCTGTTGCCTCTTTTTGGTCTTTTTGCCAAAACATTTTATTGAATTTTATCTGTGTTTGTCATTAATGAGATAATAATGCAATTATCAGGCACAGGAAGGGGTGTTGGCTCAAATTGAAATATATGGGCGACTAACTCAATACCATTACACCATCCATTTCTACCTGAGCGTCTTTGGGTAGCTGAGAAACGCCAATGGCTGCACGGGCTGGATAGGGTTGGTTAAAATATTGTGCCATTACTTCGTTTACGACGGGAAAATGACTTAGGTCGGTGAGGAATATATTAAGCTTTACGATATCCTGTAGATTTCCATCTGCCGCTTCACACACGGCCGTCAGGTTTTTAAAAACCTGGTGAATTTGTGCGTTTATGTCGCCTTCCACCAAAATCATTGTCTCTGGTATCAATGGAATTTGACCTGAAAGATAAACGGTATTGTCAGTTTTAACCGCCTGAGAGTATGTGCCTATTGCCTGAGGCGCATTCGGGGTTGAAATAATTTCCTTTGTCATTTGTGTTCCTTTAAATTTTTGATAGCTGAGAATTTATTACGCGTTTTCTTTAATGGTTTTTAACCTTTAGTTCTGCTGATTCGTCTGACATGCTCAATTAATTTTATTTGTCGCATTATGTCAGCCAAATGTTTTCTACTTTTGACATTTATTAGAAACAATAAATCGGTATAACGATGGTCTTTGTCATCCAGAGAGACGTTTTCGATATTGGTTTCCAGTTCGGAAATTTTAGCTGCGATAATTGCGAGGACGCCGCGCTGGTTATTCACTTCTATGCGAATTTCTACAGGGAAATCACCACTTGTATTGTCTTCCCATTGAAGCTCAAGAATGTTCTCGGGATGTTTCTTGTATTCTTTTACATTATTACATCCCTTCGTGTGTATCACGATACCTTTACCAGCGCTAAAAATACCAACGATAGGATCGCCTGGTATAGGGTGGCAGCATTTTGCGTAGTTAACAACGACGCCTTCTGTGCCACGAATAGCAAGCGGTGTAGCGGTGTGACTTGAAGATGTTTTTAGCCACGATGGAGCGTATTTAGAAAGAATACCTTTTATGTCAAATTGATTGCCAGGCATTTTTTGTTTTGCGGGCCTGGAGTGATCGGGTAATTGTTGTACCAATTGTTTCGCCACAAGCACCGGCATGCGATTACCTAAGCCTATTTCTGTTAGTAATTCCTCAAATGTATTAAGGTTAAAGTTTTTAACGGCGGTGTCCAAGTACGATTTAGGCAAGCCGTTTATCGACATTGAATAAGCGCCAAGGCTTCTATCAAGTAAGCGGGAGCCGAGTGTAATTGCTTCGCTGGTTTGTAAGCTTTTGAGGTAGTGTCGTATGTGTGTGCGCGCACGGCCGGTAACAACAAAATTTAACCAGGCGGGACTGGGTTTGGCGCCCGGTGCAGTTACAATTTCGACGGTTTGGCCGGTCTCTAGCTGGGTTCTTAAAGGCGCAAGCTGGCGATCAATTTTTACCGCAACACATTTGTTTCCGATATCGGTATGAACGCTGTAGGCAAAATCAATGGCGGTAGAGCCGCGTTGTAGTTCTTTTATTTCACCACTGGGCGTAAATACATAAACCACATCAGGAAATAAATCCATTTTTACATTTTCAAGAAACTCCATGGAGTTTCCTGATGTTTGCTGCATTTCAAGAAGGTCTCTTAACCATTCATTTGCAGAACCTTGTGGAGAGGCGCTTGATTTTGAGCCTTGCTTGTAAAGCCAGTGCGCAGCGATGCCTGCTTCTGCCACTTTATCCATTTCGTCGGTACGAATTTGTACTTCAATTGGAACGCCATAAGGTCCAAATAAAACAGTGTGTAAACTTTGATAGCCGTTTACCTTGGGGATGGCGATGTAATCTTTAAAGCGCCCAGGTAATGGCTTGTAAAGATTATGTAACATACCCATTACGCGATAGCAGGTGTCAACCTTGTCTACAATAATTCGAAAGGCATATACATCGTATACATCAGAAAACGAAAGATTTTTGTCTTTCATTTTTTTGTATACGCTGTAGAGGTGTTTTTCTCGACCAATAATCTCGCAATGCAGGCTTTCTTCTTCTAGGCGGCTTTTTACGACGACTTCGATCTTATTGATTATTTCTTTTCGGTTGCCACTAATCTTTGCGATTGAATCCTGCAGTATTTTGTGGCGTAAAGGGTGCGCTGCTTCAAATCCAAGTTCTTCCAATTCGACACGGATGCTGTTAATGCCTAGTCGATGTGCGATAGGTACATATATATCAAGCGTTTCTTTTGCAATGCGTCGTTTTTTCTCGGGCCGCATGATGCCGATGGTGCGCATGTTGTGAACACGATCTGCAAGTTTGATGAGGATAACGCGCACGTCTTTCGCCATTGCTAGCATCAGCTTACGAAAATTTTCAGCCTGTGCTTCTGCTTTTGATTCAAATTTGATTTGGGTTAATTTACTAACGCCATCTACTAGTGATGCAACTTCATCATCAAACTCATTTGCGAGTTGTTCTTTTGCGTATTCAGTGTCTTCAATTACATCGTGAAGAATGGCGGCCATTAGAGTTTTATGGTCAAGTTTTAAACCGGCCAGTATTCGTGCAACTGCTAGCGGATGGTAAATGTAGGGTTCACCGCTCATTCTCATTTGCCCAGAATGCGCCTCAGCACCGAAAAGATACGCGCGATAAACTTCTTTTACCTCGTCTTCATCTAGATATGTGTTGAGCATGGTGCAAAGGTCACTGATTAAAAACATGGTTTTATTGGATTACCTGGTTGATTTGTTGGCATGTTAAACGTTACGTAAACATTTAATAGTAATGGTCATTTATCCAAAAAGAAATGATTGATAGGTGAAATTGATAGAAAAACAAATAAGAAGGCCGCTTATAGGAGATTCCTGTAAACGGCCTTTGAAAGGGTGCTGGATTAAATGAAAAGCTTAAGGGTTTTCTGAAGGAGCTTGAGTTTGAAATTCCTCTTCGGCTTCTTCGTCCATTTGTATGCCTTTGTCTACGTATTCATGGGTAATTAAACCGTCAGCAATTTCTCGTAGCGCAACAACAGTTGGCTTGTCATTTTCCCAGGGAACAAGAGGCTCGCGACCGTTAGCAAGTTGTCTTGCACGTTTTGTTGCAAGTAATACCAGGTCAAATCTGTTATCAACGTTTTCCAGACAATCTTCGATGGTGATACGGGCCATGTGTGAGCTCCAATGAATTAGCAGAACCGGCGATTATAGATGAATGCTGTGATTTATTCCAGCAATTCATCAATGAGAGGTCGTAAACGGCATTGTTGAACGGGTGTAGTTAGGCGTTGAGTGATGATAATGCTGCGTAACTGCTCCAGAGCGGTGTTAAATTGATCGTTTATTATGACGTAGTCGAATTCATGGTAGTGGGACATTTCAGAAATTGCTTCTAATGTACGGCGTGATATGACTTCTTCGCTATCTTGACCTCGGTTACGTAATCTTTCTAGCAGTGCTGATTTTGATGGAGGCAGTATAAAAATACTGGTGGAATCAGGGAATATCTTTTTTACCTGCTGAGAACCCTGCCAGTCAATTTCTAGAATAACGTCGAATTTGTTGGCCAGTTGTTCTTTTATGCGTCGTTTTGACGTGCCATAGTAGTGACCAAATACTTCGGCATATTCCAGAAACTCGCTTCTGTCACGCATGCTGAGAAACGATTTTGCATCTACGAAATAATAATCTTCGCCATCAACTTCGCCGGGTCTAATAGGCCGTGTGGTATAAGAAACAGATACGGAAACATCACTCATTCCCGATGTAAGTGCTTTTACAAGGCTGGTTTTTCCTGCACCCGATGGTGCTGCAATGATAAATAAATGGCCGTCACTCATAAGTTATTTTGGCTTGAAAATGCTTTCACAAATTCTTTTAACGCCTGTCCTCTGTGGCTAATCTGATTTTTTGTTTCGGATTCTAACTCTGCTGCAGTGCAATTTTGCGCGGCAATAAAAAATAGTGGATCGTATCCGAAGCCCTGTGTGCCTGATGCTGATTCGGTAATATGCCCTTCCCATGTCCCTTGGCAAATAATAGGTGTGGGATCCAGCTCGTGGCGTAAATAAACAATAACGCATTGAAAGCGTGCTGTACGATGCTCTTTTGCAACGTCTTTAAGCGCGCCTAATAACTTTGTATTGTTTGCAACATTGTCTCCGTTTTCGCCCGCATATCGAGACGAATATATGCCGGGCTGGCCGTTAAGAAAATCGACTTCAATGCCTGAGTCATCGGCTATAGCCGGTAGGCCAGTGAGCTTTGAAGCGTGTCTGGCTTTTATTAAGGCATTTTCGACAAATGTTAGTCCGTCTTCTATGGCTTCAGGTATATCAAACTGGGATTGCGGCAAAACTTCTATGTCGTAATCTGCTAACACAGCCTGAATTTCGCGAACTTTGCCGGCGTTGCCGGTAGCTAAAACAATATTTTTTGTCATTACGTTCTTTACTTGTAGAGGCGATTAAAGTGATTATTCAAGAGCTGCTTTCTGGTGAGCCAGCAATTCTGTAATGCCTGCTTTTGCCAGGTCAACCATTGCATTTAACTCTTCCATATCAAAACATTCACCTTCGGCTGTGCCCTGGATTTCAATGAATTTACCTTGGTCGTTCATTACGACATTCATATCGGTTTCCGCATTGGAATCTTCTGGGTAATCCAGATCCAAAATAGGTGTGCCGTTAAAAATACCGACTGATACTGAGGCAACGCCCGTTTTGATGCATTTTGTAATTGACGGTGATTTTTTAGCAATGTGGTTAATAGCATCGACGAGTGCAACATATCCACCAGTGATAGATGCGGTCCGTGTTCCGCCATCTGCTTGAATAACGTCACAATCAAGAGTGATGGTTCTTTCACCCAGTTTTTCTAAATCGATAGCTGCACGTAAAGAACGGGCGATCAGGCGTTGAATTTCAAGTGTGCGACCACCTTGCTTTCCTCGAGCCGCTTCGCGTCCCATTCTGTCATTAGTCGAGCGAGGTAACATGCCATACTCAGCGGTTATCCAGCCTTTACCCTTGCCTTTGAGAAAGCGGGGTACGCGGTCTTCTATTGATGCATTACAAAGTACTTTTGTGTCGCCAAATTCTATCAGCACAGAGCCTTCGGCATGTTTGGTGTAGTTACGCGTGATTTTAATGTCTCGTAACTGGTTCGGATTTCTTCCGCTTGGGCGCATTATGTGTACCTGTGAATTTTTTGTATTGTGATTAAGTTATCGGCATCGAACAAATACTATTCAATATTAGAAGTGCAGATTGAGTTTGAGGCGATTATACGCAGGTTTTAATGAGAGGGCGACTAGGAGCATTATAATTTGCCGTTTCTCTTAACGTGCCGGTAGCGTAGGCGAAATCTATACATTCTGAAGAATTACAAATTTTTGAGGTCAGATTTGGCCTGCAATAAAACCTGAGTAAATTCTTCAACGTTCTGTGGGCGTTTGCTAATTTCGAGGTTCATGCTCCAGTCAATGGCTTCGAGCAGCTTTGTTGAATACTGCCCTTCAAAGGCATCAGCTGCAGGTCGCATCTTATTCTCTTTTACGCGTTCTTTTGATGATGGTGGCGGTTTTGACTCGATGCAGGCTCTAATGGTCGCGCCAATTGCGTACAAATCAGACCATGGCCCAAGTCTGGCGTTTCGCTTTGATTGCTCTGGTGGTGAAAAGCCGTGAGATACAACTGGAAACATGCGAGTACCGGCTGCGAGCATTAATTTGTGTGCAGCACCAAAGTCCAGAAGTAAAGGTGGCTTACCCTGACGAAGGTAAATATTCCCCGGCTTGAGATCAAGGTGTAAAAGGCCCATTTCATGGACGGCACTTAATGCACTCAGAATAGGTAAAAACACGGAGAGCAGAAATTTTTCACTGCGATTTGTATCTTTCTTCTTAATATAGGCTTGAAGGCTAATGCCTCTTTCATAACTCATTGCTGTGTAGATTGTTTCGTGGGCTTGGCAAAAGCCGGTGATTTGAACAATGCTAGGGTGGTCCAATGCAGCAAGTACACTGGCTTCCTGAAAAAAAAGCTTACGACCCTGCTTAAAGTACTTTTCTGTTTTTATTGTTTTGGCGACAACATCCATATTTTCTGCACGTTTACCTAGTTTGGCAGGAAAATACTCTTTGAGAACAACATGCGCACCTGTTTGAGTGTCTTCAGCTAAATACACAATGCTGAAGCCACCGCCACCAATCACCTTAATGGTTTTAAAGTGATCCAAAATGCTATTGTTGGGGAGGTAATCTTGAATTTTGCTCATAACCTTGTTTAAGTATTTGAAAGCACAGATAATGCTGGGCTTTAAAAATGGCCTTTTTATGTAACTTACTGGTTATATATCGCCATATTCGGCTGGATGATGAGGATAGAAAATGATTAAAAGTATGACGGCGTACGCAAGAGAAGAATTAAAACGGGATTATGGTGTGATTTCTTGGGAACTTCGGTCGGTTAATCATCGTTATCTGGAGCCATTTATTCGATTACCAGAAAATTACCGTGCCATGGAGCCGGGCGTGCGTGAATCTCTTAAGCATATGTTGAGTCGCGGCAAGGTGGAGTGCGCTTTTAGCGTTGCCTCTGGGGGCGGTCAGTCGGATAAGCTGATTGTAGATAAGAATGCAGTTCAGCAGTTAGCCGCTTTATGTGCAGATGTTGGTGTCGCGTTTAAAGATTTAAGTGATATTTCACCACTTGAAGTGTTGAAGTGGCCGGGTGTTTTAGACACGCCAACGCCAGATGTAGAAAAAATATCACAAGATGGTCTTGAGCTGCTGGTCAAAACAATCAATGAGCTTGTGGTTACCCGCGAACGTGAAGGTGCAAAATTGCGTGAAGCTTTGGAAGAGCGCTTAATAGCAATGCATGAAATCGTAGGTCAGGTGCGCCAGAGAATGCCCGATATTTTGGCTGCAGTCAGAGCGCGTTTGTTAAGTCGATTTGAAGAATTGAGTGTGCAGATTGATAATGATCGACTCGAACAGGAGATGATTGTCCTAACGCAAAAATCTGATGTGGAAGAAGAATTAAAGCGTCTGGAAATGCATATTTCTGAAGTGCAACGTATTTTGGCTTCTGATGATGATAAGCCAACAGGGCGACAATTAGATTTTTTAATGCAGGAATTAAATCGCGAGGCAAATACGCTTTGTTCGAAATCCATGGATGGTGATACCACCAAAGCAGGGATTGATCTGAAGGTTTATATTGAGCAAATGCGCGAGCAGATTCAGAATATTGAGTAGTGTTTCAGGTCATTTCTAAACATAAACATAAATTTAAAGCAGGCATTCAACGCTTCAATCACTGACGCAGCTTTTCTGCGTCAGAGTACTTTGTTGTCATACGGTGCAAGTTTTGGTGTGCTTTATTTTTATTCGACACCCATTACTTTAGTCACGTCTATTTTTAATTTTTTCTTTATTCCACCGATTGTTTCTACAGCGAGAGCTTCAATATATTCAAGTTGTTCTTCGTTCATTTGCTTTAGGAGAAGTTGACGTTTTCTTTTTGAAACTGTTCCACCACCTTGTATGATGATAGAAACCATAGTGTCTAACTGGTTATTTGGTATATCAGAAAGTTCATTAATAGCCTTTTTTATTAAATCAAAAGCTAACAGCAAGCATATCTCATCCAGTAAATCGTTTGCTATGGCAGCATTCATCATGTCATAAGTAAATATGACATGCGCTGTATAGTCTGGGTACCGATACATATAATCAATATCGTTGTGTATTATGGCTCTATTGTCATTGCCATGATCCAGCTCCCAGTCCAGCATTGCCATAATCGGACGTGATATCGACTCCAGCACGGAGTCATACTTAATTTGATTCTTAAGAATGGCGGCGGAAATAGGGATAATAAATTTGTGCTTGGGTTCGCGCTGCTTCATTACATCATGGATTAGATATCTATGAGTTCTGCCATTGCCATCATTAAGGGGGTGTATATAGACTAAACCGAATGAAATTAAAGCTGCATGCATCAGTGATGGTAATTCACCGTCCATCATTAACCTATCATGCGTGTCAAGCAATCCTTGCATCATACTTGGAACATGTTTGGCTAATGGTCCGATATAATGAACATCCTCATCAACACCTCCAAGCCGTCGGATTGTAGTGCCGACATATATTTCTTTCTCACGATAATCGTCAGTTCTTTTTGTCTCTTCAACTATTTGCTTCTGAATATCTACTATTTTTTCTTTTGATAGCTCAAATAAGCCAGCATTTTTGATGGCATTTAAAAAGCGCGCCATTTTATTGTTGCTCAGAGTCTCTTTTTCAATTTCAGTAGATGATTTTGTCTCTTTGGTGTACAAATAATTTATGCTTCTCCCGATCACATCGGCTGAGAGGCCTTTTCCTAAATTTTGCATCTGTTCGTATGCTGTTTTATATACATCCACTTTTTCAAGTTTGCATATGTCAGGTGTTTTTCTAATTGTTGGGCAAAACTCACTCGTACCAATGGCATTATTGATAACCCGGGTTCGCTTATCTCTATCTCCCGCCTTCAGTGTGTAATAATACTTTTCATCAAGTAACTTTATGTAATTCCCAGAGGGTAGGTTTTCTATTTGAAGTGCTTCTCCTTTGATCCACTCATACAAATACCAAATTACCCGATTATAAACTGAGTTCGGTTTGCTTTTAATAAAACCAGTAAGTTCAGCTACATCAACTTTCTGGAAAATAGCCGCAAAAAAGTGCAGCCGAATTCCCTGGTATTTAATTGCTATAACCATATTATCGTATGGCGTATCTATGATTTTCCTGGCACCAGGAATGATTCGTCGTTTCGACGCCCCATAGTTTATGGTGCTTTCTGTTTCAGCTTTTGGATCTTGATAGACTTCAACCCCAAGCTTTGGGAGCAGCAAGTTGTAGTATTTGTTTAGATAACTGTATCCTATAGCTTTCATTTCAACCTTTACATGCACTTTTTATTAGTTATACTTTAGGCTAAGTATTGCCTTTCTAGTTTTACTCCCAAAACACTTAGAAATCCAGAGAAACACTTAGAAATCCAGAGAAACACTTATAAATCCAGAGAAACGCTTAGGTTTTCGGGTGGGCGCTTGGGTTTTGAGAGAGATGCTTAGAAAGCCGACATAAAGGCTGGTACTTGTTGCTCACAATACGTTTATCTAGTTAATTTATCGGCCTTTTCGAAGTTATTCTTTAAGTTCCCAGTTTACGGTTTGGGTCAAAGAAAAGTATGGATAATCACTTAATTTCAATGGTGGCAGGTTGGTGCATGTTAAGGTGCGGTTAGAATTAGTCTGTCGGCCAGACTTTTAATCTGGCAAACACCTTTCAAGAATTTCATTGAGGAACAGTTTTCCTTTTTCGCTTGCTTGAATAACATTTGATGTTTGATTCCATTCAATTAAGCCTTCATTAATTAGCGGTGTAAGTTGTTTGTTGAGTGCTGTTGTGTTGAGTCCAGTTCGATTGCAAAATACCTCTGAATGGAATCCTTCGTTTAGTCTTAGGCCATTCATTAAAAACTCAAACACTAAATCTTTGTCAGATAAATTCTGTTGGCCAGCAATGGCCGATTTCTCTACAGAGCTTAAATATTCTTTTGGGTGTTTGTGCTTCCAGTAACGGGTAATTGATTGTTGAGATCCATCAGTGATTTTCGCATGTGCGCCCGCACCTATTCCAAGGTAATCACCAAATAACCAGTAGTTTGTATTGTGACGACACTGGTCGTTTTTTGTGGCATAAGCTGACACTTCATATTGATCAAAGCCCGCATCGTTCAGAATTGATTTGCCTTGTTGAAAAATTTCCCAAGAGGCATCGTCATTGGGTACGGTGGGTGGGTTGTGATAAAACGCGGTGTTAGGTTCAATCGTCAATTGATAATAAGAAATATGGGTGGGGGATAGCGCAATGGCCGACTCTAAATCAAATTTTGCCTGCTTGAGTGTTTGGCCTGGCAGGGCAAACATGAGATCAACATTTATTCGCTCAAAACCTGCGGTTTGTGCTTTTTTTACCGCATGTCTGGCAGACTCCGCATTGTGAATCCGACCGAGTTTTTGTAAGATTTCATCATCAAAACTTTGAACGCCAAACGAAATACGATTAATGCCTGCTTGTTTAAAACCTGGAATATAGTCGTTTTCAACGGTGCCGGGGTTTGCTTCAATCGTGATTTCAGCATTAGGTGAAACTGGAATACGGGCGCGAATACCAGAAAGTAACGTGTCCATCGCCTCAGGTGAAAATAAGCTAGGCGTACCGCCCCCCATAAAAATGGTATTGATTTTTCTCCCCCAAACCAGCGGAAGATCATTCTCCAAATCTTTCAGTAACGCGTTTATATAAATTTCTTCTGGGATGCCATTTTTAACTTCATGTGAATTAAAGTCACAGTAAGGGCATTTTTGAATGCACCAGGGAAAATGAATATACAAAGAAAGCGGCGGAAGTGCAGTGAGTTTATCCATAAAAATATTTAGTCTATTCCAAAATTAAAAAAGCCCCGCGAAAAATCGCAGGGCTTTTTAAAAGTGTTTTTGAGCTCAGAAATAACGGCTCAGCGCGTTTAGATTTTGCTTCAGAGTAAGGCGCTTGCGCACGGAGGAAGGGAGCATATGTTTATATGTGACCGACCGAGTACGAAAACAACGCAGCTCTAGAGTAAAAGATGAACGCGCTGTGCAGTTATTTACATCATGCCGCCCATTCCACCCATACCGCCCATTCCACCCATGTCTGGCATTCCACCAGCAGCAGCTTCAGTGCTAGGCTTGTCAGCAATCATCGCTTCTGTAGTGATCATAAGGCCAGCAACAGATGCTGCATTTTGCAATGCTGAACGAGTTACTTTAGTTGGATCAAGAATACCCATTTCGATCATGTCGCCGTAAGTATCATTACCTGCGTTAAAACCGAAAGTACCTGAACCTTCTGCAACCTTGTTCAAAACAACTGAACCTTCTGCTCCAGCGTTAGCTGCGATTTGACGTAAAGGCTCTTCCATTGAACGACGTAGAATTGTGATTCCAACGTCCTGGTCATGGTTGTCACCTTTTAAGTCACGGATAGCAAGCTCTGCACGAACAAGTGCAACACCACCACCGGCAACTACGCCT
>Ga0224507_10000779_pt1 | contig 12507 bp, 13 predicted proteins | sample SF_Jan12_sed_USG_3_FD_170159 | JGI IMG/M metagenome (GOLD analysis project Ga0224507, IMG submission 170159) | Sediment microbial communities from San Francisco Bay, California, United States - SF_Jan12_sed_USGS_13 | ecosystem: Environmental > Aquatic > Marine > Sediment | place: USA...
CTTGACCCGATAAGATTCAAGCAAATCTGACTTATATTTATTACCGCTCAATGGCAGTGATAACTCTCTCGCCATACCTTTTTCATTTAGCGAAAAGGTTTCCACCGGTAGTTTGATTGCCAGATCAACGTCATTTTTCTCAAAATAATTGTTCAAAAAGTCCTGAATACGTTGATCAGCAGGACAGCGATATTCAGCAAATAAACGTCGATATTGTGAATAGTTCTTTATTAGACTGTCTGCTACCGATAAATAACCATACTCTGAACTCAACTGGCATTTATGGCCCAAAGCGGCTAATTGTAAACAGATATGCTGCAGCTTCGTCTGGCGTTTATCAATCACACGCCTGTCACTACACACATATTTCTTTTCTTCGTTTATTACCATTGCCACAACAGCCTCTCCAGTACATCATTAAGGGGGTCATCATTTTATGTATCTAATGCCTATATATCCACTTTAATTACACTTTCATGGCATATTTATTGAAATAACAATTACTTATCTCTCTAATTTATTTACTCTTACGCTATACGCACCACAATAGTGCTTTTATTTTATATCTATAGATTAATCCTTATCTTAGCTATTCCAAATATTTGCACAGTCGCTATACTTACCTCCCTGAAAAAATTTACGATAACGCTTACATGAAAATCACCCCGCTTTTAAAAATTCTTGCCGAAAAAGGTGGCTCCGACCTCTATTTATCAACTGGTGCACCACCCAGTGCTAAATTCAGTGGAAAACTAACCCCACTTGCAAAAGATAGAGCACCCCCGGGCTGGGTTGAAGGTCTCGCCAACGAAATAATGAATGACAAGCAGCGTGAAGCTTTTCGTGACAAACCTGAAATGAATCTGGCGCTTTCACTGCCTAATATTGGTCGTTTTCGCGTCAATATCTTCAAACAGCGCAATGAATGTTCGATGGTAATTCGTAATATTGTCACCGATATACCGAACCTCAAGGACCTGGGCTTACCTGATGTACTAACCAAAGTCATTATGCTAAAACGCGGTCTAATCCTGTTTGTTGGTGGTACTGGTTCAGGTAAATCAACATCACTGGCCGCGCTCATCGACCATCGTAACCGTAATTCCAGTGGTCATATCATCACTATTGAAGATCCCATTGAATTTGTCCACAACCATCAGGGCTGCATCATCAATCAACGTGAAGTGGGCATGGATACCGATTCTTTTGAAGATGCGCTCAAAAACACCCTGCGTCAGGCTCCGGACGTAATTCTCATCGGTGAGATTCGTGATCGTGAAACCATGGAGCACGCACTCGCCTTTGCTGAAACCGGCCATCTGGCGATCTCTACACTGCACGCCAATAATGCCAATCAGGCGCTCGACCGAATCATCAATTTCTTCCCGGAAGAAAAGCGTCAGTCACTATTGAGTGACCTCTCTATCAATCTACAATGTTTTGTTTCACAGCGACTCATTCCTACCGTTGATGGCAAACGTTGCGCTGCAATTGAGATCTTACTGAACTCACCACGCATTGCCGACCTGATCAAGGAAGGTGCAGTGCTGGAAATTAAAGAGATTATGGAGAAATCGGGCAATATGGGTATGCAGACCTTCGATATGGCACTTTTCGATCTTTATAAGGCCGGAAAAATCAGTCTGGATGAGGCGCTCAAAAATGCGGATGCTGAGAATAATTTACGTCTCAAAATTGAGCTCGGTGAAAAAGCAGCCAAAGGTGATACAAGCGGCGATGATGACCATGGCGGCCTGAGCCTGTTAGCTGACGAGGAAGATGAAGAAGAAGGTGAAAATGGTATGGCTGCTTTTAAACTGCCAGAATAATTTTATTTGTTTTTTGTTGGTCTCTGCCAGCTTTTAATTGTTTTCTGTACAGATCGACTTAGTGTCAAACTGTCATCAGCAGCATCTTTGCTGATGGTAGAACCCGCGCCAATGGTGGCATTTTTTCCTATAGTAACCGGTGCGACTAACTGACTATCGGAGCCTATAAAGGCACCATCTTTAATAATCGTTTTATGTTTGTTAACACCATCATAATTACAAGTAATCGTACCCGCGCCAATATTCACATCTCTACCAATCTCACTATCACCCAAATAACTTAAGTGACTGGCTTTGCTGCCTTCACCCAATTCAGTATTTTTAATTTCGACAAAATTACCAACGCGGCTATTTTTATGTAAATGCGCACCGGGGCGTAAACGTGCAAACGGTCCTACTTCAACCGCTTCATCCACTACTGCATTTTCAAGCACTGAATAGGGTTTTATCGTACAACCATCAGCAACTTTACTATTTGTAATAATACAGCCCGCTCCGATAGTTACATTGCTGCCAATCTCAACCTCACCTTCAAATATAACGTTGATATCAATAAAGGAGTCGTTGCCTATCTTTAGCTCACCGCGTATATCAATTCTTTCCGGGTCTGCCACGCTAATGCCCTGCAGCATGATCTTCTCTATCATTTCCTGCTGGTGAATTCTCTCTAGCCTGGCGAGTTGTTTTCTATCGTTCACACCTTCAACCTCATAAGTATTTTCTGGCTGTGCTGTAACTATTTCATTTCCGTCGGCCACCGCCAGGGCAATAATATCGGTTAAATAATACTCGCCCTGTGAATTATTGTTACCAATCTTACCCAGACACTCATTTAAGTAAGCCGCTCGCACAGCAAGGATACCGGTATTCACTTCCTTAATTTTTTTCTGCTCATCACTGGCATCTTTATGCTCAACAATGCTTGTTACTTTTTTGTCCTCTCGAACTATACGACCATAGCCTGCAGGCTCATCAAGGTCTACGGTTAATAAGGCAATATTATTTCCGCTAACTTTTGAAATTAGATCTTTTAGCGTCTCTGTTTTAATAAGCGGCACATCGCCGTACAGCACCAGCACAACTGATTCATCAGAAACTTTTGGGCTTGCCTGCTCTACTGCGTGCGCGGTTCCTAATTGCTCTGCCTGCAGAGACCAGTCAACATTAAAACCGCTACAGTATTCCTGTAAATGCTCACCACCATGTCCATAAACAATATGAATATCATCTGCGCCCAACTCGAGACTACGTCGATAAACATGCTCCAGCATAGGTACACCAGCGACACGGTGCATTACTTTTGGTCGTGACGACTTCATTCTTGTGCCCTGGCCTGCGGCGAGGATGATGACAGATAGACTCACATTAATTCCTGCTTGCTTAAAATAACGCATAAAAAAAGGCCGGTTAAAACCGACCTTCCTAGTTTAGCTGATTCACTGATTTGTTTCAGTCTATCGGCTATTTTCTCTTTCGTAGCTTATTAATGGTTTCGATCTGCGCCACGGCTTCCATCAGTTCAACTTTAGCGCGTGCATAATCGTAATCGGTTTTCTTATCGGCCATGGCAGCTTCGGCTTTCGCTTTTGCTTCCAGAGCGGCTGCTTCATCAATATCGGCAGCGCGCATAGCTGTATCAGACAGAATGGTAACCACGTGAGGCTGAACCTCAAGGATACCGCCATTAACAAAAAACGATTGTGTATCACCGTGTTGATCTACCACGCGAACTTCACCGGGCTTCATTTGTGTCAGCAAAGGTGCGTGACGCGGCATAATGCCAACCTCACCCATTTCTGCTGGCGCATAAAGCTCAGTGATCGTGCCGGAGAAGATTTCAACTTCAGCACTTACGATATCAACATGCATAGTCATAGCCATAATGGTCTACTCTCAGTCTGCAGCTTACTGCATGCCCTTGGCTTTTTCGATGACTTCGTCGATGCCACCAACCATATAGAACGCCTGCTCAGGTAGTGAATCATGCTCACCTGCCAGAATAGCTTTAAAGGCTGCCAGATTATCTTTCAGTGAAACGTATTTACCCGGTGCGCCGGTGAATACTTCAGCAACGAAGAAAGGCTGTGACAGGAAGCGCTGAATTTTACGAGCACGTGATACGGCCTGCTTGTCTTCATCAGACAGTTCGTCCATACCCAGAATCGCAATAATATCTTTCAGCTCTTTATAACGCTGCAACAAACCCTGCACACCACGAGCGATTTCGTAATGCTCGTTACCGACTACGTGTGGATCAAGAATACGTGATGTTGAATCCAGTGGATCCACCGCAGGATAAATACCCAGCTCGGCAACCTGACGAGATAGTACCAAGGTCGCATCCAGATGCGCGAAAGTGGTTGCAGGTGAAGGGTCAGTCAGGTCATCCGCAGGTACGTAAACCGCCTGGAATGAAGTAATCGAACCGGTTTTGGTAGAAGTAATACGCTCCTGAAGAACACCCATTTCTTCCGCCAGTGTTGGCTGGTAACCTACCGCTGAAGGCATACGGCCTAGCAGCGCAGAAACCTCGGTTCCCGCCAGTGTGTAACGGTAAATGTTATCAACGAACATCAAAACGTCGCGACCTTCATCACGGAAATGCTCAGCCATAGTCAAACCAGTCAGCGCAACACGTAGCCTGTTACCTGGAGGCTCATTCATCTGACCGTAAACCAGTGCCACTTTATCGAGTACGCCACCTTCCTGCATTTCGTAGTAGAAATCATTACCCTCACGAGTACGCTCACCTACGCCTGCGAATACGGAGAAACCACTGTGCTCAACCGCGATGTTACGAATCAGCTCCATCAGGGTTACGGTTTTACCTACACCCGCACCACCGAACAAACCGATCTTACCGCCCTTGGCGATAGGCATAACCAGGTCAATAACCTTAACACCGGTTTCCAGAATTTCTGTGGCTGAGCTTTGCTCTTCAAACTTGGGTGGCGCACGGTGAATAGGCATGGTTGACTCATTGCCGATGTCACCCTGGTTATCAATTGGCTCACCCAGTACATTCATGATACGACCCAGTGTCTTCTGACCTACTGGCACTCTGATCGCATCGCCGGTATTTTCAACAGCCATTCCACGGCGTAAACCTTCTGTTGGACCCATGGCAATGGCACGAACAACACCATCACCTAACTGTGACTGCACTTCCATCGTCAAGCCAGTTTCATCCAGCTTCAGTGCATCGTACACTTTTGGAATGGAGTCCCGTGGAAATTCGACGTCGATAACCGCGCCGATAATTTCAACTACGCTTCCGGTACTCATGATTGTATCCTCATTACTAAAATTTAAATTCTGTTTAAACCGTTTAGCGTCTGACTAAACAGCGGCAGCACCACTAACGATCTCGGAAATTTCCTGAGTAATCGCAGCCTGTCTTGCCTTGTTGTATATGGTTTGCAGCTCTTTAATAATTTCGCCTGCATTATCAGTGGCGCTTTTCATCGCCATCATTCGAGCTGACATTTCGCAGGCAATGTTCTCAACTACAGAACGGTAAACCTGTGATTCAATAAAACGTAACATCAAACCATCGATAATTGGTTTTGATTCTGGCTCGTAAATATAATCCCAGTGATGTTCAAGCTGCTCATCCATAACACCTGTCGCTGGTACTAGTTGATGACTGCGAGGCGCCTGGGTCATGGTGTTTACAAAATCGTTGTAGATCAGGAAAAGGCGATCAATTCTGCCTTCGTCATAAGCGTCGAGCATGACCTTTACCGCACCAATCAATTCTTCCATGCTGGGCGTATCACCAAGATTACTGGCTTCGGCAACTACATTGGCTTTAAAGCGACTGAAGAAACCAATCGCTTTTTTACCAATTGCACACACATCAACTTCAACTTCCTGCGCATCCCATGCGGCCATTTCAGTCACCGCAGTTTTGAACATATTGGTGTTCAGGCCGCCACACAAACCACGGTCGGTCGAAACAATAATGTAACCAACGCGTTTAACTTCTTCGCGTTCGCTCAAGTAAGGATGTTTGTACTCAGGATGTGCCTGCGATAAATGCGCTAGCACATTGCCGATTTTCTCCGCATATGGACGTGCTGCACGCATGCGATCCTGCGCTTTACGCATCTTGCTCGCTGCAACCATTTCCATCGCTTTCGTGATCTTCTGCGTGTTTTTAACACTACCGATCTTGCTGCGAATTTCTTTTGCGCCTGCCATTCAAATCTACCTGGTTAAATATTTATAATCTGCGTTTTTACGCAGACTTTAAAATACGCCCTTAGCTTTAAAGTCATCCAAAGCTGCGCGCATACCGGCTTCAATCTCATCATTGAATTCGCCAGTTTCGTCAATCTTTGCCATTAAGCCAGCATTGTTGCTCTTGATGTGCGCAACCATAGCGGCTTCAAAATCAACCACCTTGTTCACTGGTACGTCATCCATGTAGCCTTCATTAGCCATGAACAATGAGAATGCCATTTCAGCAATCGACATTGGCGAATACTGAGCCTGTTTCATCAACTCGGTTACGCGCTCACCACGTGACAACTGCGAACGTGTCGCTTCATCAAGGTCAGAAGCAAACTGAGCAAAAGCGGCAAGCTCACGGAACTGAGCCAGTGCTAAACGAACACCGCCACCCAGTTTCTTAATAATATTGGTTTGTGCCGCACCACCCACACGTGATACTGACAGACCCGCATTAATCGCAGGACGAATACCGGCATTAAATAAGTCTGATTCAAGGAAGATCTGACCATCGGTAATCGAAATAACGTTGGTTGGTACGAACGCAGATACGTCACCATCCTGAGTCTCAATGATTGGCAATGCCGTCAATGAACCGGTCTGGCCTTTCACTTCACCCTTGGTGAACTCTTCAACGTAAGCAGCACTAACGCGTGATGCACGCTCAAGCAGACGTGAATGCAGATAGAACACGTCACCAGGATAAGCTTCACGACCCGGTGGACGACGCAGCAACAATGAAACCTGACGGTAAGCCCAGGCCTGTTTGGTCAGGTCATCAAATACAATCAAGGCATCCTGACCACGGTCACGGAAGTACTCACCCATGGTACAACCAGAATATGGCGCGATGTACTGCATCGCTGCTGACTCAGCCGCTGTCGCTGCCACGATGATAGTGTGCTCCATCGCGCCATGCTCTTCAAGTTTACGCACGATGTTGGCAACGGTTGAAGCCTTCTGACCTACCGCAACATAAACACATTTAACACCGGTGTTTGTCTGATTAATAATTGCATCAATCGCTACCGCAGTTTTACCTGTCTGGCGGTCACCAATAATCAGCTCACGCTGGCCACGTCCAACGGGTACCATTGCGTCGATTGATTTCAGACCAGTCTGTACTGGCTGATCAACCGACTTACGCTCAATTACACCCGGTGCAATTTTTTCAATCGGTGCAGTCTCATTTGAATCAATTGGTCCCTTACCATCGATAGGATTACCCAGCGCATCAACAACGCGACCCAGCAGGCCCGCGCCGATTGGCACTTCAAGAATACGACCTGTGCATTTGGCGGTATCGCCTTCTGATAGATGACCGTAAGAGCCCAGAACCACCGCGCCGACAGAGTCGCGCTCAAGGTTCAATGCCATGGCGTAGGTGTCGCCTGGCAACTCGATCATTTCACCCTGCATGGCATCTGCCAGACCGTGAATACGTAAGATGCCGTCGTTCAAACTAACCACGGTACCTTCGGTACGAGCTTCTACGGAAGAATCAAAATTCTCGATTCTTGATTTAATCAGTTCACTGATTTCTGATGGATTCAGCTGCATTTCTTTTTCCTCTTAACGACCCAATGTTAATGCCAGCGATTCGAGCTGGGATTTCATTGAACCATCGATAATAGTATCTCCGGCCTTAATAATGACGCCACCAATTAGTGACTCATCGATTGAAGTATTGATAGTGACTTCACGACCCAATTTAGCTTTAAGCGTAGTGGTAATACTCTCTTCCTGCTCACTGCTCAGCGGGAAAGCAGATACAACCTCAGCGTCAATTTTTCCTTCTGCATCAGCTCGAAAAATCTCAAACTGTTCAGCCACTTCAGGTAAAGCTTTTAGACGGCCATTTTCCGCCATCAACTTAACCAGATTTTGCTGTTGTGCATTGAGCTTGTCACCGACAACTTTCAGCATTAACTCGGCTTTCTGCTCACTACCCATCTGCGGGTTATCTAATAACGCAATCATCGCTTCGTCACTGGTTACAGCTGACATCAGCGCAAGCGCCTCACCCCAGTTATCCAGTGTTGAAGTTTCAATCGCCTGTTGATAAACAGCGCGTGCATAGGGACGAGCAACCGTAGTGTAATCTGCCATGATGCTGCCTAAAGCTGCTCAGCCAGAGCGCTTAAAGTGCTGGCGTGTGCCTCAGCATTAACTTCCTGCTTGAGAATTTTCTCAGCACCAGCGATAGCCAGTACGGCCACCTGCTGACGAAGTTGCTCACGAGCACGATTAGTTTCCTGCTCAATTTCAGCATTAGCGCCGGCTTTGATTCGCTCAGCTTCTGATCTGGCGTCGTCTTTTGCTTCGTCAACAATCTCGGAAGCACGTTTCTGTGCCTGCGTGATAATTTCTGATGCCTGACCCTTGGCTACTTTTAAATGCTCTGCTGCGGCTTTTTCAGCCAATTCCTGTTCGTGCTGGCCACGTTCGGCGGCAGCAAGACCTTCAGAAATTTGCTTCTTACGCTCAGCGAGTGCATTCACCAGTGGTGGCCATACGTAGGCATAACAAAACCATACGAAGACTGCAAAAGTGATCGACTGACCAATCAGCGTTAAATTAATATTCATACGCTTAGTACCGTGTCAGTTCTAGTTATGCGCCTGCGACAGCAAAGATGACGTAGAACGCCACACCAACAGAAATCATTGGAACCGCGTCAGTCAGACCCATCATCAGGAAGAACTGGCCACGTAGTAATGGAATCAGCTCAGGCTGACGTGCAGCACCTTCAAGGAAACGGCCACCCAAAACACCAATACCGATTGCAGCACCCAGAGCACCCAGGCCCATCATGATCGCGCCGGCTATATATAGCGTTGCTTGTACTTCAGTCATTGTCTTACTCCTAATAAAATTAAATTCTTTAAATATAAAATCTGGTTTAGTGGTCTTCGCTGGTCTGGTAAGCCAGATCCATGTACACGATGGTCAGTGTCATGAAGATGTAAGCCTGCAAAGTAATAATCAGGATATGGAAAATTGCCCATCCTAATTGCATGAAGCCACCGAAAATTCCTGCGATCCAGCCGCCACCGTACATCAGTGCGATCAGGATAAAAATCATTTCACCCGCGAACATGTTGCCGTAAAGACGCAATGATAACGACAATGGCTTGGCCAATAAAGCCACAAATTCTAATATAAAGTTGATCGGTATAAACACCAGCTGCATCAGCTTGTTATCAGAGCTAAATGGGTGCATGGTCAGCTCGCTGGCAAAACCAATTAAACCCTTCTGCTTGAAGCTGTAGTAAAGCGTCAACATGAACACTGACAGCGCCATACCGAAGGTCGCATTGGGATCGGTTGAAGGCACCACTTTCTGGAACACGTGATGCGGATCCATACCAAAGAAGGTGTGACCAATCCAGCCAGCCGCTGAAGGTATCCAGTCTACCGGTAATAAATCCATTGCATTGATCAGGAACACCCAGACAAAGATGGTCAGCGCCATCGGTGCGATAAAAGGGTTGCGACCATTAAAGCTACCTTTCACGCTGCCATCGACAAATTCGACGATCATCTCAATAAAATTCTGCATACCGCCGGGTACACCCGAGGTTGCTGACTTTGCTACTTTTTTGAACAGGAATAAAAATAAGGCACCGAGAAAGATCGACCAGAACATGGTGTCGACATGTATCGCCATAAAACCCATGGCTTTGGCTTCAGCGGCGTTATGCGCCATACCCCAATGTCCATCCGGGAACTGACCATAAGTCATGTTCTGTAAATGATGCTGTATATATTGTGCAGCAGTTTGCTGGGTATCACCCGACATCGTTAGCTCTCTTTTGTTTCACGCCGTCTCTTTGGTTGCTTAATCACATCAACAACCGCCGGCGTTATGTACACCAAAAAATAAACAGCCAACAAGGCTGCCCCATTAACAGGCTTAATGAGTACAAATACCGCGATAAACATCGCACCTGTCAAAACAATTTTGTTAATTTCAGCCCAGTAAAAACTTAGCAGTTCTTTTGCAGGCTCATTCGTCTTGCGACCAGCAAAAACTTTCAATGCAAACCAGGTGCTCGTTATTGTTGCTATCGAACCACCAGTCAGTGCCGAATACGCTGCCACGCTACTTATAAACAGCAATAACCCCGACATCAAAAGCGTCAGCATCAGTTGCGGTACCACATACCCAAGTACACGATTTAGTGGATTTTTTTGCAAAAAACACAACCTGTAGTTCTATTTGCAATCATTGAGCACGATGTCATAAAAATCAACAACAAGGCTGGCAACTGAGCGCGCAAATTCTATAGAGAGTACGTACTCAAGTCAAGATTACCGTTTTCTAATATTCGCTTTCAGGCAGCACCTAAGCCCCTCCTAAAACTGAGCTTTATCGAATCTTCGCCAGAATACCTTCCAGCTCATCGAGGCTGTTGTAAGCGATCTCTATTGCGCCCTTCCCTTTTGGTTTTTGCCTGATATGCACCGATGCGCCCAGACGCTCAGAAAGATCTGTTTCCAGATTGGTGATATCGGGGTCTTTTTTTACGGCTTTAGGCTTAACCACAGGATTTAAGGTTCGACGCACTAATTGCTCGGTCTCACGAACCGACAGGCCTTTTTTGGATACCTGACGCGCCAGCGTACTCTGTGCATTTCCGGTGATACCCAGCAAGGCGCGTGCGTGCCCCATTTCGATAGCACGCGTACTCAATAGCTCTTTTACATCGGCATTCAAGTCCTGCAGGCGCAGCAGATTACTCACTGAGGCTCTCGAGCGCCCTACACTATCGGCGATTTCCTGATGCGTCATTTCAAACTCATTCATCAGGCGTAACAAGGCGGTGGATTCTTCCAGCGGATTCAAATTCTCACGCTGAATGTTTTCGATCAGGGAGACGGCGGCAGCGGTCTGGTCATCAAAATGTTTGATAACCGCCGGGACTTTATCCAGCCCCGCCAGCTGCGACGCGCGCCAGCGACGTTCACCAGCGACGATTTCGTAATGCCCGCCCTGCGTTGCGCGCAACACAATTGGCTGCACCACACCCTGAGTGCTGATCGAATCCGCCAGCTCCTGCAGCGCCTCATCGTCAAAATAAGTTCTTGGCTGCCACGGGCCGCGCTGAATTAAATCGACCGCCACTTCTTTTAGCTCGTCGCCTTTTTGCGGCGTAATCATCGCCTCTACATTTTCGTTAGCACCCAGCAGGGCGTTCAAGCCACGCCCCAGTCCTCTTTTCTTTGTCGCCATATTCTTTTTTATTTCTGTAATTTATCTTTATTTATGATGCCACTTTCGCAGCCATGCTCGGTGCCTTCCGGCGCAACATCTCACCCGCCAAAGCCAGATAAGCCAGTGCACCACTCGATGTTTTTTCATATAACAATGCCGGCAGACCATGACTGGGCGCTTCTGCCAGACGCACATTGCGCGGCACCACGGTACGATAAACCTTGTCGCCAAAATGCTCGATGAGCTGATCCGAGACATCTTTTGCCAGCGTGTTGCGCGGGTCGTACATGGTGCGCAACAGGCCTTCAATCTGCAAATGCGGGTTCACCGAAGAACGCACATCATTAATGGTATCCATCAACTGACTCAAACCTTCCAGCGCGTAGTACTCGCACTGCATCGGAATGATAACCGCATCGGAGGCCACCAGTGCATTCAGCGTCAGCATGTTCAGAGCCGGCGGGCAGTCGATCAGCACATAATCATAGCCGTGCTTGATTGCTTCGATCGCATCTTTCATACGATTTTGCGCACCATCAGTACGCATCAATTCGACTTCGGCGGCGGTTAGGTCCGCATTGGCCGGCAATAAATCAATGCCCACGTTTTTAATATTCACCAGGCAACTGCTCGCATCCATATCGGTGAGCAACACATCACAAAAGGTTTTCTCCAGCTCGTGCTTGTCAACGCCCATACCCATGGTCGCATTGCCCTGTGGGTCGAGATCAATCAGCAATACCTTACGTTTGGTCGCCGCCAGTGATGCCGCAAGATTAACGCTGGTCGTGGTTTTGCCGACGCCGCCTTTCTGATTTGCCAGTGATAATACTTGAACCATAATTTTCTATATCTAAGTTGCTTTTATTATTTCCAGAAGATGCCTGTCCGCATCCAGTCCATATACATCTAATGTATGAGCCTGCTTTAAAACATAAGCAGGGTCATCAATAGTTTCATCCAGCTTACCCTGCATCACCAATACGCGCGTTTTATCACCGTGCAAATGTGCCGTCGATTCCAGGATCAGACGGGTATCTGCATAGGCGCGAGCGATAACAGCATCAAAGTATAGCTCAGGCTGGTAGTCTTCGACACGTTGATTTATCACTTCGACGTTATCCAGCTGCAAAAGCCTTTTTGCCTGGGTGAGAAAACGGGTCTTTTTGCCGTTGCTGTCGAGCAGTACAAAGCGCGTTTGCGGGCGGGCGAGGGCGAGCGGAATAC
>Ga0224507_10000782_pt1 | contig 12492 bp, 14 predicted proteins | sample SF_Jan12_sed_USG_3_FD_170159 | JGI IMG/M metagenome (GOLD analysis project Ga0224507, IMG submission 170159) | Sediment microbial communities from San Francisco Bay, California, United States - SF_Jan12_sed_USGS_13 | ecosystem: Environmental > Aquatic > Marine > Sediment | place: USA...
CTCGTCACGCACGAACAAGGTGCCTATGACCTCGTCGGTGTTGGCGTCGGCAAACCGATTCATGTCCGGGACGGCGAAGCTGTTGGTGGTGGACGCGTATTCTGACCAGCCCAGTTCTTCGATCGCGGCGGTCAAGTCACTTGAATCCACCGTGTCTTTTTCTTCCGCGAAAGCACACAGCATGGCCGTGTCGCACAGGGTGTTCACCAGACGCGGGATACCGCCGCTGAATCGGAAGATTGTCGAAAAAATATCCTTATCGAAGATCTCACGCTCCCCGGCGCCCGCTACCTGCAACCTGTGGGTGATGTACTCCCGAGTCTCATTTTCGGAGAGCGGCCCCAGGTGGAATCGCAGCCGCGCCCGCTGGACCAGCTGGCGCATATTGTCTGAATCCAGCGTCTGGTTCAGCTCCGGCTGACCGGCCAGGATGATGCGCAGCACCTTGTCCTTGCTGGTTTCCACCCCGGAAAGCAGGCGAATCTCCTCAAGCACGTGCCTGGAGAGATTCTGGGCCTCGTCGACGATGAGCAGAACCTTGTTGCCGGCAGAATACTGATCGATCAGGAAGTGGTTCAGCATGTCCAGTAATTCGGCTTTTCGCTTTTTAAACGGTTTGAAGCCGAAGTCTGCCAGCACGCATTGCAGGAACTGCACCGGTGTCAGCTGGGTCTGGGCAATATGGGCATAGATTACCTGCTCGCCCAGGCTTTCCATGAAACACTTCATCAGGGTGGTCTTGCCGGAGCCCACCTCCCCGGTGATGATCACAAATCCGTCTTCCAGCACGACGGTTGAATCCAGGTACGCCTTGGCGCGAGCATGGTGCTTGCTCAGATACAGGAAGTGCGGGTCTGGCGAAAGACGAAATGGCGCTTCCTCCAGCCCAAAATGTTCCAGGTACATCGCTTCGTTTATCCCTGACGTTGCGTGATTAGATCGTAAATATAGTGTGAAATGCCGCTCGGGTAAAAGTGCCGGGCGGCCTCAATCTATTTCTGTCGAAGCCAACTCCAGTAAATCCTGAAGTTTGTTGTCCCGATCCGCCTGCTCATCACACACCAGGGTGCAATGGCCGATTTTTCTCAGCGGCCGCGGGCTCTTGCCGTAGTCATGTACATGAGCGCCCTGTATATCCAGCAAGGCGGATAACTCGGGCATGGCTCCCAGCAAATTGACCATCGCTGAATGACCGCGAGCCGACGGATCACCCAGGGGCAGCCCAAGGATGCCGCGCACATGGTTTTCGAACTGGCTGGTGTGGGCGCCCTCAATCGTCCAGTGCCCCGAGTTGTGCACTCTCGGCGCCATCTCGTTGGCGATAAGGCGCTCGCCGCAGACAAAGAACTCGACTGTCAGGATGCCGGCATAATCGAAATGCTCCAGCATCGCCTCCAGGTATTCCCGGGCATGGGTTTCCAGTACCGGGGCGCTCCAGGGGGCGATGCTGTAATGAAGGATACCGCCCTTGTGTACATTGCGCGCCAGGGGATAAAAACAGGTTTCGCCCCGGGTGCTGCGAGCCGCCACCTGGGAGACTTCGTAATCGAAATTGACGAATTCCTCGAGGATCAGGGCGGTGCCCCCCAGGGCTTCCCATGCCGGCTCAAGGTCATCTTCACCTCGCAGCATGTACTGGCCTTTTCCGTCATATCCCATGCGCCGGGTCTTCAGCAGGCACGGGTACTCCAGCCTGCCGGCCGCTTCAGCCAATTCTGCCTTACTGTCCACGGTGGCATACCCGGCAGTGGGGATGCCAAGCCTTGCAAATAACTGTTTTTCCGCCAGCCTGTCCTGACCCGTTTCCAGGGCCGCCAGGGGCGGCAAAATGGGTGTGTCACCGGAAAGCTTTTTCAACGGCTCTACCGGGACGTTTTCCCAATCAAATGTCAGGCAATCGCATTCCGCCGCAAGGCGCTCAAGCAGGGCAGGGTCATCGAAGTCGCCGGTGATGATTTCCGCGAGTTGTCCGCCCGGGGTGTCTTCCGTGCGATCAAGGAACGTAAAGCGCAGTCCTAGTGGATAGCCTGCCAGGGCCATCATTCTTCCAAGCTGGCCGGCGCCGAGAATTCCGAGTCTCATGATGCTGTTACTGCGCCTCTCGCGGATCGGGGTCGTCCAGTATGCGAGAGGTTTGCGCTCCGCGAAAGCGTTCCAGGGCCTCCAGATACTCGGGATACTTGTTGCCCAGGATCGACGCGGCCAGCAGGCCGGCGTTGGCCGCTCCAGCCTCGCCGATCGCCAGCGTGGCAACCGGGACGCCCGCGGGCATCTGGGCGATGGAAAGCAGGGAGTCGATACCGTTGAGGGCCTTGGACTTAACCGGCACGCCAAGCACCGGCAGGGAGGTCTTTGCTGCTGCCATGCCTGGCAAGTGTGCTGCGCCTCCGGCTCCGGCAATAATGACTTCCAGGCCGCGCTCCCTGGCGGTGGCGCAGTAGTCAAACAGCAGGTCCGGTGTGCGGTGTGCCGAGACAACCCTTACCTCGTAAGGGACCCCAAGTTCATCGAGCTTGTCCGCCGCCTTGGACATGGTGTCCCAGTCGGATCTCGAGCCCATAATTATGCCGACAAGTGCTTTCATCCGAATAGTCTACCTCTAATTATCGTCGTTGGCTTGTGCGGGGTCATTGGTCATGATCTCGCGCAAGTACTTGAACAGGCTTCGTGCTGCCCGTACACGTTTTTCCTCGTTGCCCGCATTGCTGGCGGCCCGCACCAAAGAGCGCAAATGCTGGCGATCCGTAGCGGGATACTTATCGATAAAATCAGTTGCCGCGGCTTCGCCTTCTTCAAGGAATCGGTCTCGCCAGCGTTCGATGGAATGGAAATGGCTCAGGGCACGGTGTTGCTTTTGCTCAAGCACTTGTATGGCCTGGCGGATGGGTTCGGCATCCACGTTTCGCATTACCTTGCCCAGGTACTGTCGCTGCCGCCTGGCGGCGCCCCGGCTTTTGATGCTCTGCAGGTGCTCGATGGCATCTCGCAGATTCTCGGGCAGTGGCAGGGCCTTGAGCGCTGCCGGTGACATCTCGGCCAGGGCCTCTCCCAGCTTTTGCAGGGAGTGACTTTCACGCTTCATGGAGGACTTGCTGGGGCCGTCGTAGCCGTTCTCGTCCAGCTCCGGCAAGTCATCTTGCAACTGTTCGTCGTCCTGGGTGTTCACCGTGGTTCTCCATGACCCGAGGCGGCTGTGCCAGCCGGAGGGGGTTGCGCCAAACACGTAGTTTACCATTGGCTGCGACGCGAGTCGGGGGCTTGCGGTAGAATTCCTGTTTTCATTTATTCGAATATGGAGCATTGAGCTTGTCTACACCTTCTCTGGAACGGGACGAAGTACAACGCGCGGTTGCCCAGGCCCTGGACCTTGCTGCCTCGTTGGGCGCCAGCCAGGCGGAGGCGGGAGCCAGCGCCGAGCGCGGTCTGTCGGTGACGGTGCGCCTGGGTGAGGTTGAGACCCTGGAGTATCAGCAGGACCGCGGGCTGGGTATCACGGTGTATTTTGGCAAGCGCAAGGGCAGTGCCAGCACCGCGGATTTATCCGAGAGTACGGTAAGGGAAACAGTAGAGAAGGCATGCAGCATCGCCCGGTTCACCGCCGAAGATGAATGCGCGGGATTGGCTGACGCCGAGATGATGGCCACGGATATCCAGGACCTGGACCTGTGCCATCCCTGGGACATTGATGCCGAGGGGGCCATCGAACTGGCCCGCGCCTGCGAGAGTGCCGGACGGCGCGTGGACAAGCGCATCAATAATTCAGAAGGCGCCACTATTTCCAGTCATCGAGCTCGGCGCGTTTACGGAAACAGCCATGGCTTCCTGCACGGGTTCGAGAGCACCAGCCACAGTGCAAGCTGCGCCATGCTGGCGAGCCAGGACAATAATATGGAGCGCGATTACTGGTACACCAGCGCGCGCGATGCCGCCGACATGGAAGATGTCGAGGCGGTCGGACGACGAGCCGGCGAACGCACTATTCGTCGCCTTGGCGCCCGAAAGCTCGCCACCACCCGGGTGCCGGTGATCTATCCCCCGGAGCTTGCAAGAGGCCTGATCGGGCACTTCACCGCCGCCGTGCGTGGTGGCTCCCAGTATCGCGGTTCGTCGTTCCTGTTAAATGCGGATGGTGAGCAGATTTTCCCGGAGTGGCTGGACCTGAAGGAATGGCCGCACCTGAAAAAGGGCATGGCCAGTGCTCCTTTTGATAACGAAGGTGTGGCTACCCGTAATCGAACCCTGGTGGAGAGCGGTGTTTTGCGTGGGTATTTGCTGGGCAGTTACTCCGCCCGCAAATTGGGTTTGCAAACCACCGGCAGCGCAGGCGGCTTGCATAACCTGGTCGTCACCCCGGCCGAGACTATGTCTCCCCAGGATATGTTGAAGAAAATGGGCACCGGTCTGCTCATCGGTGAGTTGATGGGCCAGGGCGTTAACGGGGTGACCGGTGACTATTCACGCGGCGCAGCCGGCTTCTGGGTTGAAAATGGTGAAATCCTCTACCCGGTGCACGAAATCACGGTCGCGGGTAATCTTCGGGAAATGTATCGAGGCATCCAGGCGGTTGGCAATGACACGGACAGCCGTGGCGCTATCCACAGTGGATCTGTCCTCATTGACCAGATGATGGTGGCAGGCGACTAGGTCTGGACCTGGTCGGCACCGTCGGGATACTTGTCCTCCACCAGGCTGCGCAAGGTCTGGCCATCGAGTGCGCTGTCGATAGCCTCGTCCATGGAGTCCAGCAACCCCCGGATTCTCTTCAAGTCCGGGTGGGACGGGTAATTGTCTACCGGGTAATTGCGCACAGCATTAATGATGTCCTGGAGAGTGATCCTGTCCAGTGAGCGCCCGGGTACCGCTTCCTGGTTCTCGGTAGCACGTAACAGGCCGGCTGATTCAAGTTGCCGAAGAATGGGGGCCAACACGCTGGCCGGCAGTTGAATGCTGGCAGCCAGTTGATCCATCCTGGGTCCGGGTTTGCCCTCCAGAAAGTCCCGCCCAACCATTTCCATGGTCAACAATGCCAGTAGCTCGCGCTCGCGATTTGGCAGGTCCACCCGTGCACGACCGCTACGCAAATACTCGGGATTCTGCACATAGAAGGACAACTGGGCGCCGATCAACAGGATGATCCAGTTCAGGTACAGCCAGATCAATACGACGATGCCGATGGCAAAACCCGCGTAGATTGCCAGTCGGGTCGGCGAGGCAGCCACGGTTGCGGCGAAGAACATGCTGAGGGTTGCCCAGATCACTCCGGAGGTGATGCCGCCAACCAGGGCGGAACTGAGGTTCACCTTGGTGTTGGGTATGAACGAATACACGAAGGTGAACACAACAATCACCATCAGGTAGGGCAAGGATTTTCCCAGCAACACAAGCCAGTAGCCAAACGGTTCTATGGCGGCCACTTGCTGGACCAGGGAGGTGTTGCTGATAGAGGCTATGGCGCCCATGGCGGCGACCATCAGCACCGGCCCGACCAGCAGGACGCTGATGTACTCGGTAAAGCGCTGGGCAAAACTCCGGGGCTTTTCGACCTGCCAGACGAAATTAAAACTCTCCTCGATCTTCTGGATCATGGTGATCACTGTGAAGAACAGGAAAGCCAGTCCGAAGGTGGCCAGCCAGTCGCCGCGTACATTGTCGACCAGGGCGATCAGGTTGGCGGTAATTTCCGTCGACCTGGGTCCCAGGGGCTCAAGCATGGCCAGCAGGGCGGGCTCCAGCTTCTTGTGGATGCCGAAACCTTTTAAAACGGAGAAACTGAAGGCCAGTAAGGGAACGATGGAAAGCAGCGTCGTATAAACCAGGCTCATGGCGCGCATGGTCAGCTGGCCGCTGAAAAAATCGCGGATTATGGCGTACAGATATCGAAGGACGATGATTCCGGCGCGCACCCGGGAATCCGCGGTCGTCCACTTGTCGTGCCAGAGAAATTCCACCGCATTGAATTTGATAACCGGAAACATGCTCGCCTCGTGTTTCATGCCAGTGGGCTCGGCTCTTGGCCCAAACCTCACAAGGATTGTACCCTAGCTGGCCCCTGGAGGAGTTTGTTGAGCATGAAAGACCGTTACCCTGAACGTATAGTCTGCCTCACTGAGGAGACTACCGAGACGCTGTATCTGCTGGGACAGGAGCATCGCATCGTCGGTATCTCGGGATTCACTGTTCGGCCGCCCAGGGCGCGCAAGGAAAAGCCGAAGGTTTCGTCGTTCCTCAGTGCGAAAACAGATCGAATCGTCGCTCTGAAGCCCGACTTGGTGCTGGGGTTTTCCGACCTGCAGGCAGATATCGCGGCGGAACTGGTTCGCCAGGGTCTTGAGGTGCATGTTTTCAATCATCGATCGGTGGCAGAAATCTTTCGCACCATCGCCGTACTGGGCGGGATGATCGGCTGTGAACGCAAAACGACCGAGTTGCTGGCCGAGCTTGAGCAAGGGGTCGAGGCGGTGCGATCCGCAGGCGCCAATTTGCCCCGGCGTCCCAGGGTGTTTTTTGAGGAATGGGATGAGCCGTTGATCTCGGCGATTCGCTGGGTTTCCGAGTTGATAGAAATTGCCGGGGGGCAGGACTGCTTCCCGGAGCTGGCCGCTTGTTCCCTGGGCAAGGACCGGATCATTGCCGATCCGTTGGAAGTGGTGCGGCGGGAGCCGGACATCATTATCGGTTCATGGTGCGGAAAGAAATTTCGCCCTGAGCGGGTGGCCGAGCGACCAGGCTGGGAAAAGGTCCCCGCGGTGGTGAACCGTGAGCTCCATGAGATCAAGTCTCCGCTGATCCTGCAGCCTGGGCCGGCGGCGCTGACCGATGGCTTACATGCCTTGCACAAGATAATCGCCGACTGGGCGACTACCGGGTCGGCATAGGCAAATCTATCGGAAACTAGCCGGTGAGACGTTCCAGGGCTTCGCGATACCGCTCGGCGGACTGCTCCATGACCTCCGCAGGCAGGCGGGGGCCCGGGGCGCGCTTGTCCCAGTCCAGGGTTTCCAGGTAATCGCGCACGAATTGCTTGTCGAAGCTCGGCGGGCTGATACCTGGCTGGTAGGAGTCAGCCGGCCAGAAACGTGATGAATCCGGGGTCAGGATTTCGTCGATCAGGATCAGTTCGCCGTTGTCGTCAACGGCAAATTCGAACTTGGTGTCGGCGATAATGATGCCGCGGGCGCGAGCGTATTCTGCGGCGTAGCGATACACCGAGAGGGTGGCGTCACGGACCTGCTCGGCAAGATCCTGGCCGAGAATTTTTACGGTCTCCTCGAAGGAGATGTTCTCATCGTGGTCGCCGGCTTCAGCCTTTGTGGCCGGTGTGAAAATAGGTTCCGGAAGGCGATCTGCCAGCCGCAGTCCCTCGGGCAATGTAATCCCGCAGACTTTGCCGGTGGCCTGGTAATCCTTCCAACCGGATCCAATCAGGTAGCCACGCGCAACGGCCTCTATCGGCAGCGGTTTCAGACGCCGCACGATAATGGCCCGGTCTTTTACCTGGGCCAGGTCCTCGGGATCGGTAAGCACCGACTCCAGGGGGTCAGGCAGGATATGGTTTGGCACGAGTGTGCGGGTGTGATCGAACCAGAAATTCGATATTGCGGTCAGCATTGCGCCTTTCCCGGGAATCGGGTCGGGCAGGATCACGTCGAACGCCGACAAGCGATCCGTGGTGACAATCAGCATGCGCTCATCGTCAATCGGATAGATGTCGCGCACTTTGCCTCGATGACTCAGGGTCAGGCCCTTGAGGGAGGACTCGAAAAGTGGGGCGCTGGTTTTGTCGGACATGATAATTAACCGCTTGGGAGTGGTGCTGGGTTAACCCGGACGTGAAGGTTGGCGATAAACTGCTACCATAGCGTCCGCGCAGGTTCTCGAAGGCGAGAATTGTCTACGCGGTGGGCCGTTAGGTCAATCCGCAGTTGTTCCAAGGGTCTTTTACGGCGTGCATTATCTAGGAAAATTCATCGGTGGAATGATCGGTTTCCTGCTGGGAATGGGGCCGCTGGGTGTGCTGCTGGGCGTGGTTATCGGTCACCAGTTCGACAAGGGCGTCAGGGAGCAAATCCGGGCACGCGGGGGATTCGGCTTTGCTAACCCTGAGGCAGTGCGCCGAGTCTTTTTCGAAACTACTTTCTCGGCCATGGGCCACATGGCCAAGGCCGATGGCAGGGTGTCTGAGGAAGAAATTCGCCTGGCCCGTTCCATCATGTACCGAATGCAGTTGAGTCCCGAGCAGACCCGCGAGGCTATGGGGCTGTTCAACCAGGGTAAGGACGGAGATTTTCCGCTGGAAAACACCCTGGAACGATTCCGGGCCCAGGCAGGCGGACAGCATGACCTGTTTCGCACCTTTTTACTGATCCAGATCCAGGCCGCACTGGCAAGCGGCAACATAGACAATGCAGAGCGCGAGCTGCTCTGGCGCATGTGCCAGGTGCTGGGTATTTCCCGGGTCGAGATGGCCCAGTTGGAAGCCATGGTCAGGGCCCAGACGATTTTCGGCGGTGGGGCCGGCGGACAGGCTGGTGCCAGGCAGGCGGCCTCGAAAAATTCGCTGGCCCAGGCCTACAAGGTCCTGGGGGTGGAGAAGGCCGCCACGGACGCGGAGATCAAGAAGGCCTACCGGCGCTTGATGAGCCAGCATCACCCGGACAAATTGGTGGGCCGCGGGCTTCCCGAATCCATGCGGGGAGAGGCGGAGGAGCGCACTCGTGAGATTCGCGGAGCCTACGATGCCGTTCGCGAGGCCCGGGGTATGCGGTGACTCCGCTGTTTGCCCATGACTTGGGCGGGGATTCCCGTTAACCTTCCACCAGATTTCCAGCTAAAATTTAATGTAAGGCGTGACCAGATTATGAAACAGGCTCCGATTATTGCCCCATCGATTCTTTCCGCAGATTTTGCCCGCCTGGGCGAGGAAGTGGATGCCGTGCTCGCCGCCGGTGCTGAGCTGGTGCACTTCGACGTCATGGATAATCACTACGTTCCGAACCTGACTATCGGGCCCCTGGTATGCGAGGCCCTGCGCAAGCATGGCGTCACCGCGGACATCGATGTTCATTTGATGGTCAAGCCGGTGGACCGGATTATTCCTGACTTCGCCAGGGCCGGGGCCAGCTATATCACCTTTCATCCTGAAGCCAGCGAGCATGTGGACAGAACCTTGCAGTTGATTCGTAACGAGGGCTGCAAGGCGGGTTTGGTGTTTAGCCCGGCTACACCCCTGAGCTGGCTGGATTACGTGCTGGACAAGATCGACATGGTCCTGATCATGTCAGTGAACCCCGGGTTCGGCGGTCAGAGCTTTATCCCGGCGGCCCTGGACAAGCTGCGCGAGGTGCGCAAGATCATTGATGCCTCTGGAAAGCCGATTCGTCTGGAAATAGACGGTGGAGTGAAGGTGAGCAATATTGGTGAGATTGCCGCCGCCGGTGCCGATACCTTCGTGGCCGGCTCGGCTGTTTTCGGGGCTGATGACTACGTGGCCACCATTGCTGCGATGAAAAAGCAGATTGCCGACGCCGGTTAGGCGTCGACGAGAAGTCTGCCAGGCAGCGGATTACGTCTTTACGGCCCTGGAAGGGGCCTTGGGTCGCACGTTGTAAACCACAATGGTTTTGCCCTTCGCGGTAAGCAGTCCTTGTTCTTCCAGGACTTTCAGCACTCGTCCGGCCATTTCACGGGAGCAACCCACGAGTCTGCTCAGTTCCTGCCTGCTCACCTTGATCTGCATTCCATCCGGATGGGTCATGGCATCCGGTTCCCGGCACAAATCCATGATGGCGTGTGCGATACGCCCGGTGACGTCGACAAACGCCAGGTCACCCAACTTGCGGTTGGTGCGGTTCAGGCGGCTGGCCAACTGGGTGGCGAGCTCGAATATCAGTCCGGGGCTTTCCGAGGCGATTTGCCGGAAGCGGGGATAGGTCATTTCTGCGATTTCACATTCGGTGCGAGTTCGTACCCAGGCGCTACGAGTAGGCTGCTCATAAAACAGACCCATTTCGCCGAAGAATTCGCCCTTGTTCAGGTAGGCCAGCACCATCTCGTATGCCGTCTTCATCCTCAATCATGACTTCAACCGAGCCATCAATGATGAAGTACAGAACGTCAGGCAAGTCACCTGCATGAATGACAACTGTCTTCTGGGGGACCGTCTTGATTCGGCAATAGCTCAAGAACCGGTTGATGGCCGGAATATCGCTAAGAGGTTTCGCCGTAGTTTCCATCCAGAGTCCCCTTGAGAATTTATTATGTAATGTAACCGCTTTTTAAACTACGCAGTGTCGGTTATCAAGTATCTATTGGTATGGCCAAGCCGTTCTGGCCGTGATTATCACACCCAGTAGGCGGTTTTGGTCATCACTTTGGCCGTGAGAGACATCAGGTGACGTACCGGGGCAGGTAATTTTGCGCCGCCGGCATCTTCTGCTGTTTGTCCGTGTTGTTGTTCGTCTATTTTCATCTGTTCAAGAATGGCCCGGCTTCGCGCATCAGCTTCAGGCAGGCGCTCAATGTGCTCCTCAAGGTGCCGCACCACCTGCTTTTCGGTTTCGGCAACAAAGCCCAGACTCCAGCGGTCTCCTGCAATGCCCGCCAGCGCGCCGATAGCAAATGATCCGGCGTACCAGAGCGGGTTCAGGGCGCTGGGTCGTGCGTCCAATTCCTGCAGGCGGCTTTCGCACCAGCGCAAGTGATCAATCTCTTCCCGGGCAGCTTCTTCCATCGCATCGCGCACATCATCCAGTCGTGCGGTCAAGGCCTGGCCCTGGTAAAGGGCTTGTGCAGCCACTTCGCCGGAATGGTTGATTCGCATCAGGCCGGCAACATGACGGTGATACTCCCGGGGGAGAGACTCTTCCTGGCTATCCTGGGCGGGATTGCTGCGCCCTGAGCCTGGCTGGGCACCGGTTGCGGTCCGCAGGGCCTGGTCGAATCCGGTCACCAGCAAGTCAAAAATATCAAGGTTCGGTTTACTCATCGCGGCATTATATCGCCTGCGTGGGATTATTAGCGTGATTTTTGCGGGGGTGGTCGTTATCATGGCGCCCCCCGCGAGGCGGCAGTGCCTGGTCGTGGTCCTGACCAAAACCGTCAAGCACAACGCGAACCCGCCGGGGATTAATCAGAAAACCGAACCCTACACGGCGATTTCCCTGGGCTACAAGTTTTAGGATTACCTTCTCGTTGGCGCCAGTTTGGTGAGAATCTAGATAAAGTATTGTTTTATAAAGAGTATTAGCCCGAAAAAGTTCCGGCTGCCTGGATTACGGATTTCTGCGAAAGACGTTGCAAAGAGTGAATCCGTGTTCTAAAATGCTGGGCTTTTCGCCATTCCTTCAAAGTGCGTAGTGACCTAGCGATGAAAACGATTTCCGCAAAACCCGAGACTGTAAAGCGCGACTGGTATTTAGTTGACGCGACCGACAAGACCCTCGGAAGACTGGCTACCGAGATCGCGCATCGTCTGCGCGGCAAGCATAAGCCTATATTTACCCCCCACGTGGACACCGGCGACTACATTGTTGTAATCAATGCCGAAAAAATTCACGTCACGGGCAGAAAGCTCCAGGACAAGATGTACCACCACCACACTGGTTACATCGGCAACCTGAAGTCCATCAACCTTGAAAAGCTCCTGGCTCAGAAGCCCGAAAGCGTCCTGGAAACGGCCGTCAAGGGTATGCTTCCGAAGAACCCCCTGGGTCGGAAGATGTTTAAGAAGCTCAAAGTTTTCAAGGGCCCCGAACACACACATAGTGCCCAGCAGCCCCTGCCGCTGGAACTGTAAAAGTTAAGATTAAGGTATAAAAAGTCATGGCTGAAACCGCTTTTTACGGCACCGGACGACGCAAATCTTCTGCTGCCCGCGTGTACATCCGCCCCGGTACGGGAAACATCAAGGTTAACGATCGTCCCCTGGATGAGTACTTCGGTCGTGAGACCGGTCGTATGATCGTTCGCCAGGCCCTGGACGTTGCGGATGCCCATGACAAGTTCGACATTACTGTCACCGTTAAGGGTGGTGGTAACACGGGTCAGGCTGGCGCGATCCGTCACGGTATTACCCGCGCATTGATCCAGTACAGCGAAGAACTGCGTAAGCCGCTGCGTAAGGCCGGCTTCGTGACTCGTGACGCTCGTGAGGTTGAACGTAAGAAAGTTGGTCTGCGTAAGGCCCGTCGCGCGACTCAGTACTCGAAGCGTTAATCGCCGGCGTACGCCCCTTATTGGGAGATCGTCTAGCGGTAGGACTGCGGACTCTGACTCCGCCAACCCAGGTTCGAATCCTGGTCTCCCAGCCAAGCAACGGAAAAGGGCCCCAATCGGGGCCCTTTTTTGTTGCCTAGTAGGAAAGACCAGGATGAGAACCGAAGAGGTTCGAACGGGAGGCAGGCGAAGCCTGCCGACCAGACAGCGGAGCGGAGCGACGCTGCCCGAAGGGTGAGCCGCATAGCGGCGAATCAATCCTGGTCTCTGGCGTCGCGC
>Ga0224507_10000783_pt1 | contig 12490 bp, 7 predicted proteins | sample SF_Jan12_sed_USG_3_FD_170159 | JGI IMG/M metagenome (GOLD analysis project Ga0224507, IMG submission 170159) | Sediment microbial communities from San Francisco Bay, California, United States - SF_Jan12_sed_USGS_13 | ecosystem: Environmental > Aquatic > Marine > Sediment | place: USA: California...
TTAGCTGTATTCTGAGACACTTTACCCGACTTTAAAAAAGGCTTCTTATTATCAAGACCGAAAGAATTGAGTATAGGCTCAAGTGTTGCCTCAATTTTAACCTGCGAAATATTGTTTTTCTGAGTAATTAAGTCCGCGCAAGTCTCAACATAATGCTGCAATGCAATATGCTCAGTGCTGGTAACTGGCGCCATTAATCTAAATTGAAGCATTTTGATCTTCGTAGATAATGTATCACTAGGTGGAAGGTGTGTTGAAAATGAACTAAGAATTAAAGAAATCAAGCTACATAACAGTTGTTCTGTTTCGGCTTTCTTTTCATCATAATCCTCCAGCATCAAGGCAACATGATTGAAAATCAAATTATCTTGCTCTGATCGCTCTATTAACTTGAGCATCGACAACGCTTTGAAAATTATTTCAGACTGACAGACATTATCCGCCGTTTTCACTAGCATTTCTTACACCCCACTTGCTACAGCCCCAACTACGCGATAGACATACAATTGCCTATATCAACGCAGTACTACAGAAACGTCACATTTATTATTAGAGTTTTATTTGCTGAACGCTATAAAGCAATAACCCTGATATATGCAGTTGAGTCTCAATCTATCAGAATTATATGCATTGGTTTATTGTATGTTATTTTCCATAAAAAACCATTTTTAACTGAATTTCTCTTTTTATAATCCAGTTTCGACTTTAATGAAAGCTCAACATAAGAAAGGACTGGCAAGACTTGTGCGAAATAACTACATTTTTAATAGAGTTATTGTAAAACTTTTAACATGACTTAAAACCTAAACAATAAGTAGACAAAATAAATTACGCGGCCAGCTGATGCGCGAGGTGATCAAGATTGTCGTGCCACCCCATCACAATATCAAGCATATTAGTTAATTCTGCTTCATCGAGGTTATATTGCTCCAGTAAAATACGAGGTACTTCACTCTCTTCGGCATCTCCTATACCTGCTCTTTTTAGTAACAAATTCGCAATATACACAATGTTTACATATTCGCGATACTCTCCGTTATATTCGCCGTTATGATGATTCTCCATCAGTAATGCATACTGCATAGGCATACCCCAAGACTTCATTAACAACATTCCAACATCAGCATGCGTCACTCCCAACAAGCTCATTTCGAGCTGCTTGAGTGAAACATCATTATTCAGAGAAACCGCTTTATTAAATGCTTTGAACTCCACTTTGTATAATTGGCCCAGCGCCAAATAACCAATATTATGTAACAAACCAAACAAATAAGCGGTACCCGGCTTCAAGCTCGGCCGATTATTGATTTTAGTTGCAATTGACTGAGACAATACACCGCAATATACAGCGTGTCGCCAGATGGAAGATGCACCTAATGGCCCTTTCATTGGCCCATTGAATTCTTGCCCCAGAGCTAGAGCAAGTGAAATATTTAAACTAATATCCACGCCCAGCACGTGATACACGGCCTCTTGAACTGTTTCAAGCTTACCTTCGTAGGAAAAAAAGGGGCTGTTTGCATAAGAAATGATTTTTGCACTAATAACCGGGTCAGATTCGATCAAGTGCACCAAATCAAGCAGCTCAAACTTTTCTTCTGACTTCATGAATATCAATTGCTGCGCAACTGTCGGTATCACGGGAAGGTCAACCCCGTCATTAAACCGTGATTTCACCTCGTTGAGACTTAACAAACTATTCGTTTTCTGGCTCATATTTTTCACCTTGTGTTCCTTCCTTGGTATAAACGGACTATCAATTTTCGGCATCCTGCGCTCAGAAATGGACTTCGTGAAGTGTTTTATTTGGGCGCCCTGGATTAGCTTTTTAAATCCTTTTTTATCTATTTCTATAAAGCTTTCTTTGCCATCAAATTCCATTAAGTAGCGCTCTTGATCAATCAGCCCTTCATCAATCACCATTGGTATTTGATATAACCGACCTAAAGGGGGCAAATGCCTGATAGAAAATCCATGCAATTGTTTTTTATAATTTCTTCCCGGATCTAGGGAAAACTGACGTTTCATCACAGTAGACAAGGTATCAAAGGCTAATCCATCTTCCGCATTAAAGGCCGCAATAACCGGCCCCCTTTCATCCGCAAATAATACGGCTTTAATTGGGCACGCCGAGATAGAACGTGCATATGCCGAAAAATTCAATGGTTGCTTGGTTGTTACATTAGCGTGTAGCACATATCTAACATAAAGTTCATCCAGAAATCCCTGCACGTTACGTGAGTTCACATACGACTCCTTGTTTACAATTTGCATAAAAAACACCTTGTATCCATGATGAATTACTTATATTTATTGAATTCCATTTCAAAATAATAATCTACGAATTAAATATCCCGCTTGATAAAAACAAGCCAAACTAATCGTATCGATCTCAACTGAAAGTTTCATGCCAGTTGGCATACAGCAACCTAAATAATTTAGATTTTTATTAGACCCAGTTATTTTTATGGAACAAGATCGATACTGGAGCAGTAAAAACTAACATCGTCACAAAGACACGAAAAAGCGGTCTATAATAATTGCCTGAATTGAGTTGAATGATTAACGAAATTAATTCGCTATGTAATCGGTCTCTTACAATAATTACTTAAGCTGGACTGCAAATGCTAGATCAAAAAACGTGCACCCCGCATCATGGAGCTACCCCACCTTTGGATAAAACTACCGCGGAAGCGTTTCTTGCGGAAGTCTCCGACTGGAAGTTGATCGACAATGCGTTAAAAATACAGCGAAATTATGCTTTCGATAATTTTGTAGGTGCGCTTGCATTTACTAATAGGTTAGGAGAATTATCCGAAGCAGAAAACCATCACCCGGATATCGCACTTGGCTGGGGGTATTGCACCGTTACTTTTTACACGCATAAAATCAATGGGCTACACGAAAATGATTTTATAATGGCGGCGAAATCGTCTAAAATATATCAATCTTAATCTCATCAACTCGATACACTCTCACTTAAATTTGGATACTCACTGATAAATACTATGCTTAACTATCTTGTTTTTCTATTACTTGCCCTGTTTTTGCCCGGAGTCTCTTTTGCGTCCGGCGGCGGCGAGAACCTCGACCTGACTTCGCATCCGGTTGGTTACATTGCTCTTATTATTTTTGTCATCGCCTATCTGCTTGTCATGGCGGAAGAATTTACTCACCTACGAAAATCCAAGCCAGTTATTCTCGCTGCGGGAATCATTTGGGCCATGATCGCATTCATTTACGTGCAAAATGATTTACCTCATGCAACTGAAGCTGCAGTCCGACACAACCTGCTTGAGTTTTCAGAGTTATTCCTCTTTTTATTGGTAGCAATGACTTACATCAATGCTATGGAAGAGCGTCTCATCTTTGAATCACTAAAATCCTGGCTTATACAAAAAGGATTCGGTTATCGAAAACTATTCTGGCTAACCGGCATTCTGGCATTTTTCATTTCTCCCATTGCTGACAACCTGACCACCGCATTACTTATGTGTGCAGTACTCATGGCTGTAGGTGCAAAAAGCCCTCGCTTCATTGGAATAGGTTGTATTAATATTGTTGTTGCTGCAAATGCAGGCGGTGCATTCAGCCCGTTTGGAGACATTACAACGTTAATGGTTTGGCAAAAAGGTATCCTTGAGTTTTCAACGTTTTTTTTCTTATTCATCCCTGCAATCGTAAATTTTTTGGTTCCCGCAGTGATTATGCATTTTGCTATTCCTGATGAAACACCAGAAAGCTCGACAGAAACTATAGAGATGAAACGTGGCGCGAAAATCATTATATTTCTATTTATCACCACTATTGTCACTGCGGTTTCATTTCATAATTTTCTACATATCCCGCCCGTCCTCGGCATGATGACTGGTTTAGCCTATCTACAAATATTTGGTTACTACCTGAAAAAAACTCATACGTTCGAAAAAAGCGAACCGAAAGAAGAAGAGTTTTCGGTAACTGTTGCAGGGGACGTTCAACCATTTGATGTGTTTAACAAGATTTCGCGTGCAGAATGGGACACTCTTCTCTTCTTCTACGGCGTTGTACTGTGTGTTGGTGGCCTCGGATTTATCGGCTACCTCGGGCTTGCATCTGAAGTAATGTATGTGGACTGGGGCGCAACTAATGCCAACATCATGGTAGGTTTCCTGTCCGCCATCGTTGACAACATTCCTGTTATGTTTGCGGTATTAAGTATGAATCCAGACATGTCTCAGGGCCAATGGTTACTGGTAACACTTACTGCAGGTGTGGGTGGTAGCTTGTTATCCGTGGGTTCAGCTGCGGGAGTTGCATTGATGGGGCAGGCGAAAGGACACTATACTTTTTTCGGCCACTTAAAGTGGATGCCGGTTATTGCATTAGGTTATTTTGCCAGTATTGGAGTGCATCTCTGGATTAACAGCGCCCTCTTTACCTAGGAGCCTGTCGGACTTAACACTGTTTGGCTGCAAACTCATGGATACCGATCACCAGCATATGGATACATATGTTGGTGATTTAGGAACAGCCCCGCTTCTGAAGCAAAAGATAAGAATACTGAATAATTATTTTTAATTTAACCAGACACACTTCCCGTCAGACACTTTTTGAATCGTCTCCAGACGTTTTTCATGAGCCTCAACCTCTTCTTCGGTCGCCATTTGTACTTTTAAGCGTGGGCGGTCAGCCGCCAGCCGGCGAATTGCAGTCGCATTAGCGCTACCTTCTGTACTGCTCGCATCAGCTCCTAACCCCAAACTAACTTGCCCACCGGTCATTGCTAGATAAACGTCAGCAAGTATCTCCGAGTCAAGCAATGCACCATGTAATTCTCGGTGACTATTGTTTATGTCATAACGTCGACAAAGAGCATCCAGATTATTTTTTTGCCCGGGATGTTTTCCCCGCGCCATTACTAACGAATCAAGAATCGTACAATAATCCTCGATTTTTCCCCATTTAGGACCCAGTAATTTCAACTCGTTATTGATGAAACCCACATCAAATGGCGCATTGTGGATAATTAGCTGCGCACCTTTAACATAGTTCAGAAAATCTTCCACGACATCTGCAAAACGGGGCTTATCAGCTAGAAATTCTGTTGTTATTCCATGAACATTGAGTGCAGCCTCATCACTTTCACGATCAGGTTGAAGATATTGATGATAATGATTACCGGTTTGTGTCCGACCAATAACTTCAACGGCACCAATTTCAATAACCCGATGCCCCTGACTCGGCTCCAAACCAGTAGTCTCGGTATCCAGAACAATTTGTCTGATGACGTCTTTATTTGCATCCATTACTGATCACTCTCACTCTTGACTCACTGTAATATTTAGTAGTTTATCGGTTCTTGTTAAGCATAATATCAACAGCTGTTGTTGCCGGATCATCTGCGTGTTCGGTGTTTTCTACTCTTGTTTCTATGAAACCAGGCATCACACGTGAGCGACGCCTTAAAAACCAACGTGGTTGAACTGGCGTCAAAGTAGACACCTGCTTACGCGCCACAATTAAATATACACTTCCAAATGCCGGCCATACTTTAGCGCCAACCGCATTGAGAAAACCCAGTTTTTTCAATGCGGCGGGATTACTCACCGGTAGCTGGTAAAAAAATGTTTTTACCGTTTCAATCTCAAAACCCAAAAGTGTAAGCCAGTCCTTCATTCGCATGAGACTCAAAAAACGTAATGAATACGGGGATTGCCCATACCACATATTGGGGACATGCCTGACCCCCCAACTACTCCAAGGGTTAAAATTTAAAATAACAGCCCGTCCTTCAGGGACCAGAACACGGTCGGTTTCTCTTAGGACTTGCTGGGGATTCATATCAACATCAAGAGTATGGGGCAATATAACCGCATCAACACTGTCGGAAGCAATCGCAAGATTATGCGCATTCATCTGAACACCAAGTGAACACTCATGCTCATCAGATACTGAACATACATCACTGATTATTTGATGTCGTATAGAACTTTTTGCCAAATATGTCGAGTTATTATGCTCACTGAGTTGTAAAAGATGGTAACCAAAGATATTGGGCAAAACAGCTTCGAGCTCTCTATTTTCCGCCTCTAACAAAGCTTGACCGAGTGGCGTCTCATACCAGGACCGTAATAAATGTCGATTTTTTAGCGACTGCTGGTATTTTTCTAGTTGTTTTTGTTGCTGCGAATCGGAGTTTTCGGTCACTTTTTACACACCATTTTGGAAGTCATTAATATTAAAACAAATGCCCTACATAGGTGATAAACTTATCACGATTAATCAATAAGGTATGACTAAATTTATATCAAGTCTACTCAGTTGAATATATTCTGATCATTTGCTTAAGAAATTAGTAAATGCACCGTTATATAAAGTGAATAATAACAGTTTTAGAGGGTTGAGCGCTATTTAGGCGCATTTATACATCACCTAAGCGTTTTTTCCAAAATATGCGCCATTGCTATCAAACCTGGCCTGCATATTGATGAAAAGCAATCACGCAACTATTGTGTTTACGGGTAACCACCGAGAATAAATAAAAAAATATCTCGGCTCACAAACCTGCGTGTTAAATCAGATTAAACAATTATCACAGGAATTTTTGAACGCTTTATGCTCAAATTAGCTCACTTTAAAATACCCGCTTTACTAGCCGCCAGCTTATTATTTTCCGCCTGCGCTAATCAAAATTTTATCCCGTTATTTCAAACAAAAGCCGAGAGACTTGCAGAGCAATCACGAATTATAGAGGCTGAAAAATTTGCCAGGACAGAAAAAATAAAAGCACAACAGCAACCGCCTTTATTTACTTATATAGATCCATCAGTCGATCCGTTAATGTGGACAAACGAACAAAACAATACAGTAGCACCTGGTGACGAAGCAACGATCATTGGCCGCTTCCCCGGACAACGTGAATTACCTTTCGACTTATACAAAGAGGCTGCTATCCCTCACAATATCGGTCAACACGGGACTGTGCTCTATTTAAATAATGATGAAGAAGAAAATATCTGGGACCGCATTCGAAACGGATACGACCTTCCTCATCAAGCCAATGCACGTATCAATACACACATACGTTGGTATTCTAAACATCAATCCTACTTAAACCGTGTTGCCGATCGCGCTGACAAATATTTATACCTTATTGTTGAAGAAGCCGATCGAATGGGCCTACCACTTGAAATAGCACTACTGCCTGTTGTCGAAAGCGCCTTTCAACCTTTTGCCTATTCTCACGGGCGTGCCGCTGGAATTTGGCAGTTTATTCCTGCGACAGGAAAGATATATGGCCTAAAACAAAACTGGTGGTATGACGGCCGGCGGGATATTGTTGCGTCAACACAGGCTGCATTCAAATTCCTAAAAGGTTTACACCGCTCTCTTAACCATGACTGGATGCTAGCATTGGCTGCCTATAACTCAGGTTACGGAACTGTTACCAGAGCAATGAAAAAGAATAAACGCAACGGAAAACCAACAGACTTCTGGTCACTGGATTTACCAAAAGAAACTAAAAGTTATGTGCCAAAACTGCTCGCACTTGCTGAAATCATTCACGATCCAGGAAAATTTAACTTAACACTGCCACCCATTGCTAACGAGCCATATATGGCCGAAGTAGGTATAGGCTCACAAATTGATTTAGCACTTGCCGCCGAGCTAGCCGATATTACACTTGAAGAATTGTATATTTTGAACCCGGGATACAATCGCTGGGCTACCGACCCTAAAGGGCCTCACAAGTTAATGGTACCGGTTGAAAATGCCGAATCATTTGAAGAAAATTTAGCATCCTTACCCAGCAACAAACGAATCTCATGGGTACGACATAAAATTAAAAAAGGACAATCTTTGTTAGCTATTGCGGACAAATACGATACAACCGTATCACTGATAAAAGATTTAAATCAGGTCCGTGGCACTATGATTCGTGAAGGTCAAAACCTGATCATCCCGGTGTCATCCCACAAAGGAAAAACCTACACATTAAGCGCAGAACAGCGTTTAATCGCGTTGCAAAATACCAAACGCAAAGGAAAAGAGAAACAGGCCTACCGTGTAAAGTCCGGCGACACGTTATGGTCAATTTCACGAAAATATAAAGTTCGCTACCAAAATCTAGCCAAATGGAATGGGTTAGCACCGCGAGATACTCTGCGTACCGGGCAAAAACTAATTATCTGGAGCAAAGAAGGTAAACTTAGTAAAGCCAAATTTTCACCTCACCCATCACAACTGGTGACACAAAAAATTAATTACCGAGTAAGAAGGGGTGATTCACTCGCACTAATATCTCAAAAATTTAAAATTAACGTCCGAGATGTGATTCGTTGGAACAATACCATTTCTAAGAAAAAATATTTGCAACCAGGGCAACGCCTTACTTTATACGTTGATGTAACCCAACAAGCGGGTAGAACTTAATTATTATAATGAGAGCATATAATCTATATGCTCTCATTCTCCTCCAACACATTTAAATCTCCTTTTACCGATTTTACAAACCTGTCTGCATCTATTATCAACCCCCTACACCCCCCTGAGCTTCCCTACTTCAGATAATTTTACAAATACTTAAAATTACTGGTATGCTAAAAAATATTAGTCGGAGTATTTCATAGACTGCCCAGATTAAATCCAAACCAAACCAAACCAAACCAAGGGAGAATAATTCACATATGGCTCAATACATATTTTCCATGAACCGCGTTAGTAAAGTGGTTCCACCAAAAAAACAAATATTAAAAGATATCTCCTTATCCTTTTTCCCTGGTGCAAAAATTGGCGTTTTGGGCCTCAACGGCTCAGGTAAATCTTCCTTGCTGCGTATTATGGCGGGTATTGATAAAGATTACACAGGTGAAGCTATTCCTCTATCTGGCATAAACATCGGCTATTTACCCCAGGAACCAGAACTAAACCCTGAAAAAAATGTACGCGGCAACGTAGAAGAAGGTGTTGCCGAAACAAAAGCATTGCTTGATAAGTTTAATGAAATTAGTGCAAAGTTTGCTGAGCCAATGTCAGATGATGAAATGACATCTCTATTAGATGAACAAGGTAAGCTCCAAGATGCCATTGAAGCAGCAAATGCATGGGATCTGGATAGGCAACTTGAAATTGCAGCAGACGCTTTACGACTACCTGATTGGGATGCAGATGTAACCACTCTTTCCGGTGGCGAAAAAAGACGTGTGGCACTTTGTCGCCTACTACTCTCGTCACCTGACATGTTATTGCTAGACGAACCAACCAACCACCTTGATGCAGAATCAGTTGCATGGCTAGAGCGTTTTCTTCATGACTTCCCCGGAACAGTAGTGGCAATTACCCATGATCGATATTTTCTCGACAATGTTGCAGGCTGGATACTTGAACTAGATAGAGGCCTTGGTATTCCCTGGGAAGGTAATTACTCCTCATGGTTAGAGCAAAAAGAAAAACGTCTAAAAATTGAAGAAAAACAGGAATCAGCCCGCCAGAAATCCATAAAATCTGAACTGGAATGGGTTCGCCAAAATGCCAAAGGCAGACATGCAAAAAGCAAAGCCCGTCTCGAACGATTTAATGATTTGAATTCACAAGAGTTTCAAAAGCGAAATGAAACGAATGAAATGTTTATACCACCCGGACCACGATTAGGAGATATTGTTTTTGAAATATCTCATTTAAACAAAGGATTTGGTGATCGCTTATTAATTGACGACCTTAATTTTAATTTACCACCTGGTGGAATTGTTGGAATCATCGGTCCTAATGGCGCTGGTAAAACGACTTTTTTCCGCATGTTAACTGGTGAAGAATCCCCTGACAGCGGTGAGATAAAAAAAGGAGAAACTGTTGACCTGGCTTACGTCGACCAATCAAGACATGCATTATCTGATGAGAAAAGCGTATGGGAAGAAATTTCAGATGAAATGGATAACATTGTCGTCGGTAACTTTTCTATGCCATCTCGTGCCTATGCGGGAAGGTTTAATTTTAAAGGGTCTGATCAGCAAAAGTTAATCAAACAACTCTCCGGCGGCGAACGAAATCGTGTACATCTTGCAAAACTGTTGCGCAGCGGCGGCAATGTACTGCTCCTTGATGAACCTACCAACGACCTTGATATTGAAACCCTGCGTGCGCTGGAAAATGCCCTGCTCGACTTCCCTGGCTGTGTAGTTGTTATTTCTCATGACCGTTGGTTTCTAGATCGGATTGCAACACACATTCTGGCTTTTGAAGGAGATAGTCAAGTTGTATGGTTTGAAGGCAACTATGAAGAATACGAAAAAGACCTTCGAAAACGAATTGGGGATGAAGCGGATAAGCCAAAAAGATTTAAATATAAAAAACTGGTGTAGTTTTATTTACACCCTCCACATAGCACTAATTTTCGGCTAGGAGACTCTCGAACTTAGCAATGAATGCCAGAGGAACCAGTCCTAAATTAGTGCGTTATAACTTATACAGCTACACCGCTATTTCTTTTTGTTAATATTTTGCAAACGGTATCAATAAGCACATCAGATTTATAGGGCTTGGTAAGAAAACCGTTAACACCAAACAATTTCACTAACTTTTCATCAACAGTATCGCTGTAACCAGTGGAAAGTATAAATTCCATCTCTGGCTTTATTTTTAGTATCTTTTTCGCCAATTCAATGCCGGACATTTCAGGCATAATTTGATCCGTAATAACAAGGTCCACATCACATGTACCAGCACTCAAGTAATCAAATGCTTTATTGGAATCGTTAAACACTACAACATCAAAACCATAGTTTTCTAATAATGCCAATAAAAATCGAGCAACTGCATCTTCATCATCAATCACAACAATTTTTTTATTACTTCCAATGTTTTTGTTCTGTGCTATTCGATTATCACTACCTTTTTCAATCACAAGTTCCGATGTTACCGGAAAATAAAGATTAAATGTTGTTCCTTCATTTTTATTACTATTAACAACAATATGTCCTTCATGCTCATGAGTGATACCATGCACCATGGCTAACCCCATTCCGGTCCCCTTCCCGACATCCTTAGTGGTAAAGAAAGGTTCGAACAAACGATTGAGTATATGCCCATCAATCCCGCTCCCATCATCACGAACACTCAATTTAGCATACTCTCCTTCAAAGCTACTGTGACAGGAATCGCAAACCGTTTTTTTAACTATCCTCCGAACAAGTGAAATTCCAATATGACCCTGCCCCTGCATTGCATCCCGAGCATTAATACATAAATTCATAATAACTTGTTGTATTTTTCCAGAGTCAGCTTTAATCAGAGGCACCGCATCGCTAATTATCATATCAACACTCACGCTTGATGTGAGTATAGGCCTCAACAATTTCACAGTTTCCGCTACAATAATTTTTAGGTTTAATATTTCTTTGTTCACATCATTAGCATTGCGACTAAACATCTGCATTTGAGATACCAAATCACGCGCACGAAAACCAGCGCTACTCACTTCTTCAAGATAACGAAACATGTCTCCATCAGCTTCTGAAACATATTGTTGGGCTAGCTCTGTATAACCGATAATACTTGCCAGCATATTATTAAAATCATGGGCAATCCCACCAGTTAACTGCCCTAGAGCTTCCATTTTTTGCGATTGGAGAAATTGCGCGTGTAATTTGCTTTTTTCCTCATTGTACTTTTGTCGCTCGGTGATATCCCTCACTAAAACAATATAACCAATCTTCTGTTTTTCACCGTCAATGATTACACTACTAACCACTTCCCCTGAAAATATTTTTTTATCGTCACGTGAAAATCGAACAAAAGGCGCCTCTAAAGTGGCCTTAGATTCACTATCAAATACAAATTGACTCATTTGCTCATAACTTTCCTCATCAGCACAAAGGGACAACAGATTATTGCCAACAAAATAATCACTTCTGAAACCAAACATATTAGAAACGGAAGGCGTTGCCATAATAATCTGTCTATCTTTATCAAATATAAACAAGGCATCAGGAATATTTTGAAATACCGCTTCAAAAATAGATTGCTGTTGATCCAGGTCAGCTTCAATTCGTTTCTGTTCAGTTAGATCCTTAATTTCTGCGGAAACAATAATGCCATCTTTTGTATACAATGAACTAATATTAATATCCACAGGGAATAATAGGCCACTTTTTTTCAATCCGGAAACTTGAATGCTCGCACCCATCCCTCTTGAACCTGGCGAAACCAAGTAACTTCTCCTGTGCCTGACATGTTTATTTCGAAATTGTTCTGGCATCAGCAACTCTACCGATTCACCAATAAGGTCATCTTTCTTATATTCAAAAAGATCGCACGCTTTCGAATTGGCGTAAACGACTTTTCCGCTCTTATCTACATGTACAACGGCTGCGTTAAGACTTTCCAATTGTTGAAAATATTGCGTTTCGACTAACCGTCTAATACCAATTTCTTTTTCAAATCTATCTGCTTCAACCATTCTAAGGTGTATACGGATTCTCGCCTTCACCTCCTCAACATCAAACGGTTTTGC
>Ga0224507_10000784_pt1 | contig 12483 bp, 9 predicted proteins | sample SF_Jan12_sed_USG_3_FD_170159 | JGI IMG/M metagenome (GOLD analysis project Ga0224507, IMG submission 170159) | Sediment microbial communities from San Francisco Bay, California, United States - SF_Jan12_sed_USGS_13 | ecosystem: Environmental > Aquatic > Marine > Sediment | place: USA: California...
TGGCCGAACATATGACCCCGGAAGGTACCCTGGCCTTTGCCATGTACAGCAAAAACAATCTCTGGGAGTTGCGTGAAATAACCGGAATCGGTCTCCACTATTACGGGCTTGATGAGCTGAAAAGGCTGGTTTCACAATATTTCAGAGTGTTAGCCTGTGAGGAGGAACTCATTACCATCAAATTCCAGGACCCGCTGGATATCCTCCACCACATGAGAGAAACGGGTGTCAACTCCATTGACGAAGCGTTATGGAGCCGCGCCCGGCTTAATGATTTTATTAAGCAGTACAGAGACCGCTTTGCAGACCAGGACCTGGTCAGGCTGACCTATCACCCGGTTTATTGCATTGCCCGCAAAAAAGCAGAATAAAGTTGCCGTAATGGTCAACTTGACACTTTAAAATGAAATATGTATATAATTTTGACCATTATACGAGCTAAATTTTTGCAGGACATAGCGTAATCGGCTCTTGTAACAGTGCTGGGATATACGTAAAAGCGGATTGATAAGAAAGAGATCAATTAAAGTAGTTTGAAACCACACATTTATCAGTAATAAGCACTTAAATTTATTAACCGGTTTTGTTAAACTGTCCGGTGAAAATTGCAAACTGTTGATTGCTTTTTGCAGGCTCGCCCGATTTTACTTCGCCTCTTCATATTTCTATGACTAACAAAGAAATTCTTATAAGACTTTATTCCATAATCCGTCCTTTTCGGATAAAATTATTCGTTGCCATGGCCGCGATGATTCTCGTCGCAATCTTTACCGGAAGCCAGGCTTATCTTGTCAAAGACCTGCTCGATAAAATTTTTATTAATAAAAATGAATTTCATTTAAAAATTCTGCCGCTGGTTATCATTGCAGTCTTTCTTCTCAAAGGTGTTTTTTATTACATCTATTTTTATATCCTTGAACAGGTGGGGCAGACCATAATTCGTGACCTGCGGATCAGGATTTTCGAACATGTGCATACCCAATCGCTCTCCTTTTTTTCCAGCATGCCCACCGGAACCCTCATTTCACGGGTCATTTCTGATGTAAATCTGATGCAGGGAGCTGTTTCCAACGCCTTGGTCAGCAGTCTAAGAGATTTTTTCCAGGTGATTATTCTCCTTGGTGTAATTCTGTATATGAACTGGAAGCTGGCGCTTTTTTCATTGATAATTCTACCTCTCGCCTTTATCTCCATTGTTTTTTTTGGGCGTATATTCAGAAGACTCAGTACCCGTTCGCAGGAAGAGACTGCCAAAGTTTCCAATATTTTGCACGAAACAATCACCGGCAACAGGATTGTCAAAGCTTTTGGCATGGAGGAGTACGAGGGTAAACGATTCCGGAGACAGGCAACAAAGCTGTTTGATGTCATCATCCAGGATGCTCGTTTTCGGAGTTTACAGCACCCCTACATGGAGTTTATCGGTGGCATTGCCATTGCGTTAATTATCTGGTTTGGAGGAAATGAGGTCATTAAGGGAACAGCCACGCCAGGGACTTTTTTCTCTTTTCTGACAGCCCTGATCATGGCGTACGATCCGGTCAAAGGTGTCAGCCGAATTAATTCCACTGTGCAGCAGGGAATGGCTGCCGCATCAAGAGTTTTTGCCCTGCTGGATGTAAAACCGGAAATTGCGGATTCTGCCGGAGCCAAAGAACTCCAGCCATTCAGCAAAACAATCGAGTTTAAAAATGTCATCTTTGCGTATGGAGACGATACTCCTGTTCTGAAAAATATCAATTTAATAATCCCCAAAGGTGAAGCGCTGGCAATTGTCGGGCCCAGCGGGGGCGGCAAAACCACTTTAACCAATTTGATTCCCAGGTTTTTCGATATCCGAAAGGGACAATTGCTTATCGACGGCCATGACGTCAAAGAAGTGACTCTCAAATCGCTGCGGAACCAGATAGCCATTGTCACCCAACAAACCATTTTGTTTAATGACACCGTGCGCAATAATATAGCCTATGGAGATCCTCATCGTACGGCCGATGAAATCACGAGCGCAGCAACGGCAGCCCATGCCCTGGATTTCATCGAGAATCTACCCCAGGGGTTTGATACCATAATCGGTGAAGGTGGAACACGACTCTCTGGTGGGCAGCGGCAACGCCTTTCCATTGCCAGGGCTCTCTTGAAAAATGCCCCCATCCTGATCCTGGACGAAGCGACTTCGGCACTGGATACGGAGTCGGAACGCGAGGTCCAGAAAGCCCTGGAGAATCTCATGAAAAACAGAACCACCTTGGTTGTTGCCCATCGCCTGTCGACAATAACCAACGCCGACCGGATTATCGTGATAAAAAATGGCGGGATTGTCGAAGAAGGTTCCCATGATGAGTTGCTGGCCCTGCACGGCGAATATGAAGTCCTGCATAGATTGCAGTATCAATAAGGCCGGCGGGCTCAAAACACCATGGCAAATATGAGTGTCATAGCATCGCGGCTGAACAAGGCGGGAATGTACAGTATAGTTGCGTGCTGTTTTTTCATGCCGCTTTCAACAACCCTGATGGGAGCCTTCGGGGCCCTGGTTCTTCTTTTCTGGATTGTATCGGGCCGAATCACCAAGTTACCGCAACTTATCAGGCAAAGCCCCCTGACAGCCGTCTCCACGATCATGATTGTATTATTTGTTGTCGGCATGATATACTCGCCCGCCCCCTGGGATGAAATTATTGATGTCTTTAAAAAATACAGGGAACTGTTCTTTATTCCGGCGATTATGTGCCTCATGCTGGATGACGGGAAGCAGCTGGACGAGATCGCTGTGACCGCCTTTTTTGCCGGCTGTATTATCCTGTTGGCCGTCTCCTACGCAATGGCCCTGGGTCTGATGCCATCAGCCCGTTACGGAAATTCCCTCACCTTCCATATTACCCATAGTTTTTTTATGGCGATTCTTGCATTCTGGGCCGCCCATAAAACATTTGACGCCAAAAAGTATAAAGCAGCCTGGGTCTTTCTCCTTGCAGCTGTCATCGGGAATATTATTTACATTGCTCCCGGCAGGACCGGCATGCTCACCTTCTTTTTTCTCAGTATACTTTTCATATGGCAACGCTTCTCCTGGAAAAAACAGGTGATCGGTTTTGCCATAGTTGCTTTACTGTGCGGCGTCGCTTTTGCCTCTTCCAGCAATATACAAAACAGGCTGGATGAAGCCCTGCATGATATCCAATCGTATCAGCTCGGCAAGTCCAGGTCATCCCTGGGAATGCGTTTCGACTGGTGGTACGATTGTATGCAGCTGATTCGTGAAAAACCGATCCTGGGTCACGGCACCGGGTCGTTTACCATGGAGCATGACCGGTTGATCAAGGGAACAGATATTAAGCCGACTGATAACCCGCACAATGAATATCTCTTTATTGCCGTGCAGGTTGGTGGATTAGGATTGTTTGCCTTTTTAGCTCTTTTTGTAACAGGCTGGCAGGGTTCTCTTCACCAGCCACTGGAGAAACGAAGACTTGCCCAAGGGGTAATCGTCAGCATGATGGCCGGTTGTTTGATGAATTCATTTCTGTTTGATTCTCATCAAGGCCATTATTTTGCTTTTCTAACCGCACTGCTTTGTGCGCCGGTTGCCGCTCGAAATGCTCTTCTTTCAGGAAAAAATACGTAAGCAATTGTCCATTCGATTTTCAGCGCAAGATCATTTCTACCTGTCGCCTCACCCGGGAGGCAGAGTCATGTACCTGCCATGAAAAAAATACTGATTATCAAGATGTCGGCACTTGGAGACGTCATGATTGCGCTCCCCCACGTGGAGACCATTGCAGAAAACCATAAGGATGATCAGGTATGGATACTCACCGGACCGCAATTTGCTGAGTTTTTTATCAACCATCCCCAACTGCGGGTGGCTGTTCTTGACCGGCACGATAAGCTTTTTGGCAACAGCACCCTGTCACGGATTTTGTGGATCAGAAAAAAGCAGTTTGACTGCATCTACGACCTCCAGGGCAATCGTACCAGCCGCCTGCTCGTTCGTTTTTCCGATGCCCCGAAAAAAGTCGGCACACAACCCAGGGCGATCTATACTCATTCTCCGAAACATGAATACACCCGTAAAACCCGGCAAAATGTTTTTGACCGTTTGAACGAAACGCTCCAATCAGGAGGGCTCCCCCCGGCGACTGCCGGTAGTACCCTTTATCTTACCGAGAACGAGAGGGGCCTGGTTGGCAAGTGGAAAAATGAAACCGGCCTTGTTGACAAAAACTATGCACTTTTCCACGCAGGCAGCAGTGAAGAATGGCTGTCGAAAAGATGGCCGGAGAAGCATTTCGCCGAACTGGCCCGGCTTGTTGAAGCTCAAGGTATTCAGTGCATCTGGGTAGGCGGGCCGGATGAGAAGGAACTCAATGCCAGGCTTGCAAGTCGAAGCGGCATTGACGCCACGGGATTATTTACTTTGCTTCAGCTCTACTCCCTGGGAAGGGAAGCTCGTTTCGCAGTAACAAATGATTCGGGTCCCATGCACATCTTCTGCGCATCAGGGATACCGGTGTACGGTTTTTTTGGCCCCACGGACTGGACACGAAGTCATGGAGCAGGGCAGTCCGGTCGGGTTCTGTCAAATGACGTATCATGCAGTCCCTGCTTTTCCGGGGTGTGTAAATCATCCGTCGGTCATATATGTTTGAAGGGAATTGAACCTGAAAAGGTTTTTCACCTGATACAGGAGGAACTGCTCCATGATGAAACGTTTTCAACGGTCGTGTAAATGCTATTCCACGAATGCTACAACATAAACAGGCAATGCGTATGAGGTCGGTGCTGTGGTGGGGGCGGTCTGACCGGGAATACTCACGAAATCGTTTAGTTCTCAGCCTGTTTCAGGAGCTGGGCTGGACGGTGGCTTTTTTTCATCCCATGTCAAGCAGAACAGGTTTATTGGAATCCTATTTCAGAAGGCGGCAAAAGCCCGACCTGATATGGGCTCCCTGCTTCAGGCAGACCGATATTGCAGCTGCCGCACATTGGGCGGACAAGTGGCGCGTCCCCCTGATAATCGATCCATTGATCTCCGCGTACCAGAAAGAAGTGTTTGAGCGCAGCAAGTGGCCCCCGGATTCATCAAGGGCGCTGAAGAAAAAAATGTGGGAGAGCCGGCTTTTTTCCATGGCCGATATCGTTGTCGCTGATACGCCGGCACATGCAGATTTTTTCAGGGATGAATTAAAGGTCGAACCGCACAAAATATATGTCCTGTATGTATCTGCTGAGGGTGATCATTTCAAACCCATGCCGTTTCCGGACGATAAAAGATCTCTTGAGGTTCTGTTTTATGGAAGCTTTCTGCCGCTTCAGGGAATTGATGTCATTATTCAAGCGGCAAAACTCACTGACGATCCCAGAATTCGCTGGACCCTCCTGGGCGGGGGAGACCTGCGTCCTGAGATGGTAAGACAAGCAGCCGGTGCGGTTAACATCTCCTTTGAACCATGGATTGCTTATTCGGCACTGCCGGAGCGCCTGTCCCATGCGCACATCCTCTTGGGTATTTTTGGAGTAACGTTAAAGGCAGGGCTGGTCATTCCCAATAAAATGTTTCAGTCCATGGCAGTCGGCAGGCCTGTCATTACAAGACATTCCGAAGCGTATAGAGATACACTGGCCGGATCACCGGTCATCGGCTGGGTTCCCCCCGGTGATCCGGATTCGGTAGCAGAGCTTGTCCTGAAATGGTCGCGGGACACCGAAAAAATCGAACAGCGGGGCAGAGATACCAGAAAACTTTTTGAATCGTTTTTCGGCAGGAATAAAACAAAGGCCATGCTGAATGAAATGCTCAACAATGCACTTAAAAACGTACGGTGACAGAGCCTCAGAGAAGAAGCGAAAGAACCTTCTTTTGAACAGCCTCCAGTGATAAATTGCGCAAATTATCTGCCTCCAGATATGAAAAACTGCTGTGCTGGATTCCTGTACGGGCAGGCTGCATGTGGCTGCTGAAAAGAGCGAGACCGGGTATTCCCAAATGGGCGGCAAGATGAGTCGGTCCGGTGTCATTTCCAACAACGAATTCCGCTTGCAACAATACGCCTGCCAATTCAAAAAAATTGAGATAGCGGTCACCGTCGGTAAGCATGGTTGCCTGGGACAATGATCGGCAAAGTTCAATCTCGTCCGGACCCGGCACCGTTATGACTTCCTTACCTTCATTCCTGAACCAGGCGGCCAACTCATTGTAATACGGCCAGCGTTTTTCATCATGACCTGCTGAAGTACCCGGAATAAGAACGACGTAATGCTTGGTTACGTTCTTAGCGTCAAGAAAAGTGGTGACATCCACCGCCATCCATCTCAAATCAGGTTGCAAAGTATGTTGAACGTTGAGTCCTGCCTTGTCGAGTTGCATGGCAAAACAATCCATGGCCCCTTTATCTTCAAACTCTCGGCTTTTATGCAAACTCTCGCTAACACCTCCCAGCCAGGGAATATCCCGGAGAAACCAGCGGTGATAAAAGGCTGTTCGGCCGACCTGTTGCAGGTCATAAACCATCTTCACCCCGAGTTTTCTCAACCTGCTCCGCAGTCCGACCATCCTATCAAGTCGCCAGCGGGACTCGCGACGATCAATAAATACTGAATCAACCCATGGACATTTCTGCATAAATTCCAGATAAGGCGGGGTAGTCATGACAATGATCTCGGCGTCAGGATGATGGTTTCTGATATCGTGGATTGCTCCCTCAGCCTGAACAACATCACCAAAAGCACTGAGCTTAATGATGAGAATACGATCCATTGAAGAGGTCAATAGCCCTGGTAGGATTTTTCCTCGATCAGTTCGGAACCGAGAAGCTTGTTGATCTGAAATTTTAAAGCAGCACGCTTATCGTTTGTCTTATATACTGCACGGGCCAGTTCAATGAATCGAGAACCGAAATTTTTCTCTCTTTCACAATCCCTGATTTCATTTTCAATGTCCCAGAGGGTTTCGTTTGCTTTACGCAACCGGCTTGAAACTTCTTCAAGAGTAACTATGTCAACTTCATTTTGCTGTTTCGCCTGTCTGGCGATATCGGCAAGCAGCTTTAACTCGTTGCGGATGTTTTTAAGTTTGGCGCTGTCAGTTATCCTGGATGATTTAATCTCCAGGATAGTTACTTTATCGAACAATTCTCCCCACGAGACAGGAATTAATAATCTCATAAATATAGTCTCAGAATAATTGTGATCGTTATGCTGCAAGATCGCCGGCTACTTCATGTTTGTTTTTTCGGGCAAGCAGTTCCCTGTATATGTTCAGCGTTTTCTCACACATGGTTTTTAATGTGAACATCTGGTGCACTCTCTTTTGCCCGGCTTCGCCGAAAGCCTTTCTTTGATCAGGGTCGGCGATTGCCTCATTAAGGGCTCGTGCCATATCTTCGGCACTGGAGGGTGTAACCAGCCAACCTGTCTCACCGTTAACCACCGTTTCTAGACTTCCGCCATGGGCGGTCGCAATAACAGGTTTGCCCATGGCCATAGCCTCAGCGGTTGTTCTGCCGAACGCTTCCGGTTCGGAGGATGTTGCCGAAACAACTATATCCGCCAGCAGTAAAGCAGCCGGCATGTCTGAACAGTGGCCGACCAGCGAAATCTTTCCCTCCAGATTATATTCACGGATAAGATTTACCAAAAACCGTGTATAACCAGGATTATCGTCAGTGTCGCCCACCAGGACAGCGTGAAAATTATTGGACTTCAAGAGTGTCAGGCTTTTAATAAATACATGCTGACCTTTTAACTTGGTGAGGCGCCCCGGCAGCATAATGATCGTTTTACTCCTGTCAATGTTCCATTTTTCTGCCAGGGTATCAACTCTTTCTGGAGTCACCCTGACCGGAGAAAACAAGTCTTCGTCAACCCCCCTGTAATTAAGGGTTACCTTACTATCCAATCCGTAATGATCCCTGATATGCTGGGCGATGGCTTCTGAAACTGCAATTATACGCTGTCCTTTCGTCATGATGGCGCTGTAACTGTTCACCGAATAAAAGCCATGAAAAGTAGTAACCAGCGCCGGCCTTCTGTCAGCCGGCAGGGATTTCCAGGCCAGATAACCAATCCAGGCCGGCATTCTGGAGCGCAAATGCAGCACATCAACTTTTTCCCGCAGCAATAATGAGCGTAACGGTCGAATATATCGCAGGCTCTTTGGACTTTTGTCTCCGACATTCCAGGCTATATGATGACTGCCTTCCTGTTCAAGCTGATTCACCATTCGCCCGCCTGCAGATATCACTATGGAGGTGTGCCCGTTTTCAGCAAGGAATCGCCCCGTTTCCAGTGTTCCCCGCTCAACACCGCCGCCTTCCAGATCGGGCAGCATCTGAACGACTGTGAGTTTTTCATCAAATGACCTGCCCAGCCGGTCAAGCAGAAGTTTGTGGTAAAGTGCTACGGTTTTTTCACACATCGTGCAAGAGGTGAAAAGTTTGTTCACTCTTTCCCGGCCAACAGCGCCAACCCGCTCTCTCAGTTTTTCATCTTTAATCGCATATTCAAGGACATTCGCCATTTCTTCTGAATCACCCGGTTTTACAAGCCATCCTGATTCTCCATCCAAGACGGTTTCCGTACTGCCGCCGTGACGGGTGGCTATGACCGGTTTACCCATTGCCATGGCCTCAATAATAACTTTACCGAATGCCTCCGGTTGCGATGAAGAGGCTGAAACAACGATATCAGAAAGCATCATTGCGGCAGGCATATCAGAACAGTGACCGACAAGCTTGACCTTTTCATCCAGCTCGAACTGATGGATATTAGCCTTCAACCTTTGGACAAAGGAGGTGTTTTCTGCAAAGTCGCCGATACAAAGTGCGAGAAAAGGAAGGTGACGAATTTTTTTCAAAGCATTGATAAAAATATCCTGTCCCTTCCAGCTCGTAAGCCTGCCCGGCAGAATAATAACAGGGTCAGTGTTCTTTTCTAAGCCCCATAGTTTTTTGAGGTTTTGAACCCGCTGCTCGTCAACATTTTCAGGAGCAAAAGCATTGGCGTCAAAACCACCATGAATAAGCTCTACCTTCCGTTCTCCGATCCGGTACTTTTCCAGTATATGATCCTTAATTGTCTGGGAAACAGCTATTATCCGTTCGCCCTTGGTCATAATCGTGGAGTAATAGTTGACGGAGTAGAAACCATGAAATGAAGTGATCAGTCCAGGTCTCTTGGCGGCAGGAATGGATTTCCATGCAAGGTATGCTATCCAGGCTGGCAGGCGTGAACGCAGGTGAAGAATATCTACCTTTTCATTGATAAAAATTTCTCGCAGAAGCTTGATATATTGCAAAGATCGCGGGCTTTTTTCTCCGATATACGGCAAGAGGATATGTTCGCTGCCGGATTCAACCAATTTCGGCACCAGCCGGCCACCAGCTGATATCACTATAGAACGATAACCGATTTTGGGAAGGTATTCGCCGAGTTCCAGTGTTTCGTTCTCTACCCCGCCTTCTTCAAGGCTTGGGAGGACCTGCACTATTGTAAGCGGTTTGGCCACCATCGTTTCAATATCTCTCTTGCGCATCGCTGCGCTTCATTAAGGGGTTCGGAAAAGGCGCAACGTGCCTTTCCTTCCTTCCATGCATCAAAGGAAACAACCAGTTCTTTTGTGCACAGATCATCAACACAACGCTGAAATTTATTATTTTTTCGTTTCCAGGTAATGGGAAGCACCCCAACCCGGCATCCGGCCGACCGTGCTTCAAACAGCATTGATACGGAGTCAGCAGTAACCCATACCGTCTTGTTTTTATCATATTCCTTTTCTATCCAGCCCGGGCCGGTATCTGAAAACTTTATGAAGTGCGCATTATCAAACTTTACTGCCAGATTTTCAAGGCTGGTGTTTGTCTCCGCTGGAGTTCTCGGAGATGATGAAATCGTCCACGTTAAATTCCTTTCCTGCTGCAATAGAACCGAAACTGAATTGATGATGGCTGTATCGTTCCAATGATGGCTTTTTTCATCCTTGCCGCCTATCAGGATAAGACCACGGTTGGGATCATGCAGGCCTTTGGACCTAGAACGATTTGGCGGCCCGTCGGTCAAAAAAATATTATTCGCGGCCTGAATGCAATCGTGCAGAGGAACAAAGCACAAGTCGAATTTGGCACGCAGGATGGCTGTCGGGGCCATGCAGGTAATCACCGGAATATGGTATTTTTTGCTACAGGCAAGCATTGGAATATGGGTACGTGAACCTGTGCCGATAATGAAATCGCACCCCTCAAGATCAGCAGAACAGTTCTTCGCCGGGTAAATAAAATATTTTATCCATTTCAGAATCTCACTTTTTGCAGAAAGGTGAGGCAGTTTTATCTGGATGGTTTGGATCTCGGTTAATTGTTCCAGCGAATCGAGTATACCGAGTGTTTGTTTTCTGTGGCCTGGCCTGGTGTCAAAAAAAACAGCCGCCTTCAGAGGAGTTTCAGATTTCATTTATTGGTTGGCGATCTCATAATTATGCACACACAGAATGTTTCTCAAGGAATACGGGCCGAGCAAAACATACATTAAAAGTGGCTGAAAATAAAGAAATCACCTCGCGCTTTTCTTTCTCCAAAACAAAAAACTTTCAACATGACCTGACAATCCGGATGGATATAAAATATACCCCCTGCAATGAACAATATTTGCATACCTGGTCATCTTTATCAAGTGAAAGAGAAATAATAAATTATATTCACCCAAAACGCGTTCATTCTTGAGAATCATATGGTAAATTTCTTGATCATCCGGCCTACGGTCAATCCCTGCACCAGAATCGAAAAGGCCATGATAACATAGGTAATGGCGATGATGAGGTTCCGCTCGGGTCCTGCCGGCAGTGAAAGTGCCAGAGCGACAGAAATACCTCCGCGCAGGCCCGCCCAGGTAAGTATCCTGATCGTCCCGGAATCAACGGTTCTGAAAAGGCGGAGGAACCGGATGGTTGATCCGACACTCAAATACCGCGCCAGCAGAACCATGGGTATTATTAAAAAACCGGCCAGAACATAACTGATATTATGGGGCAGAATAAGAAACTCAAGGCCGATCAGGACAAAAAGAATGGCATTGAGCACCTCGTCCACCAGTTCCCAGAACGTATCAAGGTTCTGTCGGGTCAGGGGCGACATGCCGAAATGACGACCGTGGTTTCCGACAAACAAACCGGTCATAACGATCGCCAGCGGAGCAGATACATGCAGGAGTTCCGCCGATCGGTACCCACCCATGACCGCTGCAAGGGTAATCAGCACCTCGACCTGATACTTATCCACCCTTTTGAGCAGAAAATAGGTTACATAACCTATAAGCGCTCCATACGTTATTCCGCCGACAGCCTCGACCAGAAACAGTTCAACGATCTCCATGACATGAGGTTCATGGGCGCCTTGGACGAATGAAAGCAGCGCCAGAAAGACAACGACGCCAATGCCGTCATTGAACAACGATTCTCCGGTCATCATTGTCTCCAGACTTTTCGGCGCTCCGGCCTTTTTCATGATACCGAGCACCGCGATCGGGTCAGTCGGTGAAATCAGGGCACCAAAAAGAAAACAGTATAGTAGAGGCGGGTCCATACCCAGTAATTGTAAAGTGGTCCATGTAAGTCCGCCTACAACAATAGTCGAAACCACAACCCCTACCGTGGCAAGGAGAAAAATTGTTGACTTTTCGCTCAAAAGATCATCAAAATTAACATGCAGAGCACCGGCAAAAAGAAGAAAGCCGAGCATGCCGTGCATGAGGGTGTTATAAAAATCAAGACTGGAGAGCATGTCGGCGGCATATTCGGACAGGGAGAAATAGCCGAGTTTCCCCAGGATCATCAGTCCCAGAGAAAAAATCAGGGACATGGCCATAAGACCTATCGTGCGGGGCAGGCCAATGTACCGTTCGTTGAGATAACTGAAAATTGCGGCGAAAGTAACGAGAATGGCGATAATGTCAAAAAAAATCATGCGCCAGCATACCTTGTTGCGTACTCCTTAATCAAGAATCTTTAATCCTAAATAACTGTTATAAAGATCGATTATGCCAACTTTTTGTATATGCGGAATTGATACCGGAATAGGTAAATCATTTGCCGCCGGCCTGATGGCCCGCGATCTTCTCTATAAGGGAGAACGGGTCATCACCCAGAAAATAGTCCAAACAGGGTGCACGGAAAGATCCCAGGATATTCTTGTCCACCGGAAACTCATGGAAGTCGGCTGGCTGGATGTGGATGAAAAAAAGCTGACCTGTCCCTACTGTTTTTCCTTTCCCGGATCACCTCATCTGGCGGCCAGGCTGGAAGGACGGTCCATTGACCCGGCAGTCATCACGGCTGCTATTGAACGTCTCCAGGAAATCTATGACTGGGTTCTCCTTGAAGGAGCAGGCGGCTTGCTGGTTCCGATCACAGAAAATATGACCGTCATCGACTATCTCGTTACCCTGAACATTCCGATTATCCTCGTTACCTCATCACGTCTCGGTTCAATAAAC
>Ga0224507_10000786_pt1 | contig 12460 bp, 8 predicted proteins | sample SF_Jan12_sed_USG_3_FD_170159 | JGI IMG/M metagenome (GOLD analysis project Ga0224507, IMG submission 170159) | Sediment microbial communities from San Francisco Bay, California, United States - SF_Jan12_sed_USGS_13 | ecosystem: Environmental > Aquatic > Marine > Sediment | place: USA: California...
GGAGCCTGTTGTTGCACCACCTCCCTCTTTTAAACGACGCAGGAGTATTAACCGCAAACGTCTACGAGAAGCCGTCATCTGGTCGGAGTTACTAGACCGTCCGTTGGCTTTACGGGATAAACAAAGGACGCAAGGTTTATAAAATCAGTCCTACTGTCCCGTAGTTTAATTTTTACAAGCTACTCGCTCCATGCATCAGCTATATGCGGGTAGCTTGTATTAGATTTTCTCTTCCCGCATCCTTGGGATTATCCAAGAAGTACCATCCTGTATCCAGAAACATAAAATTCTGTTCATTTACCAAAAATTTATTCCATACTAACCCGTTTTTCCTATTAATATTTTGAATGAATTGGTAAGTATTTCCTCCGGCATTCCCAAGGCCCGTTTCAGTAGCACATCTTGATCCCAGCAATTTTTCGTTGCACTTATATGAAATATTTTTTTCAAGGAAATCTTTGTAAGAAAATGAAACGATGAAACCAGAGGTGTTGCAATAAGTGGCATATCGGTGCCATAGAGCAGTCTTGAATACAGTTTAGTATGCTTCAACACCTTGGCGAGATGTCCTGGTCTATTTATTTGGGTAAGGCTGGAAATATCACCATAGAGATTGGGATAGCGATCAAAGAGAGATAGCAGACTTAAAAAATCAGGCCGACCGTTAGTTTCACCTCTGCTTGCCACATGGGCCGCAATAACCCTTACACCCCGTTGCAATGCAAGCTCCAACCTATTAGGGTCCGCTAATTCATGGCGGGCCTTGGTAAAAGAACGTTCATCACCAGTATGGGTGAGCAACGGCAAATTAAGATCCACTAATTTATAATAAAAAGGGATCAGTGATTCATCTGCCGGATCAATATGTTGGATGGAAGGCAGCCACTTAATAAAAACAGCACCATTTTCCGCAGCTTCATCAAGAAGGTCCAACGCATTGGGACGATAAGGGTTGATACTCGCCCCGAAGTATAAGTTATCGTGGCGGGCGACTTCACTTTGCACATAGGAATTTGGAATATAGACTTCTGTTTTAGAATAATCCAAATTACCATCCTCCCCCACTACCCCATCCAGGGCTAAAGCCACCGCCGCATCAACATAACGCGATTGTGCCAGATTGGCTGAAAGTCGCTCAATTAGCAAACTATCGCCTCGCTCCATTAATTCATCCCTGGTCACTCCAAATGCCTTGAGATATATCCCATAGCGGAAATTGTTTTTCAAGGCTGGTGATACCCAGCATCCACTACCTCCTGCACCAATTCCAGCCACATGACAATGCATATCCACAATGGGATTAGAAGATGGAAAGACAGACGGAGCAACCTTTTGATCATTCATATAATTTCACACCTAATCATCTATTATTTCAACCTGTTGCTATAAGGAATATGAAAGAAATTGATTATACTATATTACTTGTCTATTTTTCCGTATAAATATTTTGCAATTAGATATAGTTATTGATTTCTGAGGAAATCAGAGATGCATTCAGCTATATTCACTCAAACGTTGTTTTGTTACGTAGGGGCGATCCTTGTGATCGCCCTTTTTTATTCTGCAACATGATTCGATTATGTGTGTTATTAGGATATTCTCCATAGCCGTTATCAATACAGTTTCCTTTAACCCCGCCAGAATTAAAATAAATCATCCGTAAGACGCTTTACGATCCGTTCTTCTCCCAAGTTCACTCATGTAGCAATGACCCAATTCCTGGGCATGGTCACGTGCCCAACCAGAGAGCTTGGTAACTCCAGTGGAGTCACCTTCAGTACAGAGCAAATCGGCCATAAGTCCCTTGATTTCCTCCTTGGTCACCACAACGTCCCGCACAATACTTCCCACAATTGCACCCACCCAATGAGCAAGGCCAGGGGATAGGCTGACAAGAGGCTTCTTTACCCCTATAATATCACCTATCTTCTCCACCAGTTCCTTATAGGAGTAGGTTTCCGGCCCCACCGCGTCAATAACCACATTTTGCTGCCGTTGACCTTCCAACACTGCCAGCTTTGCAAAATCCTGGACAAAAATTGGTCTAATCTTGTAACTTCCGTAGCCAAATATGGGAAAAATCGGCATTTTTCGTAGAAGCCAGGCAATATTATTTATCAAAATATCTTCTTTACCAAAAATAACCGCCGGCCTTAGGATTGCGTGGGATATCCCGGAATCACCCAACGCCTTCTCCAATACTGCCTTACCTTGAAAATATTCCAGTTGAGAGCCTATCGAAGGGTTAGTAATACTAACATGGACGATTCGCTTCACTCCAGCCTTAGCAGCGGCCTTGAAAAGTATTAATGTATTATCAACTGCATCCTGATGGGTAAAAAGCTTATGGTTGAAACGAACCCAGTAAGTATTATAGAGTACTTCCGTACCTCTTAAGATTTCCGTCAATTTTTCTTGATCATCAAAATGAAAGGGATGGGCGGGGATAGTTTGCTCTAAGGAATTTTTACGCTCAGGTGAGTTAGTTAAAGTACTCACGTCATGGCCTCTGGCCAGTAACTCAGCTGCAATATATCGACCTGTAAACCCAAAGCCACCGGTAACTACATGTTTTTCTCGTTTTCCCATAATATCCCCCCTACTTTTGTTTTTTAAAGATATTTTTTATCACCCCGGATCGAAGATCGTCCAAAGCAATTAGAGTAGCGACTAAATTATCAAGACTATCGAAAAAACTTTTCAACTCCGTTATCCGTTGTTGATAGAAAAGGGTCTCCTCGCTAACCGTTCCTGCCGTTTCTATTTCTTTGACCATATCCAAGCTCTCGCCCACCGAACGAAGCGCTAAATCAAACTCATTCTTTTCCCGTTCCCTTAAAACGCCCTTAACGATTTTCCAAAAATCGGTCTCAGCGATGTAATAATCTTTTCGATCTCCAACTTTTATCTTTTTATGTACCACCCCTAATCGTTCCAGATTACGGATATTGGTACTGACAGCTCCTTTACTCACTCCTACCAAGCTAACCATTTCATCCAGGGACAATGGTTCAGGAGAGAGATAAATAGCCCCATAAAGCGCTCCCATTGCTTTGGGAAAGCCCCAAAAATGGGTAATCCTACTAATTCCCTGTATAAAATGATCCCTAACCTCTTCCATTTCCCGACTCATGACACATCCTTTATTTAGAACGTTTAGTTTGAACTAAACAAAGTATACGCGCCTTTCCTTTTTATGTAAAGTTATATTTGACTCTATATTGAATTGTATATCGTGCGGTACGGACGAGGTGTGGCATGCTCTCGACGATGGGCGAGAGTTGTTCGCCTACCTACACGCCGACCGAGCGCCCGGAAAAGATTTGTTTCCATTCCCCCTCGCTCATTTCTCCTCTGGTGAGCCTCAGTGAGTTTGCCGCCGCCTATCTCCGGGGCCATAACAACCCAGACAAGAGGCACTTTTTCCATAATCAACACGCGGCGGAACCCTTTAATCACCACGGCCTGCAGCGGGATACCAACGCAATTATGAATCTCCGGGATAAGCGGCTCGCCGGTCTGGTACCCGGTGGCGAAGTGGTTGCCGCCCTGGTGGTCGAAGCCGATACGCAGAATAATGGATTTAATTACGAAATTCGGGCCGTAGATTGGAGGGCTTGAACAAGAATCATGGCAAGTACGCCACGGTTTCGCGCCCACTCTTGCGGCCCTGGACGAGGCGGTCCTCAACGCCAATTACCAAGATACCGCCGAGCTTTACTATCCGGTGCATCTCATAGTGATCGATTCACAGGAAACTAGGGACAGGCGAAAAATACGTGACACCTACGAATATTTCGTTTATAGAATGAGAATAATAAAATAACTAAGGATATCATATGCCAAGAATAGCCCGAATGCTGGTCAAGGGCGAGCCAGCCGTATATCATGTCATGACCAGAACTGCCTTAGACGGATATGTGCTTGGGGATGTGGAAAAAGATCACCTTTTTAAATTAATCCAAAAGCTCAGCTCAATATACTTTACCGAGCTCTTAGGTTATTGCATTATGGGTAATCATTTTCACTTGTTAGTCCGAATGAACCAAGAAGAAAATTACTCAGACGAAGATATTATTCACCGCTTTCAGCTCTATTACGGCGAAGGATTGAAAAATGATCCTACCAAAGGACAACTCCCTGCCCTTCGCGCCAAATGGGAAAATCTTTCCGGATACATCAAAGAAATCAAACAACAATTCTCTCGCTTTTACAATAAACGCCATAATCGTAGAGGATTTTTCTGGGCTGAACGGTTCAAAAGCATAATTGTTGATAACGGCGAAACTCTGATAAACTGTCTAGGCTATATTGATCTCAATCCGGTACGCGCTGGATTAGTGGAACGACCTGAAGACTACCGTTGGTGCTCATTAGGCTACCACCTACAAACAAACAACAAAAACGATCTACTTTCCTTGGATTTCGGCCTCCGAGAGTTTGGAGTGAAAGGCGCTGCTCAACGTCTTGCCCATTATCGAGCCTATGTCCACCATAAGGGAGGAATTGGCCCCCTTGATAATAACAAACCCCTACCAGTTAACCAAAAGGACCGCTTCCGCTACCGTTGTCGATATTTCATCGACGGTGGCGTCATCGGCTCCAAAGAATTCGTCGACCGTATGTATGGACAATTCAAAGACATTTTTTATTCAGCCAATGAAAAAAAACCACAACAAATAAACGGCATGACAAGTATTTACTCTTTAAAGCGACTCATAGAGTAAACTGTAACGAAACCAAAACCAAATAGAACCTAGATCGCGGTTCCAGGGACACCTTACTTGTCTTCCTTGGCGTTTACTTTTTTTAAATCTGGTGTCTTCGGAATTGTCCTTCAACCTCTCTTTAAGACCATATCACAATGAGTTCTAATTTTGCCTTGAAGAAATTAGCCACCAAAAAAGAGACTGAGGGACAGGTAAATATATTTTGTCGAGCTTCTTGGCTTCGCAATCATTTGAAATGATTAAAATGTTTTTTGGTCAAACCAAGCAATTTCCCTGTTTTTGCAAAAAAAAACCCTAGATTAATGGCCAAAAATGACCTTATCGCCTTCTTTTTGACCCCATAAACAAGCCGCTAAGAAACGCCACTAGCCAGTGGAAATGACTCGTAAATTATCTGCTTACAACAGCCATAGCCGCGGCCGCGCCGTTTTCTTCCATGTTGAATTTATACAGAAATAATCATGCAATTAGGAAAATATTTTAAAAACAGATCAGGAGAAAAGGTCACCAAAGATATGGTCCCGGAGTTTTCTGAATGGACATTCTATAAAACCCATCGGATAAAAACAGGTAAAATGGCTGTATCTGAAATTAGTGAAGCTCCTAATGGTGTCGAGATTCAAGTAGACAATGGTATCTATGAATTTTATATTCAAGGTGTGGCGTTTGGATATGACAGGAGAATTGCCAGGGTTAGATTTCTGAAACAGGGAAGCACTCCTGTTTTAGGAGAAAAGATTGGAGAAACATATTCAGATTTAGCGCAAAACAGTTTTTATGAACCAGGGCCATTAGCAGATTTCATAAATGAAGAAAGTGAAAAATATTATGATTGGATTGAAGATATAACCTTCGACTTTGAGATATTCCATGTCAGCATTCATGAAAAAAAAGATGATGTCAAATTTTACAGATTTGAATCAGGATTTGGAGATGGTGTATTTGATGTTTACAAGCTCGAAGAAAATGGGAGCACGGTTGGATTTGAAATTGAATTTATCAAAGATGATGAACCATATCCGTTTTTAGATAATTAACCTCAAGCAACCTAATAAAGCTAATTTATAATAGATGTTGAAAACCTGGTCCTTTGGGTCAGGTCATAGTTCAACGGCTATGTCTGTTGAATATACAAGTTCTTGGTATGGTAATTAGTTCACTATTTGGCCGGCATCACAATTGACAGTCTAGGTAAAGTTGCCAACCTAAACGATTAAGTAGCCCATTTATGTGTAGGCTACCAAGCCAACCAATAGAAAGGTAGTCATTGCTAGAAAAGATTAAAAAAGCTGTGGTAAATCCCATTATTTATTCTTGAAGCATAAAGCAACCAGCGTCCTGGTAGCCAGTAAACCAATGCCCTTTGGCCTTATATTAATCCACGGTTTCGCCATAATCTTGTAAAATCTTCTTAGCCTGACGGCTATGCTGCACAATCCACAGCGCTGGTGAACGTTACCAGGTAGATGTTATGTAACTACCTGTTCCACCCTGGTGAACTATTACTTTTTTCTTTAAAATTAGAGATTATTGTTAACGGTAATTTTCTTTTTCCATCTTTCTAGTATATCTAGTAAGGATTCAGGGCATTCCGCATTAACATTATTTCCATCTACTTCCCCAACATGCTGTTCAGGTTTTACGGTTAACTTTTTGTCGAGATCGGGCCTGGCCGTGCCCTTTGTTTTCTTATTTGATGAATCAGTATTCGCTACATCATTGACCTTGGATTTATCAACCGCTTTTCTTATTATCACCGATGTCTTTGGTGACTTACTTTTCTTTAATTTATTTTTAGCGGCAATGTTCATTTTCCATTTTTCAACAAGATCGGTCGAAGAATCAAACGTTTCAATTTCGATATCTTTTTTAGCTTTTGATTTATTGGCTTTAAGCTTGCTGCTATCCACTACCTTGTCGGTACACTGACTTGCTTTGGTTATTTTCTTAGGAACTTCTTGCTGTTTAACCGTAAGGGAACTTTCTTTTTCAGTTTTTGCGATTACCTCTTTAACAGCGCTGGCTTTTCTTATTGGTTTCTTTTTCGATGAACCCGCAGGTGCTGCAACTTTTTTCCTTACCGGTACTGAAGGCTTATTAACTTTCAATAATGGCTTCAATAACTTATTCGTCTTTACTTGGACTTCGAAATCATTATTAGCGGCAATTTTAGCTTTCCATTTAGCTATTATTTCATCTACTGACTCAGGGTGTTCTACCTTAACATTTCTTTTCCCTGCTGTTTTCTTTATAGTTTCCTGCTTTTTAACCGGTGCAGACCTTACTTTTTTAGTCGTCTTTGCGATTACCTTTTTAGCAGGACTGGATTTAGCAGGACTGGATTTAACAGGGCTTGTTTTTCCATCAATTTTCTTTTTGGTCGAGGCATTACGGGCAATAACTTTTTTACCAACCAACGTTGAAGATTTCTTAATCTTCAGCGACTGCATTACCGGCTTGCTCTTGTTCACTTGTACTTCAGGATTATCATTAGCGGTAATTTTAGCTTTCCACTTTGCAATTATATCTTCTACTGAATCAGGATGTTCCACTTTAACTATTTCTTCCTTTGCTATTTTCTTAGGCATATTATGGTCATTATCATCTTTTATTTCAACGGACTGACTTAACTCAGCTCTTTTTTTTGGAATTTCTGTCAACTTAACAGGGCGCGACCTACCCTTTTTAACTTTACCGATAACTTTTTTAGCCGAGCTGGTTTCACCTGCTGCCTTTTTCTTTGGTTTAGCAGCAGCTTTTTTATTTAGTCCCCTTTTCTTCTTTATAGGGTTTGTTTGCTCAATGTCCAAACTATCATCTAGATCAATTCCAAAAATATCAGAAAGGTCTCCATCTTCAATAATTTTAGAACTTTTTACTTCGGTTTTCTCAAGTAAATCTTCAGTACGTTCCTTAATAGCGCTAGTCACCAGATCATCAACATTGATAGAACGTAATTTGAAAAAAAGTAAAGGATCTTCATCCAACCGGGCTCCCACACCATAAAGAGTTGCAGCCACATGTTTGCACATTATCGCTGAATCCGGACAACTACAACTTAACGATATGTCATCTGGTTCAGGAAATAAACCATTACCCTGGGATAAAAACATCTGACCAAGTTCTTTTGGAAATTTACCGCTTATCAAATCCTGTAATGAATTCAATTTGCCACGGCACTCCATCTTTATAGCATTAACTTTATCCAGAGATAGTTTTCTTATTGGAATAATAACTGAATAAGGTTTAGTAGCGGCACCTTGTACCAGAGCTTTTACTTTACCCGCTAAAATCTGCAGATCCAGTACCGCACCATGCCGCACATAGCTCCGGCCACGGCCGATACGGTTATGATAGTCAGAATAACTCTCTAGATTGGTGTTCCACGATTTCCCCCACCAGGTCTTGGCTAAAACATTGGACTCAATAACCACTGGGTTAATATTGGGATTTTTCTTTTTCAATTGAGCCAATTTTTTCATTGCCTTGGCCTTCTTTTCCGCAACAGAAACATAACGTGGATACTTATACCAACTCATTATATTCACAACCTATGATTATAGAAATCGAAAGAGTCCCAAAGTTCAGAAACGTTGCCATGGAATTTCCAAAAATTAAAGACTCACCCGGCCAATCTATTTAGAAATTAAAAAAAAACAATCAGATAAGCGTATACTCAGGTTTTGGGATATTTTTTATTGTTCATGTCCCTTATTTCTTCTGCATTTTTTCTTAAATATTTAAAGAGAAGAGATCCAGAAGTTCGTCATTGTTCATCTCGGTGATCCAATTTTCGCCGGATGCAGCAATTACCTCATCAGAGAGCTTAGCTTTTTCATCCAACATAATATCAATTTTTTCTTCAATGGTTCCCTTAGTTATAAATTTATGAACCATTACATTTTTTTTCTGACCAATACGAAAAGCTCGATCTGTGGCTTGGTTTTCCACTGCCGGATTCCACCAACGATCAAAATGTATCACATGGTTAGCAGCAGTTAGGTTAAGACCAACCCCACCTGCTTTAAGAGAAAGAACTAAAAAAGGAACATAATCTTTACTTTGAAATTGTTCAACAATCTTCTTTCTTTTACCAACCGCTACACTACCATGCAGCACAAGGCCTGGACGCTGAAAGATTGTTTGTAAAAACTCACTAAGCGGTTCAGTCATTTCCTTGAACTGAGTAAACACAAGTATCCTTTCTCTTTTATCATATACAGTCTCACAAATTTCACGTAATCGTGCGAACTTACCACTTTCTTTTTCCAGATATTCTCCACTGCCCAAATACTGAGCAGGATGATTACACAGCTGCTTAAACTTCATTAAGGCAGATAAAATCAACCCCTTTCTTTTAATACCACTCTGCTCTTTATCATCAATAACCTTCTTTATATTATTTAACACTTCTGTATAAAGTAATGTTTGTTTTTTAGCAAGTGGAGCCCAGGTTTTTACTTCAACTTTATCAGGAAGATCGGAAATAATAGATTTATCAGTTTTTAATCGGCGCAGAATAAACGGGTTAACAATATTGCGCAACCCAGCGTACCCACTAGGATTTTTAGACAAACTCTTAGTAACATCCTTAAACTCTTTTATATTTCCTAGCAAACCAGGGTTCAAAAAATCAAAAAGAGACCACAGATCAGACAAACGATTCTCAATCGGGGTGCCAGTCATGGTAATTCGATTTTCTGCCCGCAGCTCCTTAACAGCTTTAGTCTGTTTCGTTCCGGGATTTTTAATAGCCTGAGCTTCATCTAAAATGATATAGTTCCATTTATGATTACTAATCCAACTATAACGTTGAGATAAACCATAGGTGGTAATTACCAGGTCCAAAGGCCCACCCCTTGTTGGATCGAACTTCGCTGGAGAACCTCCTTTATACATATCAGGATGAGCAACTACGTAATGCATATCGGGATAAAATTTTACAATTTCCGTAACCCAATTTGAGATCAAAGAAGCAGGTACGATTAATAATGATGGAGACAATTTTTGATCTGCTTGTTTGGCCTCCCCTTGAAGCACATTTAAAAATGCAAGAATCTGAACAGTTTTACCCAGGCCCATATCATCGGCCAAGCAAGCTCCGAAACGCAAGTTATGCATATAATAAAGCCATTGCACACCATGTTGCTGATATGGTCTTAATTTGGCAATGAATTTAGAGCCTGGCTTTACCGTCGAAATTATTTCTGGATGGCCCAAGTGCTTAAATACCGATTGAAGCCACTCCCCATGGCTAATTCCGGTAATCACCTCATCGTTATCAACCCCAAATATTTTTTGGGAATTGAGTTGCAAACGCATGGCGTCCATCATACTGATGCCTTCATCATCATGAAGCGCCTGTGCCTTTTCATAAGCAGCTAAAGTTTGTTGCAGCTTTTCTGGATCTACGGGAACCCACTTATTTTTAATAAAGGCCAACCCTTCCGATTCGTTAAGAAGACGCTTGGCCTCTTCCACTGTTATCTCGGTATCATCTAGTAATAATCGGGGACGGAAATCCAATAGCGCATTTAATCCAACATTAGAAGGAGTTCTATCGCCAAAACTTATACTCAACCGTAATCTTGATAAATTTCCCTTCCACCAGTTAGGAATCCGACAAAGAATTCCGGAATTTTCATACAAGGGGATCTCACGTAAAAATCCGTAAGTTTCGGCAGAAGACCAAGACAAGGGGTGAAAAAGTTCTCCGCTTTCCAGTAATTCATTGAGCAATTCGCTTTCCCTGGCTGCTGAATGAACCGTGAGAAGTAATTCAAGTAATTTTTCATTATCATCACCATATTCCACCAAAGCATGCTTTAGAGGTAAATGTTTAGAACGACCACTTGAACTCAATCCACTTGAATAAGTAGCTAAAAAGGCAAATGGTTCAGGACCGTTTTTGTTTTCCACCAGATGAAAATAAACTCGACCAACCAAATGAACTTCATCACTATAATTTTTAAAAAAATTTGCTACCGAACCATCGTATTCCTTGATTTGTTGAGCAAATGTATCATTAAGCCGTTCCCAGGTCCTGCTAATAAAATCTTCATTCACATATTCCGCACCGACCATTGGTGGAAGTGCGACACATAAATCAGTTATTTCTTCTTTGCTTATTTCAAGTTGAATATTTTCCCTTAAACCTTCTAGATCTGGAGTTAGCCGGAGTTTATGGACAAAAAGAGAGGAAACTTGACGCCAATAAGCAAGTGAGATGGAGAGGATGACAGATTTATCGCTAAATCCTAGCATCAGTAACCATTCCCTATTGGGCTCACTGGTATAAATAACAAAAACTTCTTGTTGTAACGACTCACTTTTTTTATTGAGTCGTCCTACAGCGTCGCGCCATTCAAGCTCAATAATGCCTTCTGGCATTACGACAGCGCATAGTTCTTGATATGCCATTATTGTTTCTAGAATTAAAAAATATTGATATTATAAAGGTTAATCAGTCGAAAAACTGTAAATATCCACCTGATTACAAATGTCTCAAATTTATGGAGTTGCCGCTGCTCGCTATAACCTATCTATGCGGATATCTGCAACTACATGAAAATGAGGTGCCTGCTACCACTTAGGTAAATTTCCATCCGCTACTACTCATCTTAGCACTACTAATTAAACATAGCAGACAAGCAACATAAATCCTTCGCAATGCACGATATAAATTGTTCAAAATAAGGGATAATATAAAAAGATTATTTATTAGCACAAAATAAAAATTATATTTTTTCACCAAATTTTATATTTACTATAGCTCATAGCAAGTGATTTAATGCAGGTTTCAAGGCTTGAAGATTCAAAATATCAACAAGTTAATCAAGAATATTAATTTCTAGGATTTATAATAACAAACATACTGTTATATTAACAGCTTTTCTTGATAATGATATCTGTTATTTACTATATTTATGGTATTTTTTCAATTTAGTTTATAATTCCAAGTATCTTTAAACGAGTTCGCCTATCAAGGCAAGTGAAATTTAATTTTCGGTATCATGACATTCATCCACGACTGACCATGTCCTATTCTATGATATAGAACAACAAGATATTCGTAAGCATTTACCAACGCCACGTCTGCGCGCGGTAAGGCCAGATTAGCATCGTATTAACTATAGTTTACCGGCCTGCTTGCACACATCCGCAGTATTGGTAGACACTTTCCAAGCCGATCTTATGGGATTCATAACTCCAATCCGACAAAAGGTTACCCATTCTTTACAGAGCAAAAATATAAAATCTTTAAAAGTATAAAATTTGTAATACACTATATTAGTGTATAATTAATCAAAGATATTTCTATTCTAATTTTAAAAATATTCCACTTTTACAATAAGGACAAAAAGGATATTTATTTAAATTTATTTATTATTGTGTCATTGTGGTATGTTATTAATCAATCGAATTATGATACATATGCAAATCAAAGTTTATTAAATACACTATCGTTAATCCATTTAAAAGACCATAAAATCAGACGATATTAATCTTCTAATAATTAATTGCAAAGGTAAAAACACCTAAATCCTGAAGCGTTATTTCAGAGTATTTCCATAGTACCCGGCGTATAAGATACTATGGAAATAAATATTCCTTGATATCTACTTCTATGCACTTTAAAAACAACTTCTTTTCCAATTTACGGAGGGCTATGATTTTGTCAATTCTACCACGACACCACAACTACCTTCCATTAAACAAATTTATCGGGA
>Ga0224507_10000787_pt1 | contig 12444 bp, 12 predicted proteins | sample SF_Jan12_sed_USG_3_FD_170159 | JGI IMG/M metagenome (GOLD analysis project Ga0224507, IMG submission 170159) | Sediment microbial communities from San Francisco Bay, California, United States - SF_Jan12_sed_USGS_13 | ecosystem: Environmental > Aquatic > Marine > Sediment | place: USA...
GTTGCTGGCAACGCTCGCGACCGCCGGTTTCTGGCGCTTCGTGCGGCCTTAAGGTTTTCATTTCCCTGCGTTTCACATAAGCTCCGCGGTCCCATGACCGCCACGCTCCCAACGCTGCGCCTGAATAAAAACGAAGACCGTCGCCTGCGCGCCGGCCATGTCTGGGTTTTCAGCAACGAAGTGGACACGAAACTGACTCCGCTCACGGCGTTCGAGCCCGGGCAAGCAGTGTTGATCAACGATGCCGCCGGTCATGTGCTCGGTTCGGGTTATATCAACCCGCATGCACTCATTTGCGCACGGCTGGTGTCACGCGATCCGAAGTACGTCCTCGATCAGTCGCTGCTTACCCATCGGCTGAACATCGCCCTGTCGTTACGGGAAAGGCTGTTCGATACACCTTATTACCGTCTCGCCTTCGGCGACAGCGACGGCCTGCCGGGGCTGGTGGTGGATCGCTATGGCGATATCCTGGTGGCCCAGATCACCACTGCCGGCATGGAAAAGCTGAAAAGCGAGATCGTGGCCGCACTGCAAAAAGTCATTAGTCCGGCCGCCATCCTGTGGCGCAACGACACCTCGGTCCGTGAGATGGAAGGGTTGACGAGTTACGTCGAGGCAGCGCTGGGGGAAGTGCCGGAGTTCATCACGCTCGAGGAAAACGGCGTCAAATTTGAGGTGCCGCTGCACACCGGCCAAAAAACCGGCTGGTTCTACGACCAGCGGCCCAACCGCACGCGCCTGCGACACTATATTAATGATCAACGCGTGCTGGATGTATTCAGCTATCTCGGGGCCTTCGGCGTACAGGCAGCGGCCGCCGGGGCCGCCTCGGTGTTGTGTGCGGACAGTTCACCCAAAGCCATCGAACTCATCAGCCGCAATGCTGAACTGAATGGCGTGACCGAAAAAATTAGTGTCGAAAAAGAAGAGGCGTTTGAACTGTTGCGCCGCCTGCGCAGCGCGCGTGAGCGTTTTGATGTCGTGGTGCTCGACCCGCCGGCCTTCATCAAACGCAAGAAAGACATCAAGGAAGGAACGAAGGCCTACCAACGACTGAACCAGATGGCGATGCAGGTGTTGTCGAAAGACGGCATTCTGGTTTCCTGCTCCTGCTCGTATCATCTGCATCGGGATGACCTGCGTGAAATCCTGCTGAAGAACAGCCGGCACATTGACCGGTTTTTGGAGATCATCGAAGAAGGCCATCAGGGGCCGGACCACCCCATACACCCGGCGATTCCAGAAACCGGTTATCTCAAGGCGTTCTTTGCCCGGTTACTGCCGAATTAACTCACTCGAGGCCTGTGACGGCGCGGGCACCTGACGATGCGGATTGCTTGGGCGGCCGCCGCAAGAATCGGATTGTCACCGGAGGTCAGCCTGAATAACCTGCATCCATGAACAGGGGTAACGCTGCTTCACGGAAGAACACGGATTACGAGCGCATTGCGCGCGCAATTCTTTATCTGGAACAGAACTACCGCCAGCAACCAGATTTGAAGGTGCTGGCACGCGGCGCAGGTCTCAGCGAATTTCATTTCCAGCGGCTGTTCCGGCGCTGGGCCGGCATCAGCCCCAAGCGCTTTGTGCAATATCTCACCGCCGGACACGCCGTCCGGATGCTGCACGACTCACGCACAAGTATCGACGCCGCCTACGACTCGGGGCTTTCCAGCGGCGGGCGCCTGCACGATTTGTTGGTCAATATTCACGCTGTAACGCCCGGCGAACTCAAACGCGCCGGCGAGGGGCTTTCGATTCACTATGGATTTCATCCAAGCGCATTCGGAGAATGCCTGCTCGCCGTGACGGCGCGCGGTGTTTGCCATCTTGGATTCGTATCGTCTAATCGCCGTGCCGCTACTGCGGAACTCGCGGCCGAATGGCCGCGTGCGCACCTCAAGGAATCACCTCGCGTGACCGCTCCACTCGCGAGTCGTTTGTTCGCACGCGGCAACGGGCACACACTCGACATCGACCTGTATGTGCGTGGTACTAATTTTCAGATCAAGATATGGGAAGCGTTGCTGCGTATTCCGCCGGGTGACGTAGTGTCCTACGAAGAACTGGCACGGCATGTCCAGGCGCCGCGCGCGGTGCGTGCCGTGGCCAATGCCGTGGCGCACAACCCGGTGGCTTGGCTGATCCCCTGCCATCGCGTGATCCACAAAAGCGGTGCGTTGGGGGGGTATCGATGGGGAGTCACTCGAAAGAAGGTCCTCCTCGCATGGGAGGCGGCGAAAACCGGAGACGTCAAATCTTCGGCAGGGTAACGCCCTTTTGGCCCTGATACTTTCCGCCACGATCCTTGTAAGAGGTTTCGCAAATTTCGTCGCCCTCGATGAAAATCACCTGCGCCACGCCTTCGTTGGCGTAGATTTTTGCCGGCAGCGGGGTGGTGTTGGAGAACTCCAGCGTCACGTGGCCTTCCCATTCTGGTTCCAAGGGTGTCACGTTCACAATGATACCGCAGCGGGCATAAGTGGACTTGCCAAGGCAGATGGTCAGCACGTTGCGCGGGATGCGGAAGAACTCGACGGTGCGCGCCAGCGCAAAGGAATTCGGCGGGATGATGCAGACACCGCCCTTGAAATCCACGAAGCTGCTCGGGTCAAACTGCTTGGGGTCGACGATGGTGGAGTTGATGTTGGTGAAGATCTTGAATTCATCCGAGCAGCGGATGTCGTAGCCGTAGCTGGAGGTACCGTAGGAAACGATGGGGCCGCTGCTGTTTTGCTTGATCTGGTTCGGCTCGAACGGCTCGATCATACCTTGCGCCTGCGCCATGCGGCGGATCCATTTGTCTGATTTGATTCCCATAAGTCGGAGCTTGAAGCTTAGCGCTTCAAGCCTGAAGCTCCTTAGGTATTCTGGATGACGATGCTCGGGAACTTGGCTGAGAAATCTTTCTTGCGCAGCGAGAGCTTCGCGGCCAGCCTCCGGGCGATGTCACGGTAGATCTGCGAGATACGGCACTCGGGATCGGCGACCACGGTCGGCTTGCCGGAATCGGTCTCCTCGCGGATGCGGATATCGAGCGGAAGCGAGCCCAGGTAATCCACGTCGTACTGCTCGGCCATCTTCTCGCCGCCGCCGGTGCCGAAGATATGCTCCTCGTGCCCGCACTTGCTGCAGATGTGCGTGCTCATGTTCTCGACGATGCCGAGTACGGGGATGTCCACCTTTTCAAACATCTTAAGGCCCTTGCGCGCGTCCAGCAGCGCAATGTCCTGCGGTGTGGTGACGATCACGACACCGGAAACCGGGACTTTCTGCGCCAGCGTCAATTGCGTGTCGCCGGTGCCGGGGGGCAGGTCGACGATCAGGTAATCCACGTCGCTCCAGTTCGTGTCCTTCAGGAGCTGTTCGAGCGCCTGCGTCACCATCGGACCACGCCAGATCATCGGGGTTTCCTCATCGATGAGGTAACCGATGGACATGGACTGCAGGTGATAGCTCATGACCGGCTCAAGCGACTTGCCGTCTTTTGACTCCGGCTTCATCTTCACGCCCAGCATGGTCGGCTGGCTGGGGCCGTAGATATCGGCGTCGAGAATGCCGACCCTGGCGCCCTCGGCGGAGAGCGCCAGCGCCAGATTGACCGCCACGGTCGATTTACCGACTCCGCCTTTGCCAGAAGCCACGGCGATGATGTTCTTCACGTTCTCAATGGGTTTGACGCCCTTCTGCACGCCATGGGCGGCGACCTTCGAGGCCATGTTGATGGCCACGTCCTTGACACCGGCAAGGGCGGCGACTTTTTCCTTCAGCTTCGCGGAGAAACCGGGCATGTGTCCCTTGGCGGGGTAGCCCAATTCCACGTCCACGGTCACTTTGCCGCCATCGACGGTAATTTTTTTCACCGCCTTGGCCGTGACCAGGTCCTGCTCGAGGTAGGGATCGATCACCTCTTTGAGCGCGGTTTCAACTTGCTGTTGGGAAACGTCCGCCATGAAGCTCACTCCGATTTCCGACTGTCAGGGGGCGCACATGCTACACCGGGGACAAAAAAAAGTCATGAGCAAGGGCGGCGTAAAACATTGAATTCCCTTATGATAACGGGGTTAAGCGAAGAAATGCCCGCTATGTTAACTTGGCGGCGATTTTATGCCCGAAAAGAAACGAAAAATCCTCGTCACCAGCGCCCTGCCTTACGCCAACGGCCCGCTCCACATCGGGCATCTCGTGGAATACATCCAGACCGACATCTGGGTACGCTTCCAGAAGATGCGCGGGCACGAATGCTGGTACGTCTGCGCGGACGACACCCACGGCACGCCGGTCATGCTGCGCGCCCAGCAGGAGGGCATCGCGCCGGAAGCACTCATCACCCGCATGAGCGAGGAGCACCAACGCGATTTCGCCGACTTCGGCATCGGCTTCGATAATTATTACTCCACGCATTCGGATGAAAACCGCGAGATCGTCACGGAAATCTACCGGCGCCTGTCCAAAGCCGGTCACATCAGCCGACGTACCATCAAGCAGGCTTTTGATCCGGTTAAGAACATGTTCTTGCCCGACCGATTCATCAAAGGCACCTGCCCGCGCTGTGGGGCTCCTGACCAGTACGGCGATTCCTGCGAGAACTGCGGCGCCACTTACGCGCCGACCGAACTGAAAGATGCCGTCTCGGTGCTCTCCGGCGTACCGCCGGTGGAGAAAGACTCGGAGCATTACTTTTTCAAACTTGGCGATTTCGAGTCCTGGCTGCGCGAGTGGCTGCACCCGGACATCACCAAGGCACGCCACGTGCAGCCGGAAGTGGCGAACAAACTCTCCGAGTGGTTCGACGCGGGCCTTAAAGACTGGGACATCTCACGCGACGCCCCCTACTTCGGCTTCGAGATCCCCGATGCGCCGGGAAAATATTTCTACGTCTGGCTGGATGCCCCGGTTGGCTACATGGCGAGCTTCAAGCACCTATGCGCCAGAAAAAAACTTAAATTCGAGGATTTCTGGGGCCAGAACAGCACCGCCGAACTGTACCACTTCATCGGCAAGGATATTCTCTATTTCCATACGCTGTTCTGGCCAGCGATGCTGCATGGCGCGAACTACCGCACCCCGACGGCGGTGTTTGCCCACGGCTTCCTCACCATCAACGGCACCAAAATGTCCAAATCGCGCGGCACCTTCATCACCGCACGCTCGTACCTCAACCACTTGCATCCACGCTACTTGCGCTATTACTTCGCGGCCAAGCTGAACGGCCGGGTGGAGGATATCGACCTCAATTTCGACGACTTCGTCGCGCGCATCAACAGCAATCTCATCGGCAAGTACGTCAACATCGCCTCGCGCGCCGCCGGTTTCATCACCGAGCGCTTCGGCGGAAAACTGGGGCGGGAGGCAATAAACAAGGAATTGCTGCAGGAAACACAAAAGGCGGCGGAACTCATTGCGCAGTGTTATGAAAACCGCGATTACGCCGAGGCCGTGCGCCTCATCATGGCGCTGGCGGACAAGGCCAACGCCTTTGTCGATGACCGCAAACCCTGGCTCCTGGCCAAGGACCCCGCGCAGAAGGAGCATTTGCAGCAAGTGTGCACCACCAGCCTGAACTTATTCCGCTTGCTCACGATTTACCTCAAACCCATCCTGCCGAATATCGCGGAGGACGTGGAGTCATTCCTTAATATACCGCCGCTCACCTGGCGGGACGCCGACAGCCTCCTGACCGGACATTCCATCAATCCCTACCAGCATCTGGCGACGCGCATCGACCCGAAGAGCATCCCCGCGCTGCTCGATGAAGCTCAAAAGGATATGAAAACCATGGCCGAAAAAACCTCCGAAACCGTCACTGACACCAGCGACCTGGCCCGGCATCCGATCTTGCCTGAGATCGGTTACGACGATTTCGCCAAAGTCGATTTGCGCATCGCACGCATCGTGAAGGCGAGTTACGTGGAAGGCGCGGACAAGCTGCTGGAATTGACTGTCGACCTCGGTGGCATTACCCGCACGGTGTTCGCCGGAATTAAAGAAGCTTACCAACCCGAAGACCTCGAAGGTCGGCTCACGGTAGTGGTGGCGAATCTCGCCCCGCGTAAAATGAAATTCGGGAATTCCGAGGGCATGGTGCTGGCCGCCGGCCCCGGGAAAAAGGATTTATGGATCCTCTCACCTGATGATGGCGCGCAACCGGGCATGCGAGTCAAATAATACCCGCTTCCCGCCGTGGCAACCGCCATACAGCTTGGTGTCAATCTTGATTTAAATCAATTCATCCCGGCCGGAACTTAGGATAGTTTACGCGTGGCTCTACAATCAATTGTCCGAGGTATCAGATGATAAGACTTTCCATCGTGTTATGGACCACCGTCCTCCTGGCCGCGCCCGTGCTGGCGGACGACACTGACGCGCGCATCGAGGCAAGCCGTAACGCCGCGATGAAATTGCAAAGTACCTTGCTGGCCGAGCTGCAATCGGCCATGAAAGAGGGCGGCCCGCCCAATGCCATCAAGGTCTGCAATACCAGGGCGCCGGCTATTGCCAAGGAAATCTCGGGTGCGGGCAATCTCCGCATTGGCCGCACCAGCCTCAAGGTCCGCAACACCAACAACGCCCCGGACGCGTGGGAGAAAAAGGTCCTCGAAAGCTTCGAGGCACGCAAGGCGGCGGGTGAGGATCCGGCAAAGCTCGAACATCACGAGGTCGTCGGCAAGGAATTCCGTTACATGAAGGCGATTGCGATACCGGCCAACATGCCCTGCCTCAAGTGCCACGGTGAACAGCTCGATCCGGCGGTCCAGGCGAAACTCAAGGAGCTGTATCCGAACGACAAGGCGACCGGCTACAAAACCGGCGATCTACGCGGCGCGTTCACCATCACCCAGCCGCGCTGAAAAACCTCCACGTTCATCCCCGGATCAATACACGCCGGGGATGAATTTTTTCACTTGCCGGGCATAGTCGGGATAATCCGGATATTTTTCCCGCAGTTTTATTTCCTCGACCGCGGCCTTGCGGTCGAAGAAAAACGCGAGCGCCAATGCATACACCACCCCAATCCCGCTCAACCACCACAATGCCCACCCGAAACTCGCCAGCATGACACTGGCATAGATGGGATGACGCATCATGCGGTATGCCCCGAGGCGATGCAGCGTTGCTTCAGTAAGTGGTGCGGGAAAAGGCGTTAGCGCCGCCCCCAGGCTCTTAAGGCCCCATACCGTAAGCCACGCTCCCACGGCCGTTATCGCCGCGCCAAAGAGGGACAACAGATCTTGCGGAAGCCATTTTCCTGCTCCGAACCAGACAGGAAGGAGCAAGGCAATCAACATAAAGAGTATCTGGGCCAGCACCCACAGGCCGCCCCGATTTACAAAATCAGCACGGGTCACACGACTCAGCCCCCGCGATGGGCGAGCCAGCGCCAGATCGTTCCATCGGGCAGCGACTCGCCGGAAACAAGATAGTGAATAACGTTGGGATTCATCAGTGTCCGGCGCTGATGTGCCGCCATGCCCTCGCGCCCGCAGAAGAGGATTCTGTCGCCCGGCTTCAATTCCATGTCATCTTCCGGGAGCAGGTGCTCTTCCTTACCGCGCTTCATCATCAAGGCCATGGCTTGCAGCCGTTGCTCCCGGTCATGGGGATCCCGGAGCAGCAGGGACACGGTCAGGATCGCTCCAGACTGAAGGGCTTTTTCCATGGCCGGCGCTTCTTCTTCCGTCATTCCCACGGTCCACAGAACCGGCGTCACGCCGCCCAGCAGGGGGCGCATGTATTCGATGAGTTCCTTCGCCCATTCCGTTTTCTGGTGCCGCATCAGACGCAAAAAATCCGTCAGCAGGGGCGCTGTGATCAGCGCCAAGATCCTTCGCGAGATGGCGCGGGCGCGCTGCATGACCAGGTCGAGCCGCGCCGATTGGAATACAGCGTCGTTTTCATTGTCATTCTGGCGCGCCACCAGAAACAGTTTCGGATTGAGTTCGCGCGCGGTCACGATGATCGACAGGTTGTTGGCGTCATCGTCGGTGCCCGCGACGATACCAACGGCCTTTTCAATATGGGCGGCGCGGAGTGTCACGGCTTCGGTGCCCCGGCCGATGATGACATTCTTGGGCGCCTTGGTCTTCGCCGGGTCGCTTTCCACAATCACCATGGGCACGCCTTCAAACTCCAGATAGCGCTGCACGGCTTTGCCGAAGCGGCCGAACCCGCAGACTACCCAGGTTCCGTGCGGGGGGTGGAGTCGTTCCGGCAGCGGTGCTCCCGGAATTCCGGTCAACCATTCATACAGGAGATGCATGTCTGGCGAGTGCAAGGCCAGTGCGAGACGATCGGCGAAGGTGTCAAAAGGATTGATGACCGCGTCCGTGCCGAAGGAGTCCATATTTGCCTCGGTATCGTGCGACTGGGCCCGGCAGATCACCGCCAGACCGGGGCTGAGCAGCCGACAAGTGATGGCGATTCTCAGATTAGCCAGGTCATCTTCACAAAGTGCCAACACGCCGCGGCAGTAAGGATGGTTAAGTCCCGCCATGGTCAAATTACTCGGCAGGCTGGCATCCCCGCACAAAAAGGGAACATGCACCGGCAAACTTTCGAGCATCAATTCATTCAGGCGATCCTGATTCTTGTCGATGGCTACCGCCCCCAGATTGCAATCAATCATTGAATGAACCACCACGCTGCCGGTGTCGCCGTAACCACAGACGATGTAAAACGGCTCATTGAGCCGGCGCACCTGTGCTGCAAAACGGTTCTGGCCGATCAGCTGTCTTAAGGCCGGGTCGCGCAACATGGTGATCAAGGCACCGATCGCGTAGAGCCAGGCCACCACAGAGATATATAGGGAAATCGTGACCCACAAGCGCTGCGCATCGTTGAAGGGCACCGGCAATTCACCGAAACCGGTGGTGGTCGCGGTATAGGTCATGATGTAAAAAGCGTGGAAAAAAGTCAGATGTTGCGGATTGCCGTCGACTTCCGTGCCGGGAATCAGGACGAGACCCAGAATGGATATGGCATAGGCGGCGATCAACACCAGCAGCGGCGTACGCATGCGCCGCAGGATCAGAAACAGGGCGGTGTTCTTCATCACGGATACGTTGGCGTCCCTAACGCCGCTGTACCGAGATATCGATGACCAGCAACACGACGGAGATGATATTGGCCACCAACGCTCCACCGGCCAGCGAAACGATCGTGCTCATTATCAGGGGCGTAAGGCCGGTGTTGTGAATATGAACGGCGAAAGTCCACATCAGTACCGCAGCGATCAATTGCAGGCTGGCGACAAGGCTCGTCGCCAGCAGTACCGCCCCCATTTGCGTGCGCTCGCCGAATTTGAGCACCGTGGCGATCAGATTCACGATCACGACGGCAAACAGTTCGTAGACATTGTGATGTTCCGGGTTTTCGAATTCCCCAAGGAAAAACCCGAAGTTGAGGGTCAGGGCCAACACGATAAAAAAACTGAAAATCACTTTTTCGATATTCATTTATTCTCCTCTGGCAGGCGCCGGACCAGGGCCGGTGGGGGCGGGTTCCCGCCTGACGTCTTATATATAGATGCCGCCTCATGGTACGTCGGTCCGATAGTCCCGGGCAATTGGAAAATCACGCGCGGGTGGCCGTGCGGAGTCTTTCTGGTCATGTCATTGCCGAGGGTGTCGAACGCCATGATATTGTGGCGCTATGACCGTGCCCTCCCACCGCCTGCCTACCCTCGTCGAACGCCTTGACGCCTGGCTCCCGCAAACGCAATGCCAGCAATGCGGTTACCCGCGCTGCCGAGAATACGCCGCGGCGCTCGCCACCGGTGACGCCGATGTCAATCAATGCCCGCCGGGCGGCGAAGTAACGATAGAGGCGCTGAGCGCATTGCTGCAAAGAGCGCCAAAACTACTCGATCCGCGTTTCGGCCGGCACCATCCGCGGGCGCGCGCGGTAATCGAGGAGAATCTTTGCATTGGCTGCCGTAAGTGTCTCGATGTCTGTCCGGTGGATGCCATCCTCGGCGCGCGCAAGCTGATGCACACGGTCATCGCCCACGAATGCACCGGTTGCGAATTGTGTCTGCCGCCTTGCCCGGTGGACTGCATCGCCTTGGTGCCGATCGACTCCCCCGTGATCCAGGAACCCTGGCCGGAGTACGCGCGCGCCGAAACCGATTACTGGCGCCGGCGCACCGAGCAGCGCGTGCAACGCCTGGCGCGGATCAGGCGTTCGCGTCAAACCACGACCACCGCCAATCCCCCACCGGCACCCGATCGGGCACAAATCCGCGAAGAGATTCGCGCGGCGGTCTCGCGGGTCAGGGCAAAGAAGCAACGCACCTTCGGATCGGGTTCCTCGTCGGTATGAATGCGCAAAAACGGCGGGCGATTTTCACCCGCCTCAAAAAGGCGAACCCGCGCCCGACCACGGAACTTCACTACCGCACACCGTTTGAGTTGCTCATCTGCGTCATCCTCTCGGCCCAGGCGACGGATAAAAGTGTTAACAAGGCCGCCGCGGAACTCTTCAAGGTAGCGCGAACGCCAACACAAATTCTCGGTCTTGGCCTGCGTGGCCTCAAGCGCTACATCAAAAGCATCGGCCTGTACAACACCAAGGCGAAAAATATCCTGAAGACCTGCCGACTGCTTGTCGCAAAACACGGTGGGCGCGTTCCAGATACGCGCGAAGCCCTGGAGGCCTTGCCGGGGGTCGGCCGCAAGACCGCCAATGTGATCCTCAACACCGCCTTCGGCCAGCCGACGATAGCCGTGGATACGCATATCTTCCGTGTGGCCAATCGTACCGGCATCGCCCCCGGTAAAAACGTGTGGGCGGTGGAAAAGTGTTTGCTGAAACTCGTTCCGGAGGAATACCGTCATGACGCCCATCATTGGTTGATTCTGCACGGGCGCTATACCTGTATTGCCCGGAAACCGCGGTGTCACGAATGCGTCATCTATGATTTGTGTGAATACAGCGCTAAAGTGAAAAGATGGAAACACGGTACGTCGCCACCGGATTGAGTCATGGTCACCGCGCTTTTCCGGAGCATGCGGAAAACGCTGTCAAACGCGCCCTCAAGAAAGCCGGGTGCGAACGCGCCAACGCCATTTTGCTGTTTCTCACCCCGGAATATGCGGCTAACCCTGAACCCGCGCTGCGCGCGGCGGCGCGCGCCGGCGGCTGTCTTCAGGTCGTGGGATGCACCGGCGCCGGTATCCTGACCGAAGCGGAATGGGTGCTCGACAGCCCGGGTGCCGTCGCCATGGTGCTGGCGGGAAACATGCAGCTCAACATCGCCCCCACCACTATACGTAACGACGAAGAGATGGTGCTCAGCTTGTGTACGCCCGCGGGGCTTACGGCCAATTGGCTGGACATTCCGGCGAAACGCTTCGGAGCCGTGTCGGGCGATCTTTTCGGTAACGGCCCGTTCAAAGTTTGGAGCGGCGCGCGCGTGGCGGAATCAGAACAGGTGGATGCCATCCTCGGCGGCGTCACCGGCGTGCTCGTAGCCTCGCAAGGCGTACGGGCGCTGACTTCGCCCATCGAAGTGGCGGAGGTGCGAGGTTATGACATCAAGCGCCTCGGAAATTACCCGGCGCTGAGCGTGCTGGTGCAATCGCTGCCACCCGCCGTGCGGGAAATGGAGCGGGTCCCTCTGCATCTGATCATCGGTGGCGTGACCATTGGCGATCCCGACACAGCCATCCGTGAAGGACGTTACCGTTTGAATCACATCGTGGCTGCCAACCCGACAGACCAATCCATCACACTCTCGGAACGCCCGGCGCGCGGCGAACGTCTGTTCTGGGCGATGCGCGATGCCCTGGTCGCCGAACGCGACATGCGTCACTGCATCACGCGCAGCGCCCAGGAACTGGGGGGCGATCCGGAGTTTGCGTTGTTGTTTCCCTGCATGGGGCGCGGCCCGAATTTCTTCGGCAATCGCGACCGCGATCTCGACTCCCTGCGCTCGCGTTTTCCGGGTCTGCCGATCATTGGCATGTACGGCAATGGAGAGATCGGACCTCTCGATGGCGTCAATCACCTCTTTCAATATTCCGCCGTGCTGGGCCTGTTCCGGTCCAAAACCCCCTAAAGATGTTTGTTGGACAGGACCGCGATAAGACGCGAGAGGTATTTTTCCGCGCCTGGCGTGCGCACCGTGAAGGCCGCCCGCTCGAAGGAATGGAGAAGTTGATCGTGCAGGTGCTCCTGCGTCATCCTGAATACCACCCGGTTTTGGATAATCCCGAGATTGCGCGTGGACGCGATTTTTTTTCGGAAACGGGAGATGCCAATCCGTTCCTGCATCTCGGGATGCATATTGCCATCGAAGAACAATTATCCCTCGACCAGCCCCGTGGGATGCGCGATTGCTATCGTACGCTGCTTGAAAAAATGCCCGACGAGCATGCCGTCCAGCACCGGATCATGGAGTGCCTCGGCGAAATGCTGTGGCATTCACAGCGTACGCAGACA
>Ga0224507_10000789_pt1 | contig 12438 bp, 8 predicted proteins | sample SF_Jan12_sed_USG_3_FD_170159 | JGI IMG/M metagenome (GOLD analysis project Ga0224507, IMG submission 170159) | Sediment microbial communities from San Francisco Bay, California, United States - SF_Jan12_sed_USGS_13 | ecosystem: Environmental > Aquatic > Marine > Sediment | place: USA: California...
TGATGGGAGATAATGATCATTGGCAGTTATGTTTAAGCGATTACGGCTTTCCGAGAAAATTTCCAGCAATTATGAATTTTGGTGTTACGTTTGAAGTCTTCCGGAATCGTCAGTTTTGTTAGGTTTACAATTGCCACATCGTCTAACGTATTGCCGAATGCTTCTTTGTCTAGTTTAAAATTTCTGAAGATATTCGAAAATATCAGTACGCCATTTTCTGAAAGCATGGAGAGTGCATCTGTGATTAGTGGAACTTGGTCTTGCTGAATTGAGAATTGTTTGTCCATTTTTTTTGAGTTGGAAAAGCTGGGTGGATCCAGAAAAATCAAATCGTATTTTTGAGTTTGGCTTCCCATCCATTTTACGCAATCGGCTCGAACAAATTGATGAACATCGTCGTAAAGCTCATTCAAGTCAAAATTCTGTTTTGTCCATTCAAGATATGTGTTCGACATATCAACACTAGTGGTACTTAGGGCGCCACCTTTTGCAGCATATATACTGGCACTTCCTGTGTAGCAAAATAAATTCAAAAAGCTTTTTCCATAAGCTAGATCTTGTATTATTTTCCGAGTATCTCGATGATCAAGGAAAAGGCCGGTATCAAGATAGCTGGTGAAATTGACATAAAATTTATGGCCATTTTCTTCGGCGACAATAAATTCTTGTTTGTCGCTATCCAGTTTTTCGTATTGCTGGGACCCTTTTTGCTGCTTTCGTTGTTTAATTGATAGCTGATCAGTGCTCAGCGAAAAAGTCTCGGTAATAATATTGAGCGCTTCGTTTAGTCTATGCGCGGCTATTTTATCATCAATTGTTTTTGGTGCTTCATATTCTTGAACGTTAACGTACAGTTTATCGGCATAATATAAATCAATTGCAATCGAATATTCCGGAATGTCTGCGTCGTAAACGCGATAGCAGGTGACGTTTTCTCGTTTTGACCAGCGAGTCAGGTGTTTTATGTTTTTCTTTAAGCGGTTTTCAAAACTCTTGGCACCTTCGCTTCTTCGTTCTTCGATGATGGGTTTAAACTTTCGATTTGAGTCAAAAAAGTTTTCTGGTGCAATTTTGAAATGCAGTAACTTACATTCAATTGCGCCATTATAGAGACTGTGAATTTTTTTAGCTCGTAACGGAATTCTTTTTCCTAATTCCAGGCTGTCGGTGAAGACACTTAAATCCCAGTTGAGGAATTCTTTCCTTAATTGCTCACCCATGGTGAAGTACAGCTCGTTTACTTCTTCTTTGTCGCTTAGTCGCTGGCCGTAAGGTGGGTTTACAACAAGTAAGCCGCAATCATCTTGTTTTCTAGGGGTGGCTTCTCGAATATCTCGTTTTTCCAGGTGAACATAACCTTCTATTCCGGCTTTACGTGCGTTAATGCTCGCTGCACGAATGGCGTGGACGTTAACGTCGTATCCTGTTATTGATGGAATGTTGGTAAGGCCTATTTCTTTTTTAGCTTCGGCATCTTTGATTAAATCCTGCCATTGAGACAAATCAAAATGTCGCCAGTTATGAAAACCAAAAATTTCACGATTTAATCCAGGAGCGATATTAGCAGCCATTAGTGCTGCTTCAATAACCAGTGTCCCTGAGCCACACATTGGGTCAACAAAGGCTAAGTCTTTAGCAAATGCCTCTGGCCATTGTGCGCGCATGAGTAATGCCGCTGCTAGATTTTCTTTTAGTGGTGCGTGCTCACCTTCAATACGATAGCCTCGTTTGTGCAAACTTTCACCCGAAAGATCGTGATAGATGATGGCTTTATCGTTATTGATGTAAAGATTCAAGCGAATGTCGGGTGAAACCGTTTTTATTTCCGGGCGATCGCCGGTTTTTTCTCTAAATTGGTCTACGATGGCATCTTTTGTTTTTAACGAGGCATAATGGCTATGATTTATTTGTGAGCGACTGACTGAGCAATCAATAACAAAACTATTGTGCACTGAGAAATGTGTACTCCAGTCTATGTCGTAAATATGTTGATATAGGCTTTCGTCATCAGGTACATCAAAAGTGTCAATTTCCAGCAATATTCGATTGGCAATGCGTGACCATAAACAGGCTTTCATTGCATCTTTACTGTTAGCGTTGAAATGAACGCCACCTTTTTTTTGTCTAATGTCTTCTAGGCCAAGATCAGTTAATTCTCTTGCGAGTAGATCTTCCAGGCCTTTGGCGGTGGTTGCGAAAAGGGAAAAAGTGTTGTCAGACATGGTGGCCCCAATAAAAAACAGCAAATATAACTTATTTGCTGTTTAGTGTTATGCGCTAAAGGCAGATTTGCCGTGCGATAAATAATGTAAAAAGGGTAATATTTTCCGGATTAGTTAGTAAACTACTCCGGATCAGCTTAATCTTTTTGGTAGTATATCGCGTAATTTGTCACAGGCTTCGATGAGTACTTTTTCAGTGGTGTCCCAGTCGATGCAGGCATCAGTTACTGATACACCGTATTTGAGGTCTGCCAAGTTGTCGGGGATGGACTGAGCGCCCCAGTTAAGATTACTTTCCAGCATTAGAGATACGATGGATTTGTTACCTTCAATAACCTGGTTGACGCAATTTTCTATGACCAGAGCCTGTAACTCAGGTTTTTTGCTGGAGTTACCATGGCTGCAATCTACTGCTATGCTAAGTGGCAGATTCGCCTTTTTTAGTTCTTTTTCGCACAGTGCAATACTGACTGAATCATAATTGGATTTTCCGCCACCGCCTCTGAGTACAACATGGCCGTACTCGTTACCGCGTGTATGGAAAACAGCGCATTGACCGTCCTGATTTATGCCAAGAAAATGATGCCCTCTGGATGAGGACTGCATGGCGTTAATAGCAACATCTAAACCACCATCGGTACCATTTTTAAAGCCAATTGGGGTTGATAAGCCACTTGCCATTTCCCTGTGGGTTTGAGACTCAGTGGTGCGAGCGCCAATTGCGGTCCAGGTTATCAGGTCTGAAATATACTGAGGTGAAATAGGATCCAGTGCTTCAGTAGATGTGGGTAGTCCAAGTTCTGCGATATCAAGAAGCAGTTTTCTCGCGGTATAGAGGCCTTCTTCGATCTTAAAGGAATCATCCATTTTAGGGTCGTTTATCAAGCCTTTCCAGCCGACTGTTGTGCGTGGTTTTTCGAAATAAACCCGCATGACAATATAAAGCGTGTCGCTGACTTTATCGGCTAGCTCTTTGAGCTTTCTGGCATAATCCATGGCAGCTTCAACATTATGAATAGAGCAGGGGCCAACGACGACAAATAAACGATGGTCTTTATGGTCCAGTATATTGCGGATGGTTTCCCGTCCTTCAAGAATAACGGTTTCTGCTTTTGCTGAGAGCGGCAGGTCATCCTTGATATTAGCAGGAGTCGGTAGAATGTCTTGAGAAAGGACATTTAGATTATTAATTGGTAACTGAGGCATTCGATTTATTCTTTTAAAAATAGAAAAATATACGCACAAGAGGCAAACCAGCTATTTATAAAAGCACAATATAATATAAGTGCAGAACGGTTTGCGAATACGAGGTGCAGTAAGAACGAGGATTATACGCTAAACAGGTGATAAATAGACAGTAAAATGAAGTGTTTTTAATAAATGCGGACAGTTTTGAATAAGCTCTTTATTAAAACCTGCGATCCCTCCCGCCGTACCATTTTATTGTTCTTTTTGTTTGGTTACGGCATCACATTGGTCTTAATAAAGCGGTCATCCTTACTGCCCGCTGAAACAGAATTGGCTACTTAGTTAGCCGCGACAGCAGGCCATTTGCCTTTAGTCTGGCCTACAGCGCGAGAAGCGTGGCCAATTGTGTGAATATTAATGACCATTTCACGGTATGTGTCACCATCTACTTTCCATTCTCGAGCAGCACGTACAACGCAATCAAGTCGAACGGCGCCACATTGCTGTTCAGCATCGACTGGTGAAGTTAATGCTTTTTTAAATGCTTTTTGTATAGATTTTAATTGAGTTTTTTCCAGTTTGAGATGTCCCAACCATTGTGGGCCATTAAGATTAACTTTGGCGGCTGCCATAGCTTGTCCAGTTAAGAATACAGATGCAAAAACGATTAAGAATACAGCAGATAATTTAGATTTCACGATTAGCCTCCCTCCAGCTTTCGTTATTTTATTCAAGGTTTCTATATAACACTTTTTATATAAAATGAGTTTAATTATTAGAATTCTTGACCCTGTTACTCAAGGTAAGACTGTATTCCACCTGAGTGTGGTCTTTTCGTCAACTATTTTATGATAATTTTTATATGGAAACTAAGTTTGTTTCTGGTTATTACGCATTATCATCAGTTTTTGAGCGATTTTCAGTCAGAATTTTGCTGCTAATCCCGGCTTCTTCGTCAGATAGATCTCTTACATCAGCTGATTTGCATGCAGGACATGATTTTTTAGCGGGTTTGGCCACAATGATACCCATGAATATCAATGAGATTACGATTAGCGGTAAGAAAAAAACAGAAGAACATAATAGTACGAAAAAAATAAGGAACATGGTCGAGCTGTTGGTTTTAGCTGCTCCTTCATAATCACAACTATTACAGTGAATGCCGTTATTACTTGCTGATTGACTCATTTAAACTCCAGTTTTATGTTTGTTTAAAAAATGCACGTTATATGAGCTTAGCATCTGCCCGGACATTTTATTGTGTTTATAGTGCTGTTATTAGAGAATACCATTATTCTAAGGCTTTATTTTTCTCTTGAATAGCCTGATTTGAAAATTGTACAGGTTGCTGGCACAGATCTGGCTCAAATCCAACTTATAATGACAGTTTGGTAAAACGTAAGGTAGTAAAATGGAAGATAACGAAGAACAGTTTGACGAGCTCGAAGTAAAAAGCAGAACTCAAAAAAAACACGAGGCTGAGGCTCTACAAGTTGTAGGAGCGCGTCTTTTGGAATTAACCGATAGCCAGTTGATGCAGCTCGATTTACCGGAACAATTATTTGATTCTATCAAGCTGGCTCAAACAATTGATGCCCATGGCGGTAAAAAACGCCAGCTTCAGTTTATTGGCAAATTAATGCGTGACGAAAATTTGGACATTTCTGCGATAAATGATTTACTCGCACGATTAGACGGCGACGCAGTTCTTCAGATAAAAGCATTTAAAGCGCTTGAGCAATGGCGTGATAAATTAGTTGATGACGGTGATAGCGCGCTTACTTTGTTGTTAGAGAAATACCCTCAGGCTGATGTGCAGCAAATTCGACAGCATATTCGAAATGCGAATAATAAAAAAAATGAAAAGCTGGTGAAAAAATCTAAAAAAGCAATTTTTCAGTACATCAAACAACTGTCAGAAGAAAAACAAGGGTAAAATTATGGATGTGAATGCGATGGATGCAATGCCGAAAACCACTTACCTTAAAGATTATTTGCCACCTGAGTATCTGATAGAAACTGTGGATTTAAGTTTTACCCTGGACGAAGCCGAATCTACGGTAGTTGCAGATCTTGCCGTTTATAAAAATCCAAATTCGTTACAAAATACTCAAACACTTTTTCTTAATGGTAAAGAATTAACATTGGTGAGTGTCAAGCTTGATGGTGAGTTGTTAGCTGTTTCTGCCTATGATTTGTTCGATGAGTCACTCACAATTAAAAACATGCCTGATAAGTGCGTGTTATCAATAACCACAACGACAAAGCCTCAGTTAAATACTGCGCTGGAAGGTCTATATAAGTCCAGCGGTATGTACTGCACTCAATGTGAGGCGGAAGGTTTTCGTCGCATCACATATTATCAGGATCGGCCTGACGTGATGTCTGTGTTCACGACGACTATTAATGCTGATAAAACCAAGTACCCGGTGTTATTGTCAAATGGTAATAATGTTGAATCGACTGATCTGGAAAATGGACGCCATTGTGTTAAATGGTTTGATCCATTTCCAAAACCTGCTTATTTGTTTGCGCTTGTAGCCGGGGACCTGGAAATGCAACAGGATAAATTTGTAACCTGTTCCGGACGAGAAGTTACCCTGCAGATTTTTGTTGAATCAGCAAATATCGACAAATGTGATCATGCACTTGCTTCTTTGCAAAAATCCATGAAATGGGATGAGGAAGTTTACGGTCGAGAATATGATCTTGATATTTTCATGATCGTTGCGGTCAATGATTTTAATATGGGCGCTATGGAAAACAAAGGGCTTAATATTTTTAATTCTGCCTGTGTTCTGGCTAAACCCGAAACGGCGACTGATGCTGACTTTGAAAACATTGAAGGTATTATTGGTCATGAATACTTTCATAACTGGAGTGGTAATCGGGTTACATGTCGAGACTGGTTTCAGTTAAGTCTTAAGGAAGGTTTCACTGTGTTTCGAGACCAGTCATTTTCGGCAGATATGTCATCGCAAGCAGTGAAGCGAATAGATGATGTGAATGTTTTACGTACGGCTCAATTTCCACAGGATGCCGGGCCGATGGCTCATCCAATTCGTCCTGATTCGTTTATTGATATCAGTAATTTTTACACGGTCACAATTTATAATAAAGGCGCTGAAATAGTACGCATGATTCATCAGTTGCTGGGTGAAAAAAATTTTCGCAAGGGCACCGATTTATATTTCGAACGTCATGACGGCCAGGCGGTTACGACAGAAGATTTTGTTAAAGCGATGGAAGATGCCAGCGGCAATGATTTAACGCAATTTACAAACTGGTATGGTCAGGCGGGTACACCGGTTTTAGATATTAGTGGTAACTATGATGAAAAATCGCAGCAGTATACGCTTAATATTAAGCAAAGTTGCGCGGCGACTCCCGGTCAGAGTACGAAAAACCCATTCCATATTCCGTTTAAATTAGGCTTGCTTGATCAGAATGGTAATGATTACCCTCTTGTTATTGATCAAAAAGAACTTAATAGTTCGGTTCTTGATGTTAAAAAATCTGAAGTAAGTTTTACATTTAATAATATTTCAACGTTGCCGGTACCTTCGTTACTTCGTGGTTTTTCTTCACCGGTGAAAGTAAACTTTAGCTACTCAATTGATGATTTACGCTTTTTAATGGCGCACGATAACGATGATTTTAATCGATGGGATGCTGGCCAACGGTTATCAAATATAATTATTCAAGAACTGGTCGAAGATCAAAAAGCAATGCAACCTATGGGTGTTTTTGAAGGTTATGTTGATGCGATGGGGTATGTTTTAAATAATACTAAAGCAGACAAATCACTGACCACTCAGGCCTTATCTGTACCGAATGAAATTCTGTTATCTGAAACTTATGAGGTTGTTGACCCTGATGCAATACATGCCGCTAGAGAATTTGTGTGCCTGACTTTAGCTAAAGCACTTGAGCCTGATTTGTCGCGTGTTTATCATGAAAATAATACAAACCAGGAATATCAGTTTTCGTCTGCAGAAGTCGGTCGTCGAAGTTTGAAAAACCAGTGTTTATCTTATCTGGTTCGTTTAAATAATGAAGACACAATTTCGCTGGCGTTAAATCAATATAACAATTCAGATAATATGACAGACTCTTTGGCGGCACTTACCTGTCTCACTAATACGGATTGCGAAGAGCGCGATTTTGTCTTAAATGATTTTTATCAAAAATGGAAGCACGATCCGTTGGTTGTTGATAAATGGTTCGGTATTCAGGCGCGTTGTACGTTACCAGGCTCATTAAGACACATTAAAGATCTGGTGGGACATTCTGCATTTGACATTAAAAACCCAAACAAGGTCAGGGCGGTTATTGGTGCATTAGGTTTTGGTAATCCGGTTGTTTTTCATCAGGCAGACGGTGAAGCTTACGAGTTTTTTGCTGACCATATTATTAAATTAAATGATTTGAATCCCCAAATGTCAGCACGATTAGCCAATGCGTTTTCTATTTGGGGTAGATATGACGAAGCTAGAAAAACGCTGATAAAAGATCAGTTGCAACGTATATTAAAACACAATGGGCTTGCGAAAGATGTGTTTGAGATAGTGAAGAAAACGCTGGGGGAGTAAGGTTTTCCTAATAACTTTTAACTTCGGGTTGGCATTTTGTTAATGTCTATAGCAGGTAAGTGTTAGCTTACCGCTATAGACAATTGCGATGCAAACCAAATAAGTAGGTTTTCTTGTCGTTCTGCTTGTTTGTTCTTGGTGTTTTGCAATGCTTGCTGTTCAAGTATTCTTAGTCGCAAACTGTTTTTGAGGCGTATAAAACTCTGGCTTTGTTTTGTTTGCTTTTTTTCTGTTCGCGAGAGTGCTTGCCATTTAATAAGAAAGTCAGATGATGTTTCTGAGCTCCACTTATCCATTTTCACAAAGTTAACAACAAATGGCCGATCAAATGTGACTGCTGCCGGAGTATCAGGTGCTTTGTTTTCAGTCAGGGTTGTTGTCGCCGTCGCCGTAGAGCTGGGTGCGGGTAATTTGGTGGAATAATACCAAGTTGCCGCGGCAATCGTAATTAGAATGATAAGCCCGATATATTGTTTTTTTGTATTATCCGACGTGCCATTTCGAAGGGTTAATTTCGTCGTGTCAAGCGAGTTGTTATTCTTGATTCTTTGTGAAACGGTTTCTTTAATTTGTTGTTGTTCAATTGAGTTAAGCGGTATTGTATCGTCAGGTAAGTAGCCTGAGTTGACAAAACTATTGATATAATTTGAACGCCTTTCTCTGTAGCTCAGGAAGCTGATTGTGCCACTGATGTAGTCGTTGAGGTTATCTTCCAGTTCGTTCATGTTTATAATACCTTAATAATACGGAAGCCTGTAATATCATCCGGTTTGCCGGAGTAGGCGCGTTTTAAGTCAATATCGCATTGTGAAAAGCTATCAGTATATGCACCACCGCGGACGTAATATTTTGCGTTTCGTGTTACCAGTTCTTGGACATTGCCCACGTAATTTTTAAGCCCCCAGCCATTAACCTTACCTGATTTCGTGTTCAGTAAATTATTACCTTTAATCTGTTTGCTACCGAGCATTAGACGACAATTGAAATCTTTTTTGGGCTGCGAACCCTTGGCGTTGGCCGCATGATGCCACTGTGCATCGGTTGGTAGTTGATATTTTTGCCCCGTTTTGAGCGTAATCCATTTTAGGTAATCATTAATTTTTTCAACCGAAACATTCGTAACTGGGAGTTCGTCTCCAATGTTTTTAATATTGTTGCATTCGCCTGAAATAGTGCAATAATTGTTGAATTCGCCAACCGAAATTTCATATTTGGAAACTGCATAAACAGAGGTACTTTTACTAATTGATGGAATGACAACCATAAGTGGTGCTTTTATTGTGTCAGTTATCATGTCAAAGCAGGTGGCGCGAGTCCGTTTTCCGTGGCCAGCATAAGATTTTTTACAGGGTTGCCCACCGGCTGATTGAAATTTACTGGATCGTTTAGTTAGAGCTGAAATTTCACTGTTGTCAGGAAAAATCTGTTGGCCCATATCAATCAGGTTTTTCGCTTTGTCCTGATCAGATTTGGCAAGTTCCTTTATTCGATTCAAAAATAGAGTGGCAGCATTAATCTCAATCGTTGCGAACCTGTCAGGTAGTCCTCTTTTAATTGTTTTTAATTGGTGTTTACTATTCTTAATGTTTATTGTGTAAATATTTTCCAGTTCGTGATTTAGATTTAGTATAGCAATTTCCGCTAAATATTCTTTTTGTAAATTTTTTGCAAGAACGTAATGTGGTGCGATTTCAATTCCGGACTTGGTTAGTTTAATTGCGCTTTCAAATTCTTTTCTGTCGGCCAAGCCTCTTGATAATCTCAGGTAGGCATTTGCGATTGCTTCTGTTGCGTCTATCTTAATGAAGCGACTTTTGGGATCGAGTTTCTTAAGTGACTTAAAGGTTTTAGTTGCATTTTTAATGTCATCGGATTTCGCCTGATTTAAAAGTGATTGCCGTAGGGTGGCAATCTTGGCGGATTTTTCCTTGTTTGAATGAGAGGTCTGTTGATTTCGTTCGGCGATTGTTAGTGCACGTTTTTCTTTTGTGAGTGCTGTTAAGGATGGTGATACCTTGATAGCTAGTTTGAGTAGCATGCGAGCCTCTGTCAAATGTCCTGAGCGTCGGTTCTCTCTGGCTTGTTGGAGGATCAGCGTTGCGGCAGCATCTCTTAGCTGTTGTTGTTTATCTGTCTCGGACCGAGCGAAAACATCGAGCGCTACTATTTCAGATTGGATTTTATTTAACCATGAGGGCCCATTAAAACCCTTGTTGACAAGTGATGTCAGTTTTTCTGTGTGGCGGTTTAACGCTTTTACCCGAACGGGTTCAGTAATTACTTTCCCTTCTTCCGTTAACTGTTTTTGTAGCGATAGCAGTTGCTGGTCTTCAATTAACTGTGCTTCCCTTTCTTTAAAATTGGCTTTAAGTTCTAGCAGTTCGTTGTCATCGCTAAAAAGTGAAAGGGCACTTTTAATTAGTATATTTACATTATCCAGTTTATCTTCTTTTAGTGCGGTTTTTATTTCACGAACATATGCGAGTTGAATTCGTGTGTCTTTTAGCAAATGACTTTCTGGGGCTGCTATTTTCAGTAAGTCGATAATGTCCTGTATGTCATTATTGTAGACAGCGGATGTCAAATTTCCTTTTTGAAGGTATTTATCAATTTGTGCGGCTAATGTGTTGGTAAGTTGATTTTGACTATTTACCAATTGAATGATGAGGTCGTTCACCTGGGCTGAATCAGGGTAAAGTTGCTGTGCATCTGATAAAATACCCAGTGCACTCGGAAAATCATATTTTCCCTTACTCTGATCGGCTAGGGGTAGGGCAATGCTGGAAAAATATTGAACGACCATTGGCCGTACGTCCTTGAGCGCAGCTTCTCTGGTTTCACCTTCAAGCAATTTCAATTCAGGAATAGCTTGTGCGATAACAGAGGAGTCTCCTTTTTTGATGTTAACGACTAACTCTTCAGTCGCAATTTGTTGTTGGTAATCAATAAAGTACTTTATACCAATGGCAATGAGTAAAACGGCGGCTATCCCAAGTGTAGCAATGAGTATTTTGCTATTTTGTTTTCGGATGAAAAACTCTTGAATGAATGTTTGTGCATCCTGGGTTCTTGATTCTCTGGAAAACTGCAGAGTATGTATTAACGCGTTTGATTGTTTACGGTCAAGCTGTTTTATAACCTCGGGTGTTTTGTTTGCATCTCTCGCACGATTTGCTGGTTGTCGTGCAAAAGGGTGGGTGCCGGTGAGTAGTTCATAAGCGACACATCCTAATGCATACATATCATCAGAGGGTGAGGGTTGTTTGCCTTCTAGCATTTCACAGCTGGCATAAGTTGGTGTTAATCCGCCTAACTCACCTGCGTCAAATTGGGTGTTTTCAGATCCTGAATCTGTATTTTTATCCCCAATACTTTTAACCGCCCGCGCAATACCAAAATCAAGTATTTTTGCAGTGCCGTCATTGGTTACAAAAATATTTCCTGGTTTGAAGTCAGAATGTACAATGTTTTTTTGATGTGCGTAGGACAAGGCTTGGCTTATATCATCAATGATTTTAAGCGCCGTATCTTTTTCAATCCCTGTGTGTTTATGGTCAGATAAATATTCATCAAGCGGAGCGCCTTCAAGATACTCCATGGTCATATAAACAGTGTCACCATCGCGATCAAAATCGTGTACGGTAATAATGTTTGGATGCGCAAGGGTCTGTGATTTTTTTGCTTCACGCTGTAGTGAAATAAGAGCCTGAGGATGTTGTTTGAAGTCTTCGTTTAAAAATTTTATCGCAATGTGTGAGTTTGAATCGTTTGCTTCTTCTTTTCTTAAGTCTCGCGCCTTAAAAACAGAGCCCATGCCTCCCTGGCCAAGTAATTTTTCCAGTACAAAACGATTGTTAATGATGCGTCCGGGTTCCAGTTTATTGTGGCTGGTAAATTTTTGAGCTTGAGATGATGCCTGGTCAGAAATGACGGTGGCGCTTTCTTCACGTTCATCACGTTCATAAGTTTTATTGTTTACTACTGGTGTTTGTAATCGTGTTTTATCGTCGATTACTGTGACGTCTACCGTATTGTTTTGTTGGCTGGCAAGTATCGTACGGTCGTTATCTGATTCAGTGTCTTTGTTCGCTAATACTGTTTGATCTGCATCATCGTTAGAAATTTTAACAATTGTTTTGTCGTTTTGACAGTTGTGTAGCGCCTGTTTTAAATTCGAAATCTGGATTTCAGGTAGTGTTTCGCCAAGTGCGCCGTTATCTATGATGTTTTCGATTTGGGAAACTGGCGTTCCATTTAATACATCTTCAATTAACGCCTGCTCTAATGCCGGGTAATCAATTATGTTTTTCAGAAAATCGGAAATTAGAGCGTTTGTTTTATTCACTTATTGGGGTGCTTTATTTTAGGGTGCTGTTTAACGTGCTTTGTATAATAATGGTTGTTATGTTGTCTTTTGCTTCACGCGACAGGGCAAG
>Ga0224507_10000790_pt1 | contig 12438 bp, 12 predicted proteins | sample SF_Jan12_sed_USG_3_FD_170159 | JGI IMG/M metagenome (GOLD analysis project Ga0224507, IMG submission 170159) | Sediment microbial communities from San Francisco Bay, California, United States - SF_Jan12_sed_USGS_13 | ecosystem: Environmental > Aquatic > Marine > Sediment | place: USA...
TTTGGAACCTTCCGCAGTGGCGAGAATCAACTAGTCGCACACGTCTACCGGCCGATTAGCCAATGAATCCGACACCATTCGAAGAAATGTTTTCGACCTCTTATACGCCTACATTCACGGGAGCCCACTCAAACCCTACAAAGTTGACTAAAACAGCCTGACCCCAACCATTGAATATACCAACAAACTGGGTTCAGACTGGAAGTACCGATTAAAACCAGTAAAAATTAGAGAATGAAAATAACTAACTGATTTAATACACCGCGAGATAATAAGTGTTCATAAGTGCCTCATCTTCATACAGTAGCCCTTGCCCGCTATAGCCCATCTATGCGGGCAGGGGCTACTGCATGAAGATAAGGTGCCTGTGACCACTTACCATTATTCTTGTACGATTTTTCTTATAAGCCTATCTTGAACATGTCGAAAACAGAAGCTAACTGGTAACAGTTAGGCACCAGTAATTTAAAAGTGATTACCCCCACTAAATAGCGATAAACCATTGTTTTCCATGTCCCCTTACCTGAACCTGTAACTCAATTTAAAATCCCTGCTAAAACCACTGCCGCCCTATCTTTTTGAAAAAATATCAATAGTTACACATCAAACTTCCTCGAATATTCCTTGCATTTACTTTAACACTTTGATCAAATTAATTTAGAAACTACTTGGTTCCCATCCAATTTAACAATAGCTGCAAGGAGTAATCATGATATCAAAACCAACAGTTACTACCATCACCTTCTCAATGTTATTCTGTTTCTCTTTTACAGCGCATGCAGTACACTCTACCGATACACCCGAAAGCAGAATGGTTGCAGCCACAAATTACTTGCAAGTTGCTTCCATGCGCAAATTACTAGATGACACCATTGAAGAGCTGGCTCAACAAGTTTACCCTGAACAACGAGCTGAATTCAAAAAATTCATGAGAAAAGGTATAAGGATTGACTTGCTAGAAAAAGCTGCTTTGGAGAGTATGGTAAAAACTTTTACCACCAAAGAACTGCAAGCGTTAGTAGATTTTTATGGTTCTCAAACCGGGAAGTCCATAATGAATAAAATGGGAATGTACACGGCAGAAGTTATGCCCTCAATACAACAGGAAGTTGAAAGAGTATTGCAAGAAGTAACCCAAGAAGACGAGACCCAATAAAAAATCTCAATAATTACCATTTCAGGTAAAATCATAAAAGAATCTTACTACGAGACATTAAAACTTTAACGACCAGGCCATCCTCCCAGGACATAGCTATCATAAGAATGGCCCCTACGCATATTGCATAGCTCCCTTTAATTCGAAATAATCTTCACAAAACATATGAATAATATTAAAAGTTTAACTCTGACCAGTTTTCTTAAGCTAGAATCATCCAGCGGTATTCTCCTTTTTTTCGCAACAATACTCGCAATCATCGCTGCCAACAGTCCTTTACAATCTTATTACGCACTACTCCTTGATACCCCGGTGGAGATTAAAATTGGAGAGTTGGAAATCGCGAAACCATTATTACTCTGGGTTAATGATGGATTAATGGCTATTTTCTTTTTCCTAGTTGGTCTTGAACTAAAAAGAGAACTTCTGGAAGGTGAGCTTTCCAACAAAAAAAATATTATCTTACCTGCCATAGGAGCAATTGGTGGGATGATTGCTCCTGCACTGATTTATATTTATTTTAACGAAGGCGACGTCGTTGCCATTAAAGGCTGGGCAATTCCAGCTGCAACCGACATTGCATTTGCATTGGGAATACTATCTTTATTAGGCTCAAGAGTACCCTCTGCTTTAAAAATATTCCTTACTTCTTTGGCAATATTTGACGACATTGGGGCAATTATTATCATCGCCCTTTTTTATACGGAAAAGCTTTCACTTACCGCACTAGTAGTCGTTGCATGCTGCATCCCGATTTTAACCTTTCTCAACCGACTTAATAATACATCCAAAAGTCAATACATGATAATAGGGGTTATTATGTGGATAGCCATGTTGAAGTCTGGGGTCCATGCAACCTTAACCGGTGTACTTCTTGCCATGTTTATCCCCATAAAATCGACAAAAGATCCAAGTTCCTCACCACTAAAAGAATTGGAAAATGACCTGCATCCCGTCGTAGCGTTTATGATTTTGCCGCTATTCGCTTTTACCAATGCAGGTATTAATTTTACCGGTGTAGGCACCGAACAAATTTTGCACCCCGTTCCATTAGGCATTGCTCTTGCCTTATTTATAGGTAAACAAGCAGGGGTTTTTGGCCTTTGTTGGCTTTCCATTAAACTTAAATTCACCAATCTACCGAAGGGAATATCTTGGAGTTCTCTTTACGGCATTGCCGCTCTATGCGGGGTAGGTTTTACAATGAGTATGTTTATAGGTTCACTTGCCTTTGAGGAAACCAGCGTCAACTTATTATTTAATGAAAAACTTGGTATTATATTAGGTTCATTGGCCTCTGGTTTAATGGGTTTTGTCATATTATATTTTAGCCTACGCCCCAAACCTGCCTATAACAATCAGTCCTGACGATGGACTATAGCGAACAGCGGCAACTGCAAATAACTGAATCGCCCGTGGCCATTTCATACAACTAATAATATTAAATCAAATACTTACAAGTACAGTAAACATATACAACTCAACGGTATATTATGGCGCAGCGCCAAAAAAAACTCAGAAGCCCAACACATAAAACTTGCTAGCATAGCATAACATACCGCACCAGTATCAGTTTCACATTCCCAAGCTAGCAACCAAACCGAGCACTAAGGGAAACGGAAGAAAATAATCTACCCGAATGGCGTAGGATAGGGCTTTGTCTTCAATGCGTGCCAAGGAGCGCATACTTGTTGTATGTAACCCTTGGCGTAACGCAGAAGACGGAGCCATAGACAAGTCAGTCGAGTAGATTATTTTTTGGAAGTTCCCTAAGCATAACTCTATTCAAAGCAGCAACAAACCAAGGAACCAACATGAAAAAAACACCCCTCTTTCTAATAATTTTACTCCTGCTCTTTATTACGGTTCCGCTCATGGCGGTAGCGGACACATCTCCAATAGTACCGAAACCTGGAATGGTGACTATGGTGGACTTGGGAGCACATACATGTATTCCGTGTAAAATGATGGCCCCTATTCTTGAAAAACTCACAAAAACCTATAACGACAAAGCTGCTATCGTTTTTATTGATGTTTGGGAAGAGCCGGACCTGGCCAAAAAATACAAGGTTTCATTAATCCCCACCCAGATTTTTTTTGATAAAGACGGTAAGGAAATCCTACGTCACCAGGGATTCATGAGTGAAGAGGCAATCGTTGAGCAACTGAGTACCATGGGCGTCCATGCCCCTTCAGTATAATATAAGGCCATGCTGGATACTTTTTTTATTCTGGTCAACACCTGGATCAATAGCGGCACCTGGATTGCCGCCCTTGGCGCTTTTGTTTGGGGGATGATTAGTGTATTGCTAAGTCCTTGCCATATGGCTTCTATTCCGCTGGTTATTGCCTATGTGGGCGGGCAAGATGAAATCATTCAAGGACGACAGGCAATCAAATTCGCAGTTCTTTTCAGTGCTGGTCTATTTATCACCATTACCATCGTTGGCGCAGTTTGTGCCCTACTTGGTCGAATGCTTGGTGATGTCGGCCCCTATTGGCCAATCCTGATTGGACTTATTTTGCTTTGGGTGGCTATGGATATGCTTGGTCTTGCCAAATGTTCCATGCCCGGCGGCATACTCAATGCTCTTAAGGTAAAAGGGGCCTTAGGCGCATTTATCCTGGGCCTTTCCTATGGGGTGTTATCCGGTTCCTGCACCTTCGGTTTTATCGCCCCCATCCTAGCTATCATCACGGTGCAGCAAAAGATAACCACCGGAATTTTGCTTATCACCCTTTTCGGCATTGGTCATTGCATCCCCATTGCCATAGCAGGCAGCTCCACGGCCACCGTCAAAAAAATCCTGGCTAGTTCAGCCTTTGGACAGGGAGCGGCATGGTTTAAAAAGGGGGCGGGTATGATGATCGCGGTATTAGGAATTTACTTTGTCACCCTTCCTTTTATCTAAAGAGAGTGCCGAGAATATTTTCTATATATATAGTTAGTATTCAGGTTTTCGTTGGGAACCAACAGGGAAGCAATCTTGTTGGCTTAAGGCTTATAAAGGTCGCTCTCGGTTTTGCCGGGCGGCCACAGGGGGCCGCCCCTACACAGTCCTCGGCAAGCAACAACTCATTTTAAACTGACATCTCCATTTTTTATATGAAAAACATCTGGAATGTTTTACGGGGTACAAAGATACTCAGCGGTTCCCAGTCGCATGGCAACTCGTTGATTTGGCGACATATCCGACAATACCTTTTACCAGACCTTTTTACTATAAAACTAAATATTTAATAAAAAATTAGTCTTTCTGGTGGAGCTGAAAGATGTAACTTACTTATTTTTTAAATTTAGTTTACGAAAAGACCGATCCAGGCTCCATTTGTTATCAATAGGTTACATATGCCCTGGGAAGCGCTGCAAAATTACTGGAATGTAATAAGAGAAGCTACCTGTATGTCTCCCGGTGTTTTACTGGGAAAATAATACTGCTGCATTGATACCGCCGAAACCTGAATTGCAACTGAGAATGGAGGGATGAGAAAGTGGGAGGCTGGTGCTTGGGGAAATGGGCAGAAATGAATTCTCTGTTTGTCGAAGGCCGGTGGTAGGGGGGATGACCCCTTGCTGAAGGGAAGATATAGCTATGGCCGCTTCTATTACTCCAGCTGCGCCTAGACAATGACCTATGGCTCCTTTTACCGAGTGAACAGGGGGTATTTCATCTCCCCAAATATTGGCAAAAGCGGTGAGCTCCATCGCATCGTTATACATAGTGCCAGTGCCGTGGGCGTTTATCCCGCCAACTGGTAAATCGGAGTGCTCTATGATCTGGCGGAGTACCGAGGTAAGTCCACTACCTTCACGACATGGCGCAGTAATATGGACCCCGTCGCAACCAGTGGCCCAGCCACTCAACCTAGCTTCACACGGCAGACCTTGGCTATGGGCATACTCTTCATCAGCAAGAATAATTAAACCTGCACCCTCGCCCAGGGCCAAACCGTCCCGCTGCTGATCAAAAGGACGACAATGTTTGGGTGCCAAACCTTTCAGGCTTGCAAAACCAGCAGCAACAAAACGACTGACGAGATCAATCCCCAGAATTACGGCTATTTTTGTGTTACCAGCCCGAATACGTTGGGCACCGCGAATTAGCGCTAAGGTTCCGGAGGCGCAGGCCGCGCTTATGGTTTGCACCTCTCCCTTGATACCATATTGCTCAGCTGCTAGTTTGCCGATCTGCCAAGCTTGCCCCTGTAAGGAATTTATATTACCGGAAAGTATTTCATCAGCAGCTCCCTTAGTGGTTGCAACTAGTAGTTCTGCTTCCGCAGCTATTTCCGACAATAATTCATAACCAACCACGAGGTGGCGAATAAGCTCCAATAACCTGGCATAGGAACCAATGGGGCCAGTTAACAGCTCAACCATCCCTAAGGGATACTCATCGGTAAAACCTGGAAGAAAAAAGGGACTTAGGCCCGAACACCCCCCAGTTAAACCCGACCAGGTTTGCTCTCCATCGCCAAGGGCGGTTTGTATTCTTCGTCCGACTACTACAACCTTTTTGTTCACCGTTGTCGTCCTCAATGGTTCGGTATGTTATTTCAGGTTACGAAGTAAAATCATAACAATAAAAATTTATAAGATACAATTCCCAACCCTCCCCTTAAAAAATACGAATACGTTACCTGTAACCAAGATTGAAGGGCAGTCATGAGACAATATTTTGAATTACAGTTTACAAGGGTCGCTCTTGGGTTTACCGGATGGCCACAAGGGGCAATGCTATTGACGTTATAATTTCAAGGGATTCTCTCGGTTCAGCCGGGCACCCACAGGGGGGTGCCCCTACAAATCCCAGCAAGATTCAAGTTATTCTTATTTAGCCAACCTCGCATTTAGGGTCGCGAAAAAAAATTACCTAAATAAAGGTAAGTGGACACAGATGCATCATCTTCCTGCGATCGCCACTACCCAGATAGATGGGCTATAGCGAGCAGCGGCAACTGCATAATTCTATAGCACCTGTGACCAGGTACACTCTATTAGCTTAAGGGTTGCGAAAGACACTTTTAGTTTTACCGGGCACCCACAGTGGGCGGCCGACAAATCCCAGCAAGATTCAAGTTATTCTTGTTTAGCCGACCTCACATTTAGGGTCGCGGAAAAATATACCTAAATTAACGGTACATAGTTTACCATTTACCAGAGCGCCACTTTTCCTGGAACTGCATTACCCAGTCAGGAGGAAAAAAGATTACATTTCCTATTAAATCCGTTAGTACCTGCACAGAGTAGCCGGTGGCAGCTAATTGATTGTTCTCTTTACGAATGGCAAAAGTGAAGTTTAGTCGCATGGCCGTACTCCAATGCAAGACCGCTTCAATGGTGAACAACTCATCAAAGGTAAGTGGAGCTAAGTAATCAAGGTGTAATTGGACAATGGGAGCGGCCACCTTATGCTTCATAAACTCAGCATATGAAAGGCCATATTGGTGACCAAAGGCCACTCTACCATCTTCAAAATAGCTCACATAGCGACCATGCCAAGCGATACGTAGGGGGTCCACCTCCTCAAAGCGTACTCTTCGACTACACTTGGCCAGCAAAGGTTCCGGCGCTCCCTCCTCTGGCTCAAAATAGTTTGGAACCTCTCCCCTGTTCCTGCGCTGTCGCATGGTCACCCCTCAACTCCGCAGATTATCTCTCCAGATGCAGCCCTACCCTTTGCTCCGTCCAGGGTAAAAGACATGTGGACTCGCTCACCTTTTGATACTATTTTAACCACTACCCGCACCTTTTCATTGGGTCCGATCATATTTTTAAACTTAACTCGCACTGTTTCCAGGGGTACAAACCTTTTGTCCAAAGCCTTAGAAGACATAACCCGAATCGCTGCCAACTGAACGATGGCTGGCAACACCGGACGACCGGGAAAATGTCCGGCAAAAGCCGGAAAATCAGCAGTAAAAAGAAATTCCCCTCGAATTTCACCGGAAGTTGCATCAACTTCCCATGAACGTAGAGCCGTGTTACGTAAACTATCTTCAATGGACTCCATATGACTCTTCCTACATTTTTTTCATATATACGTCTAGCCCCTGCCAGGGGAAAGAAACCATCATTTCCACAGCATTTTCGAAACCAGGGTTACCCGTTGCTCGCCAGCCGGTGAAGGGTCCAAAACGATATTCCACCATCTCGCCTGGCCCATTTTCCAAATCAAAACGAACAGCACAACCCCAATCATACCAGGAACAATGCGAATTAAGGGGCGTAAAATACAAACCACCCACCACCCGACTTATCAGCTCGGGAAAGCGGCGTTTGCGTAATTCTTCTATGCATCTGGTAACCTCTATGGTATCAGGCGACATCACAACCCCTTCCAACAAAGGAACTCCAGTGGCATCCAGGACAACACAATAAACTCCCTGCTCTCTGGCTTCCAAACCCATTATGCCAGAAAATTTGGGGGAATCACGATGAACAATTCGCAACCCCCATAAATCTGCGGCCTCTGGACGCTGCGCAACTGGCTCTCCAATAAATGGCGAACGAGCTGAACAACCAACACAGCACCAAAGTACCAAGAACAATAGTGATAAATATCGGTTCATTGCTTTGCCTTTCCAAGTATAGCCGGGGTCACCCAAATAGCGGTGGGCCATGCCAGCCCTATACCGATTAAAACGGTAGAACCCAAGGAGTGTAGAGCCGGATGGCCCGCCAAAGACAACACGCCAAACCCAATACAGCTACTCACTGCGCAGACCGATACCGCCCGACGGGTAACAGCTGATATCCCCTGTTGGTGAGCACAAACCGAAAAAATTCCATAATCAACCGCCAAGCCAATAACCATCAAACCCATAAGCACATGCATAAGATTCATTCCATTACCCATACAGAAGTCCCAAAGAGCCATGGCTGAAAGGGCAGAACCCACCGGAGCCAAGGCAGCAACCACTGGTCGGAAACGCCGAAAGGAAAACAGAGCCACAATACAGACCATAGCTATTCCCAAAAAAGAGAGTCGAACTATATCTGAACGAAGCATTTGCTCCACATCCCTTCGCCAGCCCTGTGATGAGATCACATGAATATGTTTTTCCTTTAAAGCCAAATTTTGAATAATTGGCAAACTCCCTTCTCGAAGAGGAACCACGGTAAGCGCCAAAACCGACTCAGGTCCCCTCGTCCCAGAATCACGTACCATGGAAGAGAACAGGGAACGAAAAGGACCACTAAGCAACTCCTCACTGGATTTGATTCTGGCGTCCCTATGGAGACTAGCTATAAATGGGGAAAAAGAATCAGGCCGAAAGCCAAGCTCCACCCCGATACGTCGCATCCGCTCATCTAGTTGATCTCGATGAATAGTCCAAAAAGAATTCCATAATTGGTGCCGCTGCAATCGAGTCTCCAGCCCAGGCAACATGGGAGCCATGGAGTGGTAGACACCTCCTAGGTGTTCAGCAAGATAAGAATTCACCAAATCGTTACGATCCAGGACCTCATCCAGATTCTTGCCGGTTGCGACCACAAAAGCCTGATCATCTGCCCGACGCCATTTATTCTTAAAATCCGTATCAGTGCGTCTAATTTCATCATTCACCGCATCCAGAACCTGCATATCACCATTATAACGCAGATGGGGCCAGGCAAAAGCACCGGCAGTCAGAAACAGCACCCAAGCACAAATAAGCAACTGAGGGGGGCCAGACGGAAAATCCCTACTGAAAAATCTCTCTCCCCCACCAAGACGCAGACCATGACCTCCGCTAATTGTAGGCACCAAGAGCCAACTAAAGATTACCGCAAAAGTAATGCCAAAAAGGGCCAATAAAGCCATTTGACGATGAGAGGAGACCGAGGACGAGAGCAAAATAACGAAAACAGCTGAGGTGGTAATCCAAGCGAGTAAAACAGGACGACGAAGGTTGCGTAAGATCGCATCTCTCCCACCCGATTCACGAGTTAAAGCCAAATAAATATGAACGGCAAAATCAACAGCCAAGCCAGTCAACACAATTCCAAACCCCAAGGCCATTGCGCTTATTTTCGGATAAATATAATGAAGCAGAGCAAGAGATGGGAGAGCGGCTAAAAAGGGAATAAACAACACCAAAAAAGCCTTCATGCTACGAAAGACCCAAAACAAAAAAACTGCCAAAACAATGGTTGCCAGCGGAAGGAGAAGCTTTAGATCCTTATCCACCATATTAATATTAGAAAGGGTATGGGGCAGAGTCCCGATGGTGTAGGCGCTAATACCTGGTTCCAGAGAGTCGGCTATTATTTTTTGTAACCGACGGTTCACGTCTCTGGCATTTTGCGAATCGGTAAGAGAAGTGGCGGCATCGGCCCAGATCAAACAATTTTTTCCATCCTCGGCAACAAAAAGCCCGTCCCGCAGATTAACCGCAAACTCACCTCGCATCCCCTTAAGCCGTTCGGCCGCCAATAGGGTCAGCCCCAGGGGATCAGCAACTATCTGCTTCGCCATAGCAATACCGGCTGGGGAGTTAAGCATCCGAAAGACACCTTCCAACGCAGTTCGCACCCCCTCCTCACTCACCTTAGTCTCTAAAACCAGATAATCGTCCGCTGTAAGCATTTCAGGTAAACGAGTGCGAATATCCTCCATAAAGGCAAGCTCGTAACCGGGATCCAGCCGGTAAGAGGTTTGATCAAAAAGCGGCTCCCTGGCAAGCATGTCACCCATTTTTTCAACGCTGCGTCGTAACGCACCCCATTGGGCAAGAGAGATTTCCGGCTCTGCTGAATCGATACCGACGTTAATATAAACCCGGTTAACCAGACCAAGTTTATTGAAAATGGCCATATCACCCTTAACCATAGCATCGGGCAACATATCCATGGCATCTTCTCGTAATTGCAATGAAGAGGCGAAAAAACTAGCTCCACAAACTACCAGAAGAACCAGTAACCATTTTAATACGGGCTTATCTAAAAGATGGGACACGATAGAATATATAACTCATTGATAGCATGAGGTGAAAAGTGTTTCATCCAGGGAACGACCGCTAATATAATTATAAAAACGCAGCTCAGTCTTATCCCCTTCCTTTTCAAGTATCAGCACATTCTCTGGCTGCAGAGATAGGCTTCCAAAGGTGACCTGGATGGAGGCCACCGTTTCAGCCAATTGCCCCCCTAGGGGCACCAGCTCTACGACATATGGAGCAGTCAGAGATATCCGATATTGATCTCGCAGCTTGTCATAGGCCGAATCGGCCCAAGTCCAAATCTGTTCAGCCACCATTTTCATAACCGGGTCGGAAGCCAAGTCAAAGCGCACCGGCTCGGCATCATCATTACAGCGTATCCCGCTATCCCCGGAAAAAATCATCACCGAGGGTACGGGCGAGATATTTTCCCAACGCAATTTATCAGGCCGTTGAACAGCCATGCGACCGTGAAAAATCACTGGTTTACTAAAAACTGCCAAACTGCGACGTTGCTCAAACTTACAGGAAACCGACCCGGTTTGAGCAACTCGTTGCTTGACTGTGGCAAGAAAGACCTTGAGTTCATCTACTTCCGATACGGCAAAAACGTTCCAAGATGAGAGACAACAAATAACAAAAGTCAGTAAAAAAAGTATATTACTGTGCCCGGTCGCCAAGCAATTGTATTTATATCTCATCGAGTTTCGTCTTTCCATAGTTTAATCTCGCCCCGACAGACAAGCTTATCGGAGGCATACACCAGTGCAGTAAAAATTTTCATATTACCAAAGGAGAACGATTTATTGAGTTCAATGCGTAAAGCCATACCTGTCAGTATCTCTGCCTGCCAGATAAAATCCTGCACCCCGACCAAAAAACCAACAGATGGCCCCAATGCACAGCGCAAATTTTCATAGCCGTCTACTGCTGCAATGGCTTGAGCTGCCAATTCAATAAGATATTCCGGCAACACTCCACCGTCAGCAACAAAAATTCCATCTTCCGGTGCATGAGCCTCCACAATGGACCAACCGTCTGGATCCTCACTATTAGCAACCCAAATAACCCGCTCCACCAGAAGCATAGGCGGCTCATGGGGGACCAAATCAACTGCAGAACAGGGCAACTGTGGAGCGGTTTCCCCACTCATATATAGAGCCCCCCATTAATCGAAATAACTTGCCCGGTTATATAACCAGCTTCCTCGCCAAGCAAGAAATTTACCATACCCGCCACTTCCTCAGGTTGCCCTACCCGTCCCAAAGGAATGAGCGGTAAAACCCGCTCGGTGGGCACATCACGAATCATATCGGTTTCAATGAGACCAGGCGAAACCACATTAACCAGAATATTACGGCGGCCAACTTCCTTGGCCAAGGTTTTACAGGCTCCGACCAACCCTGCCTTAGCCGCTGCATAATTTATCTGACCCGGTTGCCCCATTTCACCGGACACCGAACCAATAGCGATAATGCGCCCTTGCCTTTTGCCAAGCATGGATTTCACCAATAAGCGAGATAAGAGGAAAAAACCGGTCAGATGCACACCCAACACCCGATCCCAATCTTTTCGTGGCATCATGGCGGCCAGAGAATCTCTTGCGATGCCAGCATTATGAACAAAACCGTAAGGCACCTCATCCTCCAGTAAAGGAACCAAGGTTTCCTCAATTGCATCTTCATCACTGACGTCAAAGGGTAATAAGGTGCATTTTCTCCCAAATTGTTCCACTTCAGTGGCCACCTGCTTTGCCGCCTCATGATTCCCTGCATAATTAAGCCAAATATCAAAACCAGAAGCAGCTAATCGGCGGGCAATAGCCGCGCCAATGCCACGACTTGCACCAGTTATAAAAACTGTTTTATTAGTATTATCTAAGGGAACCATAATGGTATAACTTACTCCGAACGACTAGACCTAACCGCAGAACCCTACAGCATAACTAGTTTAGTTTTTGTAGAAAATATTGTTTATTAAGATTCATATCATACTTGGTTGCTTCTTTTCCGTCAAACCATGGGCTAGGCAAGATGTAATAGAACTTTTCTTTCCAACCCGGTGAACGGTTATATTTTTTTAGCAAACGCGAATTACTTACTGTAGCTTTTACCAACATAAAACAGTTCAAATCAGCACTATTTATAGCCACCTGCTTATTTTTGATCGAAGCTTATAAATAGTACCTGGCCACAGGGATTATAACTAGCTGATTTAATAGACCGCGAGATCGTAAATGGTCACAATTGCAACTTCTTAAATCTGAGGTACCTATAACCGCTTCACTATAAATGACTATGTTATTTAATCCTACATATGAGATGCCAATATTTTCTGCAAATCATAAATATTTATCT
>Ga0224507_10000792_pt1 | contig 12427 bp, 7 predicted proteins | sample SF_Jan12_sed_USG_3_FD_170159 | JGI IMG/M metagenome (GOLD analysis project Ga0224507, IMG submission 170159) | Sediment microbial communities from San Francisco Bay, California, United States - SF_Jan12_sed_USGS_13 | ecosystem: Environmental > Aquatic > Marine > Sediment | place: USA: California...
AGGCAGAGACGGAAGCTGGTGTGACATTCGACGGTGTTTTCGTGATAGACATGGTAGGCTACAGAATGACGGCCGAGAACCGCGCAACACTGGTGTGCAACGAAGCGAGCGCACCACTCGCACAAACGATGACAGAAGCGGCAACCGATTTCGACATCGATATCTCGCTCCTGACCGTGCAGGACGAAAGAGTGACTTACAGCGACCATGCCTCATTCTGGGAAGCGGGATACCCCAGCATACTAATGGTCGAGGAGCTTTATCCAACGACGTATATTCCCGTCAACCCGTATTATCACTCTTCAGCGGACACCGCCGAAAAGCTCTCAGAAGAGCAGATGACGGAGGTCGCGAGGACCGTCCTCGCAACAATATTATACCTTACAGACCAGGGAGAGGATTCATACACTCTCGCATATTATGGAATCGCTGCAGCGACATTTGTGGCCGCGGTTACGGTCGTGACATTGTTGTTGCTGAATAGGCGAAAGGGAGAGGCCTGAACATGTCTGACATCGGCAACGATCGCGAATATCCGAGCCACCCTCTGGTAGGCGTCGGGGTGGTAACGATAAAGGACGGGAAAATCCTGCTTGTGAAGCGCGCGTTCGAACCTAGCGCTGGCAAATGGAGCATACCCGGTGGTCTGGTTGAGGTTGGGGAGAAGCTGTCCAAGGCGGGTGAGCGTGAGACCGAGGAGGAGACGGGCATAAAAGTCGAGATACTCGAGCTCATAAACGTCTTCGATATGATAGATGTGGACATAGACAGCAGGATCAAGTATCACTATGTGCTGGTGGACTTCCTCGCGAGGCCCACGGGCGGCGAAGAGAGACTCAGCGAGGAGATAACGGAGCTCAAGTGGGCCACGTACGATACCGCAAAGGAAATGGACCTAGCGAAGACTGCGCGCAGAGCGCTGTCAGAACTCTTCGGGTCTAGCATCACCTAGGCTTGCTGGGCTAAGGTGGTTCCTGCGCTGCGGGGAATAACGAGATCGGTGACGTCCTTTCAGTCTTGGACGTCCTCAATACCAATACTGGCACATCGACGGTCCTGATTATCCTGTCATAAACGGCACCGAACAACGTCCTCTCAATGGCTCCCTGGGGGCCCGCGCCCATTACCAAGAGGTCAGCGCCTTGGGCATGTTCCATGACGGAGTTGACCAGCGATTTGGACCTGACGAGCCTTATCTCCGCTGGAACGTGTACGCGATCGCATACCTTCTTCAAACGACTCGCGTTGCCCTTCACTAGCTCGAGCTGTTTGTCGTCTGTGACTACCGCGAGTATCTCGATCGCGGCGCTATATTCCTTCGCGATCGGCAGGGCAAGCAGAAGGGCTTTCCTGGTCTCGAAGAATTTGCCAGACACGAGGAGTATCCTCTCAGGGTTCTTGCTCATTCGCTTGGCCTTGATGATGGCTATGTCGCAGGACGCGCGCCGAACCATGACATCGAGATTCCTTCCCAGGATCGTTCGCCCGCGCCTTCTGGTGCCCTTCCAGCCGAGAACGAGCAGATTGGCTGCCTCATGCCGGGTTTGGTCCAGGATCGCGCCAGCGACGTCGTAGGAGACAGACACCGCCGGCCGGACGCTAACAGTGGACGGTGTGACCTTCACGGCCTTCTGCAGGCCCTCAGCCAACTCCTGCACGTAGTCCTTGCCTATGGCCTCCAAAGGCATTGCTCTGGGCACTTCGACAATCTTGTTAACCGTAAGCTCGCCCTTGAAGTACCTAGCCAGGATTCCTGCGAAGCTGAGCAGGCGAAGGTCACCTACGTCCTCGAGCGCAAGGAACACGCGGTACCTCTGCATCTGCTCATTCGGAAGCGGCTGCTGAGGCATTCTCTTCGATTCAGAAATCGACACGAACTCCGTCTCTGGCTTGACGAAAGCGGAGACGGCGAGGCCGGCACCAATCCACACCAAGGCGATGTACCAGGCCTCGGGAATGAACCAGAAGAGATAGACTGCGATTCCTATGGTCGAGATGATGCCAACAACGGGGAAAAGGGGAAAGAACGGTGTCTTGAAACCTATGTCGATTTGGGTCAGCCTGCTTCGCAGTCTGATTGAAGCCACGTTTGCGACGGAGAAAAGGAGCAGGAACATTATCGAAGTGGATGCAACAACAGTGCTCAGCGGGAAGAAGAGCGCCATGAACAGCATTATCGAAGCAGTTATGAGAATCGCATAGTGCGGTATCTTCCTCGTCTTGTGAATCGAACCGAAGATACGTGGCAGTGTGCGATCGCGTCCCATTGCGAAACTGACTCTCGAGGATGAGAACACGGTCGCGTTCAACGCGGCCATGGCAGACAACAGGCAACCGAAGATTATCAGCGGTTCTCCCACAGTCGGAATCACCATCCGCGCCGAGGAGATGACAGCGTTCTCGCCCTCAGAACCTATCCACATCCAGCTGACATCAGGATTCGCGAGGCAGGCGAAAGCCACGCTGAGGTACAGGACCGCCACAACAAGCACTGAGATGAATATGGCTCGTGGGATGTTCTTCTTCGGGTTCTTTATCTCCTCTCCACACTGCACGATAATCTCGTAACCCTCGAACGCTATGAAGGTGAACCCCATCATCATCAGTATCTTGCCTGCGTTCGTGCCCTCCGGAAACAGTGGGTCGAAGTTGTCCATGATGTGGATGCCCTTCATGTCGAAAGCGTAGATGACCATGAACGCCACGAAGAACGACACGATGAGTATCTGGACGATTGTTATCAGGTCTCCCGCCTTGCCGGTCGCCCCGACGCCAGAGTAGTTCACGAAGACGAAGAACGAGATCACGATGACGGCGAAGACCTTGACGATCATATCGTCGGAGAGGCCAAACATGTCGACTCCAAACGCGTTTGAGAACGCGACCATTGCGTATCCGAAACCGAGCCCGTAGTAGCTGCAGGCAACTGTGTGCCCGAACCAGGACATCCAGCCGCTAAGGAACGCGCCTGGATGCTTGAGCGCCTTCTTGGCCCAGAGGTAACCACCTCCAGCTTCGGGGAATGTCGAGCCCAGCTCTGCGTATACGCCTGCTGTGAATATCGTGACGATGGCGTTCAGCGCAAACACCGCCAGGATGGCAGGGCCGACTTCATCGATAGTCACGCCTATTAGCACGAAGATGCTCGTGCCTATCATTGCCCCTACACCGATCATAGTCACATCGAAAAGGCCCAGATCGCGCCTGAGAGTGACTTTGACAGGCTGGTTGCCTGAACTAGACATGTCTGGGTCAATAGGATTAGAGGTCGAGGGTATAAGCCTTTGTGGGAATGTTAATAGAGATGTAACCGACGGGGCATGAGGCACATTTGCAGCAGCGCTCAACGCCTCGTATTCCCTGCCACCAGGTCTCTGGCGTTCGTCACGCTGTTATTATAAACTTATATCCTGAAGAACGCATCCAGGTCTTGATGGACAACCGGGATTTCCCGGGTATGTGCAGGACCATCGTCGACGAAATACTGAGCTGGGACCCCTCGTACTCCACGCAGTTGGGCTGGCAGAAGTACGATCATCTCGTGATGGACCCGAGCAGGAAAGCGTTCGACCACTGCGACGAACGACTCTCAGAGTTCATCCGCATGTTCGAGGAGTTCGAAGATGCGGAGCTTGAGCCAGATTACATCATCGACCGCGACCTGGCGACGTACATGTTCAGGTTGAGGAAGTTCGAGATTTCCAGACTTAGGATTCCTGAGCAGATGTCAATCGCAGAGGACGAGATTGGGCGTTCGCTCTTCTTCTTGTTTGTGAGGGATGACCAACCGTTCGACGCGAGAGCTAGAGCCATGACCTCTAGGCTTGAGAAGACACCGAAGTTTCTGGAGGACGCGCGGAAGACTCTGATCCGCCCGTACCGATTGTGGACCGAGATCTCACTCGCCACGGGGAAGGAGCTTCCTTCGTTCCTGGAACTCGTAAGAAGTTCAACAGTTGTGAAACTGGCCATTGAGGAAGATATCATGAAGTTCAGCGGCGCAATGGCAGACGCTCAGGAAGCCATCATCGCCTACGAAAGATGGCTGCGCGAAGATGTGCTGCCATATGCTCACGACGATAACTCGATTACATCAGACGATTTCGAGGAGTATATGCGACTCAAGGAATTCAGCGTGACTGCCGACGAAGCGCTCGAGATCGGGGAAATCGGCCTGAAGATCGCCAATAGACAAAGGCTCAAGATAGGGAAAGAACTGGTGCCATCCGGAAAGCCTGCGGACGCGATCCGCATGATGAAGAACGACCATCCACCGACGTATGAAGGTGTGTTGAAGTCATACAGAGAATGGATAGAACGTGCGAGAGAGTTCGTGATATCGAACGACCTCGCAACGATTCCTGACGGAGAGAAGCTCCTGGTGGTCGAGACTCCTCAGTTCATGAGGCGGCAGGCGCCTTTCGCAGCCCAATACGAACCAGGCAAATACTCGAGATCCATGACGGGGTTGTTCATGGTGACTCCAGACGATGGCAACCTCGAGCTTCTGAAGGAGCACAACTACGCGTCCATAGCGAACACATCCGTCCACGAGGGATATCCCGGGCATCACCTGCAAGGCGTATGCGCCAATCAGAATCCATCGGACATAAGGACTCTGTCGGCTGCACCGTGCTTCGGTGAGGGATGGGCGCTTTATTGCGAGGGCATGATGTTCGCCAGCGGCTTCGAGAACAGCAGCATGGGAAAGCTGGCGCAATTGAACGACCTGGTGTTCAGGATGGTGAGGATAAAAGCGGATGTCTGCCTCGCGCGCAAGACTATGACTCCTGAGGATGCGGCAGGACTCCTGGTAAAGGAAACAGGTATGGATGAGAAATCAGCCCTCGACGATGTCAAATCATACACGTATGGGATGACATACTACATGTCGTACTTCATAGGAATGCTGGAGATGCTCAAGCTGAGAGAGGAAATCGAATCGGCCCTCGGGGAGCGGTTCGATCTCAGAGAGTTCCACGACTCGCTGCTCTTTGCAGGTTGTCTCCCCATGCACTTCCTCCGAAGAGTCGAGGCGCTCAGACTCAAGAGAGACTACGATGTCGAATTGCCAGATTCGAAAGAGACACTGCTCGAGTTCATCAAGAGGAGACACTCTGATGGGGCGGAGTTCTAGCTCTCCTTGCTGATTAGATCGACCCACTCCTCTTCCCTGATGCCTTCCTCTTCTGGTTGCCACGCACCGGGTTCGTAACCCGTCGCCATGTACAACTGCAGCATCTTGTCGATGCCTGGAAGTGCCTTCTTGGTGCCGTTCCATCGTTCGATCTTGCCGCGGTAACGCTCCTCGGAATCGCTGAGCAGCATGGCCAATTTATCGAACGTGCTCTGCGGCGGCCATCCCGAGTATATGAGGGCGACATAGACGTAGTTGCCCTTCTTGATCATCACGTTCTTGTCACCTATCTCCAGCTTCTTAAGGCCGACCTCGCCTGCTTGGAAGGAGTCTCTGACGAACTCCTGGACCGCGGTGAACATGGCGCTGACGACGTCTTTGTCCATCGTGGTGCTCTCCTCCCTGGTGACATGAGATATCAGCCTGCCGTCGTTGTGTATCAGGAACAGGTCATCGAGGGCGAACGGCCTTGGCATTCTCCTTGCCAGGAAGTACCCTCCAATTCCAGCAGCCATGAGCACGATAAGGAACGTATACGGATAGCCTATCGTGTCCGCCCAAGTCTTCAGGAGGCGGACAGAAAACGTGACCTCGTTCGACTCTGCGTCATCTGGGTCAATAGCCTGGATCGTTATGGTGATATCCGACGCGCCCTGAGGGAAGTCGACGTAGAGGTAGTTGCCTACGACCACGACCTCTGGCGCAGGGATTGCAAGTACTGACAAGCCAGCGAACGGCGTTTCACTGTCAATGAAGTATCCCGATATGTCGAAGTGTATGCTGGTGCCGTCGCTCCTGATGACGAAGTCGGGAATCGCCAGGACGACAGGGGCGTCGTTCACCGGGACCACCGTGACTGTCACACGCCATGAACACCACGCGCCATGGGGATCGATCGCCCTGAGCTCTATGACTTCCGTTCCAGACCAGTTCTCAGAGGCGGTCAGGTTGACGCTGAAATCCGCGCTGATTGCGACAAGCACTTCCTCGTTTCCGCTGACAGTGTAGTTCAGTGCAGCCCCGCCGTCGTCCTCATCGTGGAATAGGACATCGAGGCTGATAGCGTCGTCCAGATACTCATCCTCAAGGAAGGTGACCAGGTCGTAGTAAGGGACTGGGTCGCTGATCTCCGGCGGGTAGTTGTCGCTGACCATGACGTCGAACCCAGCCACGCCGGTCCCACCCTCTGGGTCGCTAACGTTGACAGTCACTGGCACGATGTAGGGATCGGTAAAAGGCCCTCCTGAGAGACTCGCAGGGAACAACAGGACCAACTTACCGGAAACATATTCGATGTACGGTGTGCTGAAAGAGAACGCCAGCTCGTCGATGGAATTGTCCGGGTCAGAGACATACATTGACGCGGCAAGGTTGTACGCGTAATCATAACGCACATGGATCGTGCCCGGGGTCCTGAAGGATGGCGCATCGTTCACGGCGAAAACTGTCACCAGTATCGTATCCGTCTTCAGGGCGCCAACCGGATCCACGGCAGTGAATGTTCCCTCCATCGTTCCGGACCACTCCGTCGTCGCGGACATGTAGACCTCGTGCGAGACCCAATCGATGAAGATGTCGATGTTCTCGAATCCGTATGTGTACACCAGGTAGTCGTTGTCTAAGTCGAAGAAGTAATCATCCAAGTCGAAAGCGAAATGATCCATCTCGCCCTCATCGAGCTCGACATCTGGCAGTTCCTTGCTCAGCGACGGGGGAGTGTCTTCAGTGACTCGAACGACTATCTTGAGGCTGTCAGAATTCGTTGAGTCGTGCGGGACGCCTTCGGGAGCGTCAGTGACGGTGAGCGTGATTATCTCGAAGTAGCTGCTAGCACCGTCGCGCTCTCCGAAAATGAACGTCCCTATGATTCCGTCGAAGTAGACGTTGCCTGGGAGAGACGAGAACATCCGCAGGTTGGACTTCTGGGTGTCAACGTCCCGGACGTAATAGGCGTAGTCGAAGGAGTAAGGGGTGTCGAACTTGACGTATAGCTCGGTGGGAGGAGTGTTGACGAATCTCGGGCGGTCGTTGACGGATTGTATAATGACTGTGATGTCTTGATAAGTGGAGAAGCCGTTTGAATCCCTCACCCAGAGACGGAATACGTCAATTCCTGATCTGTCTGGCTGCGTCTTAAAGCTCACGTAGGCTTCCGATGTCGAGTCGTGATCGACCGAGTATAGGGATGTGTTCACGTCTTCCGCGTGCCACCTCAGAGACGATGTGCCATCGTTGTGGTGCCAGTACGTGGCGAGGACCAATATCCAGCTACTGTCCTCGGCTGCTATCTGCGTCGGTATGGTGGTCAGCCAAGGTCCGTCGAGCGCGTTAATCACAACCACCTCCAGCGATGCCCTCACATCGCCCACGGTGACTTCGATTCCACCGACTTCGGGTATGTAGCCTGCGGTGTAATTCGCAGTTGGACCGGCCCCTTCGATCGAGCCGGAGGTGTTCGTGCTCCACATCGCCCCGCCCATGTCGATCTCATTGCCATACAAGTCATGTCCAGTGGCGGATATCACCCTGGATTCTCCCTCACGGACGGTGATTGATCCATTCGGCGACAAGGCGATGGAAGTCAACGCAGAAGGGTCGACAACGACTTCGACGCGCTGCCAGGCGTCGGTGAGTGCGTTCGTGCAGTTCACGTACCCTGAGCCCTCATTCACTGCGTTCAGAGTGGAGCTGAGACCATCAGCCAACAGAGTGCCCAATGCTCCCGTCATGGTCCATACGGGAGTCCAGGTTGAGTTGATCATCCCGAGTGAATCGATTCCCTCGGCGGCGAACGCCACGGCCGTGCCGGCTGAGACGGTCAACGGGCCTTCGGGCGTCAGCACTATGTCCACAACCGCACCGCTTCTGACATCAAACTCAGCGCTGAAACCTTGGTGCGAGCCCGAGAACGCTCTTATGACAATCGTCTCCTCAGAGTAATCGCAGGTTTGGTCAGTAATCGTCTTCTGTCCAAAATCGTCGCTCGCAATGGTGATGAACCCAATCCCGAGTCCGCCGGTTGCAGGTGTGATTCCATCCGGCATTAACGCCTCCAGCTGAACCGTCCCAAGCCATTCCGTGACAATCTCGTCATCAGCGTCAAGTGCAAGTACCGTCACCACAAACGGCTCCATAACGGTCACAGTCTCCGGGACCGCGATGCTGAAATGGTCTACAGCAACGATGGTGATTGTCGCATTCATCCAGGAGGGAGAGCCTTGTGGATCAACCGCATACACAGTCACGACGAGGGTCGCATTCGGTAGAGAACCAAAGGCATATGCGTAGACTTTCCAGGAAGGGTTTGAAGAAGTGTCCTCTTCATACAGCGTCATCTGCGTGGGCCCTACAACGGGTGTTCCGTTGGTGTAGTACGCAATCTCGACTTCAGCATCGAGCATCTCATAAGTCCCGAACGGGTTTGAGATATTGGCCCTAACTGTGATCTCCTCTTCGTCCGAGAAGACCTGTCGTGCTGAACCGAGTGAATCAGTTGTGGTCACTTCGTCCACGGAGATGAACGTCGAGGTGTCCATCAGTATGTAAGAGTCGAAATCATCGTCGTCGTAGAGAACGAGAAGTCGGTCGTTTATCGAATCTCCTCTGATTATCGTAATCACCAGATGGTGCCCCGCAGGGAGCACATAGTCCACTCCTGGCGCGACTACATCGTACGGTTTGAATGTCGAGTAGTCTGGGCCGATGAGGGGTTCGGTGGCGCTGGCTATCTCGGCCCAGGCACCGGGATCATACCAGTCTGCCGGAGCCATGTCCGAGTACACGACCGTCATGCGTGATCCTGATTCGTTCCCCTGAGACGCCGCCCAGATGTGCGCGGAAAGGTCGCCTTGGATCTGGACGTCAGCGTTGACCTCGGGGTAGAGGACCCAGAAGTGCCTCCACCTCTGCGACGGCAGATTCTTCCTGATGCTTATCCCCAAGTAGCTATCACCATCGTAATCTAGCGTGGAGTGGTCGTAAACGGCAGATGAATTCAGCCAGTCATAATCGGATTCGGAGGAGACGTTTCCCTCATGGAGGTGAAACATCCGCTCGTGCGAGGGGACTGATTCTGCCAAGGACTCAGTTGTCAGACCATAGGGCATGGAGAAGAGAGACACTGCAAGAAGCAGTACCATCGCCCCCGCTACGGTCTTCGCCCTGTTGCGAGCGCATGTGCCGTCGTTTGGCTTCCGTCCCTCGGTCATACAAACAAACCCTTTGGTGGCGCTGAACGGAGATTTTATAGCCCTCGCTGGGGTTATAAGCGTTCTCAGCCTGTTATCAACTTTGGGAACGGGTACTGGCTATCGTTCACGGCGAATTCAACTTGGCGGCCATCGCCGCTCCGAGGGCCTTGAAGAGGTTCTCGACATTCTGGCCGGTCTTCGCACTGGTTAGGAAGGCCTCTGCATTATACTTGTCAGCAAGATCCTTGAGGTCAGACTCCTTGACGACCGATTCGTTCTGAAGGTCCGCCTTGTTGCCGGCAAAGACTATTGGCACATCACCAGCAACATCGGTCAAGGCCTTTATCCAGTACCTCAGTTCCTCAAGCGTCTCCTTGTTGGTCAAGTCACAAACGGCTATCGCGCCGTGGGCACCGAAGAAGTACGCCTCGCGCAGCAGCTCACGGAAACCTTTCTGGCCCATGATATCCCAGACAAGCATCATGACTCTGACCTGGTTCCCACCATCGTCGACCTCGACGATCTTCTTGGTGACCTTCGTCCCTATTGTCGCAATATATCGATCGTCAAAGACGTCGAGAACAAACCTCTTAATAAGGCTGGTCTTTCCTACACCAGCGTCGCCAATGAAACACACTTTGACTTTCATCAGGTCGTCGTCGTTCATCATACAATCCTCCATCCCTGGTGCTGTCGGGGCGCTGTTCACCAGGTAAATAAGCTCTGCTCTTTTTAAGCCTTTGGTACTCATCTGGATGGCCGCCGGATACTGGCAGGCGGCGGCCACGGACCGATGATATCGACCCGGTCACCTCAATATTCTTCTACTATGCAGGTTCTGACATGCCCTGTGTCAGAAGCTGAGCTACTGTTGCGCTCAATCGAACGATCCGTGACCGACGCAGTGGCAGGCCAGCCAAGAGTGGCGCTCGCGTACTCCGGAGGCTTGGACAGCAGCCTCCTGGTCGCGTTGGCGAAGAGGGAGACCGAGGTCAGATGCTACGTCGCATGCACCCCTGGGTCGCACGATGCAAAGGCCGCGCCCGCTCATGCCGAGGCGGATGGAGCAGCTCTTGAGATCCTGGAACTGACCGAAGACGATATCAGGAGGCTCGCCGCGCTGGCGGCATCCATACTGGGTAGCAAGGATCCCGTCCGTGTCGGATACACCATCCCGCTCCTGTCGGTGGTCCAAGCCTGTCGCGAGGGGACTGTGCTCGTCGGCAACTTGGCGGACGAGCTGTTCGCGGGATATGCCAAGTACGACTCGGTTGAAGACCCGACAGCTCTGATGAAGATTGACCTCGAAAAGGCGCTTTCTGAGCTCGGCAAATTGAACGATTATACGAATTGCGAACATAAGCGTTTTGCCGCACCGTTCGCGTCGAAAGAGGTGATTGAAACGGCGGCCTCCATGCCATTGTCGCGCCTGATCGGGCCTCGAGGAAGGAAGCTAATCCTCAGAGAAGTCGCACGGGACATCGGCCTCAACGCCCATGACAGGCCGAAGAAAGCGGCGCAATACAGCTCAGGAGTCGCCAAGGCCATTGAGAGGATGGCTAAGAGGGAAGGGCTCTCTTTGCGTGTTTGGATAGAATCATTGGCCGGGTGAGCCTCGTAACGCTCTAATAGGCGGCCATGGTTGTGCCTGCCAATGGCGTATGAAGACCTTGTGCAATGGATGTTCAATCTGGAGAGGTTCGGCATCAAGCTCGGTCTGGGCAACATGACGGAGTTTATGTCCAGGATAGGAGACCCTCATAGAGATTTCAAATCAGTTCATGTGACTGGCACGAACGGGAAGGGTTCGGTGTGCGCGTTCTTGGCCTCGATGCTCACTGACGCCGGCATGAAAATCGGGTTGTACACATCTCCTCATCTTGTGGATTTCAGAGAGCGGGTGAGGGTGAACGGCACCATGATATCCGAGGCGGATGTCGTCCGAATCGGGAAGGAACTGCGAGAGACCATGGAGTCAATGGCGATGGAAGACAGTGAGAAGCAGCTGACATTCTTCGAGTTGACGACGGGCTTGGCGTTCAGATATTTCAGCGAGATTGAAGTCGACCTCGCGATCGTGGAAGTCGGCATGGGCGGCAGGCTCGATGCGACGAACCTGGTGAATCCCGAAGCTGTTGGCATCACCCGCGTCGGCCTCGAGCACACCGCATATCTGGGGAAGACCTTGAGAGACATCGCCAGGGAGAAGGCTGGCATCATCAAACAGGGCGTGCCCGTGCTCAGCTGCGAAAGTAACCGCGACGTATTGTCGATTCTGCAAGCGTCCTGCGATAAGAAGGCTGCCGAGTTGAGACTACTTGGCAGGGATTTCGCGTTCGAGAACGGAAGATCGACAATCGATGGCGCTGAGTTCGATTACATCGGAAAACACTCGATCAAGAAGCTCAGAATTCCACTATTAGGAGAGCACCAAATGGAGAATGCCACGATGGCTGTCGCGATTGCCGAGGAGCTTTCGCGCAAGGGCCATGATATCCCTGAGGATTGTGTTCGCTCAGGATTATCGAAGACTGAATGGAGGGGACGTCTCGATTTCTGGTCCAGGAGTCCCCTCGTTGTCCTGGATGGCAGCCACAATCCCGAAGGAGTTGAGACGTCCGTCCGCGTACTCTCGGAACAGGGACTCACGCCCCTCACGTACGTCTTGGCATGCATGAACGACAAGGATGCTTCGGGCATACTCAGGGCGCTGTCTGGAACCGCTGAGCGTATGATTCTGACCCAGGTCGACAATGCTCGGTCGATGAAGGCGGCGGACCTTTTAGAACTGGCAAAGACTGAGTTCAGCGGACGAACAGAGGCCGTCACACACCCCGATGAAGCGATTAGAACGGCGTTGTCGTCGGTCGGGGGCAAGGGGGTGTGCATCATTGGATCGTTCTACCTGGTTGGCGCGGCCATCCGGTGGTTAGAAGGCAACAGACAGGCAGAGGGAGAATTGGCGGCGACGCATAAGGTATAAATGGCAAACCGGTGTTGAACCTCTGAAGTATGCGGCTGTAGTGTAGCTGGTTATCACTTGAGCTTGCCAAGCTCAGAACTCGGGTTCAAATCCCGGCGGCCGCACGTTCATTCTTCT
>Ga0224507_10000793_pt1 | contig 12426 bp, 16 predicted proteins | sample SF_Jan12_sed_USG_3_FD_170159 | JGI IMG/M metagenome (GOLD analysis project Ga0224507, IMG submission 170159) | Sediment microbial communities from San Francisco Bay, California, United States - SF_Jan12_sed_USGS_13 | ecosystem: Environmental > Aquatic > Marine > Sediment | place: USA...
CTGTTACTGTAATTGCTCTGTTACTGTAATTGCTCTGTTACTGTAATTGCTCTGTTACTGTAATTGCTCTGTTACTGTAATTGCTCTGTTACTGTAATTGCTCTGTTTAGTTTTGTCAATACTAGCAGTAATATTTTTCAAAATATTTCAACAAAAGAATCATTCTTTGCTGTGAATTGACATTTAGGATTTTAGTCCATAATTACAATCTTGTGGCGAATAGATTTTTTTGATCAAGTAATACTGCCTCAAAATGATTTTCTGATTCTTGAGATTGTGGTTTTTTCTATGTTTTCATATTTACAAGCATTTGTTGTCATTGTAATTTCTCAACCTCTTTTTTCAAAAAAATTCTTCTATGGTCTGAAATTCTCTACGTTATCTACAATTAGTGTTTTAATGGATTTTTTTATAAACTGCTTTTCCATGAATATTTTTAATTCTAATTTTTAGATTGATTGGCTCTTTTTTGATTCTACCAATTAGTACAGATTTTTTTATGTATTTTTGTTAATAATTCACAATTTATCATAATTTCTTTTTTTAGTTTCTTTACAAATTTTTATCGTTGTTTGTATGATTGATTTGCATCATTTACTCTATGTAGATCAATTATTCTTACTTTAATGATCTCAAAAATTTGTTTTTTATATTCTCTACATTAATTTTAATTCTAAAACTATCCAATTTACAAAATTTTAAGGAAAAAACACGTCAAAAAAACTCGTATATTAGATCTTTTAACAACGATTTATTACGACTAAAACCTGCATTTTTGATCTTTTGTGCAGGCCATACAAGAGCTTAAATATATTCAGAGAATCATATTTTTTATGTCTGAATCAAGACAAATTGTTGTCTCAAAAACTGGCGTTTCAAAACTTGCAATACTTGCACTAGCTATAATCTTTGCAGCAGGATTGTTTGTTGTGGGATTTGACCAAGGTCATATCTTTAGTCTGGTTTATGGTGAGCAAGCATTTACTGATCTTTACATTCATGAGCTTACTCATGATATGAGACACGCAGCCGGTTTTCCCTGTCACTAGGAATTCTTTGTCGTGAAAACATTTCTTTTTATAGTTATTGTGCTGCTATCGGGTGCATCCGCAGGGTTAATTCATGGGACTGTAAATTTTGCAATTGTAGAGCCATATCTTGATCAAGCAATTGGAATTGAAAATCAAAATCTATTTGCTTCTGGCGAAGAAGAAGACACTCCTCAGTTTTGGGCAGAGTATGAGGGGTACAGAGTATGGCAAAAAAGTGGTCAGATTCTTGCAGGTGTAATTTTAGGAGTATCGATGGGCTCTTTGTTTGGTATTGTATTTGTGTTGTCTAGAAATTCATTACCTGGAAACAATGACATCAAAAAATCGATTGTTTTAGCAGGTGTGATGTGGTCTGCCCTTTATCTGATACCTTTTCTCAAATATCCTGCAAACCCTCCAACTGTGGGAGATGGTGAAACGGTAGTTCTTAGGGCAATTTTGTATCTGTCGTTCATTGCAATTTCTGGCATTGGTGTGATTTCCTTTTACCAATTATCAAAGAAATTTAAAAACAACAAAAAATTTGTGGCATTAATAGGATACGGTCTTTTCATAACTGTTGTTTTTGTAATGATGCCTGAAAACCCTGATGAAATTACTGCCCCTATGAATTTAGTAAATGAGTTTAGGATGATGTCTGTTCTTGGTGTCACATCATTTTGGATGTCCATTGGAATAATTTTGGGATTCTTTTGGCATCGCTTAAAACCTCATAAAGAAACAAATCAGTATATGTAATTATTCTAACTCTCTAGAATGAGAACAATCACATTTAATTTAAATACACGTACAATATTTTTGATATTTGAATGTCTAAAAAACTGACTTTACCCCAGTTAAAAAAATATGATATTACTCAAAAAGTCATAGAGGCATTAGCTGATACTGAATCTCGGGCAATCTTATTTTCTATTATTAGAAAAGGAAATACTGCTGCAGAACTTTCTGATAAACTCAAAATTCCCCTTAGTTCTGTTTATAAAAAATTAGCAGATCTTGAAGAATTGACATTAATCAAAGTTGAAAAATGGATGCTTTCTGACAAGGGTAGAAAATACAAAGTTTATCGAAGCAGAATCAGTAAAGCGGACATCTCCATTAGAAAACCTGAGCCAACTCTAACCTTGATACATAATTGAGTGATCTTGTTGTCAAAACCTACTATTATTCAATTATCTGAATTCGATATTACTCAGAAAATTATTGAATCCCTTAGCAATGTATGCACCAGAGCAGTTTTGTTTTCAGTTAAAAATCAAACAAAAGATGCAACGCAGATTGCAAACGAATTGAAAATTTCACTTTCTACTGTCTACAAAACATTGTCTACTTTAGAGGGACTTGCCCTTGTTGAAGTATACAAATACGTAATTTCTGCTGAGGGTAAAAAAATCAAACTATATCGTAGTAGAATTGGCAAGGTCGAAATCACTTTGGATAATTTGGAGCCCGTTTTGAATTTGTATTCAAATACATCAAATCCAAAATCCAGTTGATCATTCCAAATCAGAAAATTAATCAGTATGCTATGTTCGATATTCTCATTCTATATACTTGGAATGACTATCTAGAATGAAAACTTGATTTAAATAATTTAGCTTATCCTAATTTTTTAGTTAATTATGAAAAGACAAAATACTTTGGCATTGGTTGCTGTATTTGCAGTAGTCAGTGTTATGTCTGTGCCATTAACTCAGAATGCTCAAGCACAAAGTTTAGTCCCAGATTGGATTAAGGCAAATGCTGGCTGGTGGGCTGATGGTACACTAGATGACGAAACTTTTCTAAATGGAATTACATTCCTAATAGAAAATGGGGTCATCGAGGTTTCATCTGAATCAAGCACAATAGATGTCGATACGATTACTATAGGATTCATTCCTGTTGAAAAAGCTGACGAGCTAACATCCAAAGCTCAAGCATTAGAAACGTTTCTCGAAAATGAACTTGGTGTGAATGTAGAGATAGTTGTACCTACAAACTATGAGACCATCATAGAAGGAATGAGATTTGGACATATTGATGCTGCCTTTATGGATACTGGCCCTGCATGGATTACCCATCAAAGAACAGGCGCAGAAGCTGTAATGGCCGAACTTGTTGCAGGCAAAGTAAACTATCAAGCAACAGTGTGGACTTTAGCTGACAACGACTCCATTAATTCAATAGAGGATACAGTTGGCAAAAAAGTTGCATTTACCAGTATAACTGGCTCTTCTGGGTTTGTTAGACCTATGGGAACTCTAGTCACTGAAGGTCATGTCGTTATCGAAGGTGATGATATTGTTGCCTTGGAATCAGCATTGGCAAATAACTTTGAAAGTTATACTTTTGCTGGAGGTTACAAGGCTGCATTACAACTACTTTTAAATGAAAATGTTGATGTTGCGTTTGGTTCAGATATTGCTCCGCAAAAATACCTTGAATTAGAAGATCAAGTAAAACTACGTCCAGTTACAACAATAGGACCTGTTCCATCACACGTATTCATGGTAAGTCCTGACATGTCAGAATCTACCAAAAATGCACTCGTTGATGCCCTGATACAACTCAATTATGATGAGAATAATTCAATCTTGACTGATTTGTATGGTGCAGAAGCTCTAGTTCCAACTACCACCACCATGCATATCGGTGAATTTGGCGACTATATCGATGCATTGACAGGACTTGATCAGTTGATTCTTGATAAGTCAAACTATGACAAGAGCAAATAAAACCTGGGATTCTTGAAATGAAACAAATTCAGATGACCAAAAACCCTCCTTTTTCATTAATTTCTACAAACAAAATAATTCAGATGAGTGATGTGTGGACATCTTATGATTCCAAAAATTTTGCTCTTGAGGGAATCAATCTATCCATTGACAGGGGCACTAACTATTCGATTGTTGGTCAGTCAGGTTCTGGAAAATCAACGTTGCTTAAACTAATGAATTCGATGATGATTCCAAGCAAGGGGACCATCAAAATTGATTATGTAACTCCTGACATGAACAATAAAAAATTCAAAAAAATGATGCACACAATTGGTTATATCCCTCAAAGTCTCGGATTGGTAAAAAACATCACGGTTCTTGAAAATATAATGATTGGTGCATTACCGCGATTAACTACAATTCAATCTCTGTTTAAACGATTTCCTGATCATGAAATACAAGAAGCCAAAAAAATCATTTCTCAGGTTGGATTGTCTGGAAAAGAGGATAGAAAGGCCTACATGTTGAGTGGTGGCGAAAAGCGAAGAGTTGCTATTGCCAGGGCACTAATGCAAAAACCTACGATTTTGTTAGCTGATGAGATTGTCTCAGAATTAGATCATGTTACTGCACGAGAGATCATGAATCTGATTACAGATGCTCAAAAAAGAATGAATCTGACTGCAATTATGGTCCATCACGATATGCAACTCGCATTAGAATTTGCCAATAGAGTTGCAGTGATCAAAGAAGGAAAAAAAATACTTGAAATTGGTGTTGAAGGTGACACTATAGTTGATTTTCAAACTGGTGATCTAAGCACTGAAGAGATTATAGGAATGTATGATGATGACTCCAAAAAATAATATTGTTATTGGAATTATTGTTGCGTTATTAGTAGTTGCATCATACAATGTAGATGCTAATCCCATAGAATTTGTTGAAGGATTACCTAATCTTGCCATTGTTGTTGAAGAAATGTTGCTTGTTGAACCAAAATATATCCCAACAGCTCTTTGGGCGATGCTTGAAACTATTCAGATGGCCTTTATTGGAACTATGGTGGGTACTGTAATTGCATTACCTCTTAGTATGCTTGCAGCAAGAAATCTAAACAGCAAGTATGTTTATGGTCCTATTCGTGCATTATTGGCAGCCATCAGAACATTTCCTTCAATTCTTTGGGCAATTTTGTTTGTAATTATGGTTGGATTGGGTCCCTTTGCTGGAGTTTTGGCAATTACCATGTATACAGTTGGATTTATTGCAAAATTACAATATGAAGCAATTGAGACAATTGACTCTGATCCCATGGATGCCGTGAGTTCAATTGGTGTTTCAAAATGGCAATTGATTCGTTACGTTGTAATTCCAGAATCAGCTTCTCATCTTTTGAGTCAAATTCTTTACATGTTTGACTACAACGTACGTCAAACCAGCATTCTAGGATTGGTTGGTGCTGGCGGAATTGGATTTTACATTATCAATTATATCAAATTCTTTGAATATGGAAAGGCGGCAATTTTCATGTTGGTAGTATTGGTAACTGTATTGATTATTGATTGGGTCAGTGTGAAAATTAGAGACAAGTATATCATAAAATCTCAACACGGTATGGAAATTACTTCAAAATAGATTACAAAAAGAGAATTTTTGTTAGTTATGTTACGTTGTAATCTTATCTAATTGATTAGTTTCCGTAGCTGTTTTGATTTCCCTTGCAATTCTTTTACCCATACTCATTGTTTCATTGAATAATAGTGAATAGTATGGCGAACCATCCATATAGATATTGGAGCCTGCGACAATTCTTGCTGAAAATTCAAATGATGTAAATTTTGCATTTTCATCATAAACACCTTCTATACAAAAAGGACCATTCATTCCAGGTTTGACAACTCTCTTTGCTGCCTCTACAAAGTTTTCACCCATTGTGTATACTTCATCTAACAATGATTCTCGTAAAACCAAAGGGCTATTTCCGATTACATTGAATGATGGGACTTTGGTTGATTTTAGTTGTTGTGCTGCAGGAATTCTTCCCAATCCTTCGATATCTGATTCATGCCTTTGGTCAACTCCAAAAAATTCTAATTCTTCTTTTAGTGGGGAATAAAAAAATTGCAGATAAGCTAACACACCGGCTGCATATTCTTGAATGTATAATGTCTCATCTTTTGAAAGTATGCCCTCTGAAATCAATTGATTTCTTTTTGCATTGTAATCTTCTTCGTTGGCTGCCATGAAATACCCTTTTCCTCCTGCAGCACCTTGTCTTTTTACAATTACTAATTTGTCTATGTCTTTGGGATTTGTAACGGGTTTTGGAACTGGAAGATTCGCTTCTCTCATGAGTTTTTCTTTCATCTCTCTGTCTGATTCCCATCTTAGGATCCATTTGTTGCCAAACATGGGAGTTTTGATGGATTCGATTTCTTCAGAACTCATTTGTGCAATCAATGTTCCGTGAGGAATGAGAACAGATTCGTTTTGTTCGAGAATTGATTGGCATTTTTGATCAAGAACTTCTTTGAATGACTCCACAACTATTAATTCGTCAATAAATGGAAATCTCCGATATAACTTTTCACGTTTTTTTTCACATACTAGAATGGTTTTCAGACCTTCATCCTTTGCTCCTTTTAGAACCTGTAATGAACAATGGGATCCTAATGTTGCTATTGCAGTCATTGTGTTATTTTGAGTGTTGTTTTGTACTTTATGAATTTAAGGAATATGGTATTTCATACTTTACCGTTTCGTATTACAATAAATCTCTAGTAAATCATCATGTCATACCTGGAAAGTCAAATCTGCATAGAACGACATCTTAATAGCATTACAGATAGATCTAAGAAAAATCATATAGGTTCAATCCTCAACCAATTTAACATATTTTGCCAACAAAGTTACAACAAAACATACCAACAAGTCATGAATGATCTCAAAGAAGAAACAAAGAAGGATAATTCAAATGATAATCTCTATGTTCTGTTTAATAATTGTAAAATTCAAATTTTGAATCATTGGAATTTTATAAAATTTTTATTCTTATATAAAATAATGATGCCATCTTGAAATTACCTTCTTGGTCTAAATTCAAAGAAAACTCATCTAAATTTGAGGGCAAGACAATGGATGTAATTGATGAGATAAAATCCACTGATCACAAAGCGTGGTATAATCGTGGAATATCTCAAAGTAGACAAGGAAGGTTAGATGATGCTGTCAAAAGTTATGACAAGGCAATTGAGATAAAACCTGACTATTATGAGGCGTGGAGTAATAGAGGAAAAGTATTGAGTAAACTTGGAAAACATCGCAGTTCTGTCAAAAGTTATGACAAGGCAATTGAGATAAATCCCGATGATTATTTGTCATGGGCAGGTAGAGGAAATTCTCTAAACAAATTTGAAAAGTTTGATAACGCTGTCAAAAGTTATGACAAGGCAATTGAGATAAAACCTGACTATTATGAGGCGTGGTATAATCGAGGAAATTCTCTAAATGCGTGTGGACGATTCATAGATGCAGTTGCAAGTTATGACAAGGCAATTGAGATAAAACCCGATAGATATGAATTCTGGACAGGTCGGGCGTGGTCATTGTACAAGCTTAAAAAATATGAAGAATCTAATGAAAACTACGATAGGGTGTTAGAACTAAAACCGGATTATAAACTGGCAAAAGATAATCAAAAAATTGTCAAGAAAAAACTGTCAAAAAATAAAACATATTCTTTTGAATGATTGTTTCTGATTTTTTAAAATATTGTTCTTGATTTAAGATGTTCTGTTGTATGTCTTGCTGTCTACATTATAATCATGTTGAGCTATGTGCAGATGAAACGTACTGAAATACTTCATCTATTAGTTCTATGTTCAATTCTGATTTGATGTTTTCTGGAACTATTCTTAACACAAAATCATACATTGTCGTATTTTTTGGAAGGCTGTCTCTTTCTTGCAAAAGTGAAAAAACTGCAATTCCATTTGAAATGATTGCAACCATTTTTTCTTTATCTGAAAGTGTCATGACTTTATGCATCACTATTGTAATTTAATATAAATCCGGCTTATGATTGCTAGATGGCTGATTTTCTAATTTCATGGTATTGGAGAGTTTCAATTGACTCTGTACTTTCGTTAAGGATTTCTAACTCTACTGTGATATCGTGGCCTTCCACCTCATCTACCGTTATTTGCTGTGATGCATGATATCCCACATACCCGCCAACAATGATAAACATTGCAATTACGAGCCCAATTAGAATATTCATCTTATTTTGATGTGCAATTTTTGTTGGCTATAAGCATTATGAAAATTAAGATAATGATCCATTATTTTGTGTAAAAAATAATAACACCCAAGATTTGGAACAAGGTGAATTATGATAGAAACTGAATTAGGCTCTTTACGCAGATCTCATTATTCTGATGAAATAAACTCCTCTATGGATGGAACTCAAGTAACTGTAATGGGTTGGGTTTTGACAGTGCGTGGACATGGAAATATCAGTTTTGCCACAATTCGTGACAAAAACGGTGATATTTCAGTCGTAGCAAAAAAAGGAGATTGTCCTGATGAAATTCGTGAGAAAATATCTGTACTGAAATCACATTCTTCGATTTCTATTACTGGGAATGTAAAATCCTCTGAAAAAGCACCAAGTGGATTTGAGATAATTCCGACAGAATTAAGAGTATTTTCAGATGTTGAAAAAATTCCTCCTTTTGAGCCAACGGCAAAAACTGTGAAAAATATTGATACTAGACTGGAGGTAAGACCAATTGATCTTAGACGTAATGCTCTTCAGCATATTTTCAAAACTAGGAGTTTGGTTTTAAAATCAATCAGAGATTATTTTGTCAGTCAAAATTTTGTTGAAATTAATACTCCTAAAATGATTGCAACAGCTACTGAAGGGGGCGCTGCATTATTTCCAATATTTTATTACAACAAAGAAGCATTTTTGGCGCAGAGCCCGCAATTGTATAAAGAGCAATTGACAATGAGTTTTGAAAAAGTGTTTGAGATTGCTCCTATTTTTAGAGCAGAACCCTCTAGAACCAATCGTCATTTAGCTGAAGCAATATCTATTGATTTGGAGGAAGCGTTTGTAGATTATAACGATGTGATGAGTAGAATTGAAGAAATTATCAAAGTTGCCATTCAAGCTGTTAACGGTTACGTAAAAGATAATCCTGATGCAGAATTTCCTTCCTTATATGTACCTGAAACAATCCCACAATATTCTTACGATGAGTTAGTTGATAAGATGCAAAAAGTAGGAGCAAAAATCGAGTGGGGTGATGATCTATATCCATCTAATCTTAAAAAAATAGGTCTTGATGGATTTTATTTCATAAAAGATTGGCCACTTGCACCAAAACCATTTTACGTAAAGGATAGCAAGTTAAATCCCAAAGTTTCTGAATCTTTTGATTTGATGTTTGGTGATTTGGAGTTATCATCAGGCAGTACAAGAATTGAAAAACGTGAAGAGTTAGCTGAGCGTATGAAAAATAAAGGAATGAAAACAGATTCATTTGAATATCATCTTGGAGCATTTGATTACGGCGTTCCACCCCATGCTGGTTGTGGAATTGGTCTTGAACGATTGATTATGGTACTGACAGGCACAGACAACATTAGAGATACAACATTTTATCCAAGAGATGTTGACAGATTAACTCCTTGATATCATGTATTGATTATTCTGTAAAAATTCCATTTAATGAAAAATACTATTTTGATAACAGGATATTTTGCAGACCGTGCGAGGGATTCATGAGGATCCAGCCACAATGGCAGTCGATGCAGGACTAATTAATCAAGAATTTTTGGATGCGGAAAGGGAAAGGCTGGGACCGATGTATCCAATGTATTACGAGTGTGATTTCTATAATTCGTCAAGTACGTGGTACAAGCCAGAGATGTTTCAGTATGGGAACATGGGGAAGACATGTAGATATGAATAATTAACTCAATTACTTGTAAAGATGAATGGTTAACGGAATAAATTATGCCTCATGCCCTGATTTGTGGGATCTTAATTTCAGCTGTGAAATGTCAAATCATGCAACTATGGTGCTTGAATTACTCATTGCATTAGCTGCAGGATTATGTTTAGCCTATTTGTTCTATAGGAGAGAAAACAATAACATGTAGAATGTCACTTCGTACAATGAACAACAATTTGATTATCAAAAAAGAAGAATACAACTATATTTGCCTGATGTTTTAGGCGAAGTTAAATCGATAAAATCATTTTTTATACAAATACGAGAATTATTAAAACGAGATGATTGCTGGGATAGAATTGATGATCTGATTAAAAATATGGCTAATTCAGAAAAGGAGGGTCATTTTTTTACTGTTGTATTTTCTCGAGAGCTTCAAGTGAAAGTGTTTAAAGATCCCCAACTACATGATTATTTGACAAGAAAATTAGAGCCTATCAAAAATGACATGGATCCTGTTCTTCTAAACGATACATACAACTTGGCATGGTTTGCAGGTGATTGTCTTAAAGAAATGATACAAACCAAAGATAATCCTAAAGAAACTAATGATTTTCTTATTACTGGAATAAATTCAGCGAATAATATAATTTTTCAATTTGAAAAACTAATTGAGTAATGGTTCTCTTTTCCTTTCAGAATTTTTTACTATCGTTACACCGATACGTCTACGGAGAAGGCCCGGTCTCGCAAAATGATTTCTTTGGAATTGTAATTTACGAACTGCCAGATGCAAAACTTGACAATCAAACTCCTTTGTCAAAACCAAACATCTAACTTTTACAACCTATTCCGTCCTTATCTCCATAAAATCTATGAGGATCTGGCGGTAAAACTGTGAATCTTTTTTGTGGAATATCTTTTCAATCACAAGTTTGTCCCTTTCGTTCGCAAACTTGACAGTTTATTCTTCCGTTAAGATCACACAAGTGCTCCCTCATTGAATGCCCACAATCTTCGCATTTTTTTACATCGCTCATTCTTTCTTCTCAATCACAAGCTTGCCGCTTCTTATTTTTTGCCTCAAATTTAGCTTCTGAGTCCTCGCCACAAAAATCAACTAGTGGTTCAGGTAAGAAAGGCATCTAATCTTTTTTTTGATTTCTTGTCTTCATCCATTATTTTATTCCAATATCATATCTTGTTATTTCAACTGAATAACTTCAAACTTTTCTTTTTACTGATACTTCTCAATACTCATTTGATAGTTTATGAGATAAAATGAATTAAAAATTAATAATTTTGCTTACAGGGAACATTGCGTGTGATATTGCTCATCAAGAGTAATGTTACATGATACACATCCAAACTGATTTGGTTGGGAACATGATGAACATGTATGGGTAATCTCAAGTGTATTTCCATATTTTTTACAGGAATCTATTTTCATAAACATGGTACAATCCCTGCATTATTAAATGAGCTGAAAATTAGACCAAACTAATTAGCTTGTTCTAATATTTTACTTGTTCTAGTTCTCTAGAATCAGAACAACAATGATGCAAAAATTATCATACTCCTTTTTCCTCTAAACACTTCTCAATAGAATAAATCCTGAAATTAATCCATACAGAATTTTGCATCCTTTGAGTCATTTGAGGAATTTTAGAGCAGCATTGCATTTCATAATGACCTTCTCCTCATAAGCAAAAATCCTAAACTAATCTTACAAGTCATCATGATCATCACCTGCACCCTATGCAAGAAACACCTTCCGTTTGACGAATGCGGGATCAGGAATGAGCATTGGTATCATCGAATGTGCGTGTGGCATGTGGTGCATTTGGTTAGACTTGATAATTTCTTTTAGAATGATTAAAGTCCAAAACTATTTGTTTTCTGCATCTCTTGGAAGTAGTATATGGGACTGTCAGTAAAAAAACTTGTATTTCGTGCAAGTATGCGGAAGTGGGAGAAGGATTGACAGAAGATAAAGAAAATCAAAACGGCACACTTGGACAGCTAAAGGCCATTAGGGAAAAAATGAAAAAACAATTGGAAGAATATTTTCAGGAACTATCGGCGAATCCTACGCCTAAAAGGAGGCAGAAATTAGACTTGAAGGTGGCTATGATGCGAGAAGCACTTGCTGATAATCACAAGATGATGGAGAAGGAGAGAAGCAAACACGACAATCGTAATGCAAAGAAATTTTGAGTGAAGAAACAAGATCCGTTGTCCAAAGTGTGACAAGGGCAGATTGAAGATACTAAAGTACAGGACCACGGAATCCGATGGAAGAAATAAAGACATGGCAATAGGTTGGGAGCTGTCAATTCACGGATGCATTCAGCTAGGACTCAAAGTTGACATGCCTGAAAACCATGTCGGCTCGCAGTTCAATGATGCACCTGAGATTAACTATGCGATGGGAAAAATCTAAACGTGGAATATCTCGTCTTTTAATTCTAGAACTTTATTATTCTTCACTACCCATTCACCTTCGGAAATATCAATAAGATGATCTAACATGAATCTGTTACATGCGATTCTACTATTGATCATATCAAAAATAGACAAATTAAACTAATAACCATTGGGTTTACAAAGTTAATAAAAATAACAAAAGTTAACAGTGTTTTGATGTAATTTTATCAGTAAAATGCCCTGTAATATTTATGACTGTCCCATTCATTATTGCCCAATTTACAA
>Ga0224507_10000794_pt1 | contig 12419 bp, 8 predicted proteins | sample SF_Jan12_sed_USG_3_FD_170159 | JGI IMG/M metagenome (GOLD analysis project Ga0224507, IMG submission 170159) | Sediment microbial communities from San Francisco Bay, California, United States - SF_Jan12_sed_USGS_13 | ecosystem: Environmental > Aquatic > Marine > Sediment | place: USA: California...
CAGCAATAAGTTGGCTGAAGGGAGCTGCAAATAGTAAAAATGCGGCAAAAAAATGGCTTAGATATGATTGTTTCAACATGATTAACTCCTCTATGGACTCTATTCTACACGACTCTAATCAGAATGCTTCGGTCGTTTATGTGCACGGGGATGTGCCCGGTCATAGACTTTAGCCAGATGCTGAAAATCGAGATGAGTATAGATCTGCGTAGTAGCAATATCGGCGTGTCCGAGTAATTCTTGAACGGCTCGCAGGTCACTGCTGGATTCAAGAATATGGCTGGCGAAGGAGTGGCGTAGCATATGCGGGTGAACCGGTATATCAAGACCCTGGTGGGCGGCCCATTGCTTGATACGCAGCTGTATCGCTCGTGAAGAGAGGCGTTGGCCACGGTTTGAGAGAAATAGTGCTTTTTCATCGCTCCCGCCATCCATGGCTCCCACGAAATTAGTACTTCCTTGTACGTCATCGCTCCCGCCATCCATGGCTCCTGCTAAATTAGTACTGCCCTGTACGTTACCGCTTCCACCATCCATTCCCTTCGTGAAGTTAGTATCGCCGTGTAGGCTACCTTTCTTGAGTAACTGATGACGAACAGCCAACCAGCGATTAATGGCTTCGAGAGCCTTGGAGCCAACGGGAACAAGACGCTCCTTACTACCCTTGCCGATGACGGTAACCGAGGCCGATTGTTGATCGATACTATTAAGATTGAGAGAGACTAGTTCAGAGAGGCGCAAGCCGGATGAGTAGAAGAGCTCCATGATGGCGATATCTCTCAGAGAGAGGGGATCATTTTGGTTAATTTTTAGTAACTGTTCAGTCTGTTCAATATCGAGGTTTTTGGGTAGGCGTTTATCACCTTTGGGCGCACGTACACCCTGTGCGGGATTATGATTAAGTACATCTTGTGTAATTAGAAACCGAAAAAAACTGCGTAGAGCAGAAAGTTCGCGCTGCAGTGTTCTGCCGGAGACCCCCTGTTGATGACGCCATATTACAAAATTACGAATTAGCGGATGTTTAAGTTGCCGCCAATGGAGAATATTACGCTCACCACAGAAACGGTTTAGTTGAGCAATATCTCGACGGTAATTATTTATTGTATGAGGCGAGTAACGGCGCTGCTGTAGAAGCTGAGTTAGAAACTGCTCAACAAACTCTTCAGCGCCGCTTTCCATTTTAACGTTCCATGTGCGAGACAAAAATGGTATTGATTACAGCACCGAGATGGTTAATGAAGACGGTGCCCATGTCGGGTGAGAAGCGTGTGGGATCAACGCTACCAATAGCGAGCATGCCTATAGGGCTGTTATTAAGACCATTGCCAGCTAGGGGGATAATTACAGCAGAGGCAATTTCTGAGGCGTGCTCTTCAAACAGAGCCTCTTTTTGTTCGTCGGTGAGTCGCCCACAAAAGCAGTTACATTTATCAAGAAGAGGCTTGAGTGATTTTAGGCTTGGAGCGTCAGGGTCAATAGCATTGGGTATTTTAAGCTCTCGATCATAGAGATGAATAATAACGGAGTCGGCATGAAAATCATCCAGGAGAGCGGAGCGCAGGTAACCTGTGGTCTGCTCCATACTGTCAGATTGAATGAGCAGGACGATCAGATGCTGTAGGCGAGTAAGGAGCTGCTCATTATTTTGGGCGGTCTGATGGAGTATTTTTAGTTGTTGCTCAGTTCGGGTTTTTTCTTCACGGAGCACCCCCATCTGCCGCTCAACAAGTGAGATTGCAGAGCCGGTAGTAGGATGTGGGAGTTTGATCTCGGAAAGTAGGCCGCTATTGTTTAAGAAAAAATCAGGATGATCGCGCAGATAGGTAGCGACATCCTCTTCTTTTATAGTGGTCACACCTTCAGTCTTGGCAGTTTGGCTCATATTTTAATCGTTCCTTTAAATACGGTTGTGGCGGGGCCGGTCATCCAAACGGGAGCCTCACCTTTTTGCCATTCAATCGTTAGTCTACCCGCCGGTAGTAAAACGTCAACTCTGCTATCAAGCTCTCCCCAGAAGATGCCGATGGCAACGGCTGCACAAGCTCCCGTGCCACAGGCAAGGGTCTCTCCTGCACCTCGCTCATAAACGCGCAGACGGATCTGGGTGCGTGAGAGGATCTCCATGAAGCCGACGTTGACGCGCTTTGGGAAACTGGAGTGGCGCTCAAGGATGGGGCCCCACTCAGCCACCGGAGCGTGCTCGATATTGTCGACTTTATAGACAATATGAGGATTACCCATAGAGACCGCCCCTACAGTAATATTTTGATCATCAAATTTTAGCTGATAGGTCGGGGCCATTGAGGGTGCAGAAAAAGGGAGTGATGCAGGATCAAAATTGGCTTGCCCCATGTTAACGCGAACTTCGCCATCCTCTTCGATATAGAGGGTAATAGTTCCAGAGATAGTTTCAACAGAGATCTCTCTCTTGTTGGTTAACCCCTCTTCACGAACAAAATGTGCAAAACAGCGAGCACCGTTACCGCACTGCTCTACTTCACCGCCATCGGCATTAAAGATGCGATAACTGAAATCAATATCTGTATGGGTACTTTTCTGAATAATTAAAATCTGGTCGCAACCTATACCAAATCGTCGATCGGCAATCATGCAAGCAAGCTTAGAAGTAATCTCAATATTCTGGGTAATAGCATTGATGACGACAAAATCATTACCGAGCCCATGCATTTTTGTGAAATTTAGATTCATGCGGCGATCATATTTACTAGACTAGTATAAAAGACTCTGTGAGGTAAGAGATTTATAGTGGAGGAAGAAAGATAGAGAGAACTCCGCCGCCCAAACGCCCATCATTTGCAAGCTTCATGTAACCACTATCTTTACCGTTGTTATGTAGTTTAGTAGAGATATCGATAAAGTGTATTCCTAACCCTGTTGAGCCTGTAGTAAAGTCAATTTCTGTTTTATGGTTGCCGTAGTCAAGCATCATATCAGGGTAGCCACGACCATTATCATCAATATCAATTCGTAGAAACCCATTTTCAACAGATGCGCTAATCAGAATTTTTCCATTGGTATAGCGGCTGGAATTAACGATAGTATTGTTGACAATTCCTGTTACAAGATTGGTATCAAAAGACCAATCAAGGGAATCATCACATTCGTAATCGATAGTAATTGAGCGACCCTTGAGCAGCGGGGCATTGAGTGTAATGCAGTCATCGACAAACTCGGAAACACTCTGTTGCTGAAGATAGGGTTCGTAATTTTCATTATCAATTCGATAGATAGCAAGGAGTTGAACCAAATTGTTACTGATGCGCTTGGTTTGATACTCAAGCTGAGAAAGTTCTTCGGTGGGACAGCTGTGTGTTTTATTATCGCCGGCTGCATCCATCATCATCTCCAGTGAGTTGAGTAGAACACCAATAGAATTTTTCACATCATGAATACTTGATGCGAGAATTTCAGAAAAACTATTATCTTTTTTGCTCATAGTAGTGACTATTTTTCCCTTTGCTTATTATAAAGATCCATTAATCGATTGAATGCAAAATTGTTGGGCTCACGTTCACGAATGAGCTCAATGGAGCTATTGAGAGCCATTTGATCGCTGGTCGAAAGCATCTGTTCTTTCATCTCCATCAAGAGCACCTGAATGTAATTGATGTGAATAGTGATGTTGTAAGGCATCTCAGTAAGCGCCGTCTTGAAAAGTTTTTTGGAGTCGTCAATTTTGCCACTCTTGGCAAGAGAGACGCCCTTATTATTGAGCCCGACAATCGTTTTGGATATAGAGCTAATAAATGAGCTGCCCTCATCGCTGATACTATGCTCATTAAAAACGTGCTGAACTTTCTCAAGCACATTTTTATCATGAAGATTATCTTGGGCGATATTTTTTAAAATAGTTTTACTTGATTCTGCATCACCATTGGTCATTAAAGCGGAAGAGAGGCTTACACCAACATCAATAGGAACCGGAGCACTTAAATTATTATAGAGCTTCGTCGCCTCCTTTAATGCCTGTTCTGCGAGGTCCTTATTACCCCTGGCAATTTGAATTTTATTTTCAGACAGGGCTAGGTAGATCTTTGACTCAGGGCGGCTGCGAAAGCGTTTTTTAGCCGAATTGATTAATTTTAATGCTTGAAGAGAGTCGCCTTTATCAAGATAGACATTAGCAAGAGTTGCTTCATTTTCGCCATCTTCATGTATGGAGTCGCGTGCCAATTTAACGACTCGGGTAAGCACATGAGAGGCGGTCTCCAGGTCGCCATTTTTATAGGAGACAAGGCCAAGCTGTCGTTGGCGAGGGACAATGTTTGGGGCAATGCTGGCCGCTATAGTTAGCCACTCTGTCGCTTTATCTAGATGACCTTGTTGCTCTTCAATTTTTGCAATCCAGTCATAGGCCGGGGTGTAGGTGGGGTGGCTTTTAATAAGGGCAAGAAAAACCGTTTGAGCCTCTTTATATGATTTATTTTTAAAGAGGATAATGCCGTGGCCAAATTGAGCCCAAGGCAACGCACTTTGAGAAAGTACTTCGCTATAAATCTTATCGGCAGCTTTTAGATCGCCAATTTTCTCATAGAGGCTGGCTTTTATACGGATAATTTGATTAAGGTTTTTTGGGGCTTTAGCAATGAGTAGGTCACACGTTTTTATGGCATTGTTATAGTTGAGCTGCTTAACCCATTTTGCAATTGGAGCGAGATTTCTTTTGCGTAATGCGATACGTTCAAGGCGTTTGCGCAACAGATCTTTATTAAATGGTTTGGCAAGATAGTCATCAGGTTCAGACTCAACGGCGCTCATAACGATCTCTTTTGAGCTCTCCGCAGTAATAATAACAAAGATAGAGGTATAGTCGATCAGCGAACTTTTTTGCGCCTCTTCAAGGACTTGTTGACCGTTTTTGCCCTCTCCCAGATTGTAATCACAGAGAATAATGTCATAGGTGTTAAGCTTCAGGTTGGCAATCGCATCTTTGCCATTATCGACCATATCAATTTCCCCTACCTGCAATGGCTCAAGCATCTGCTTAATCATGCTTCGCATGTCGGGGTAATCATCAACGATTAGCACGCGTCGATCTTTTAGAAGGTTTTCCAAAACTATTTAATTTAATATTTGTTGGTATGTGACAGAATATATTAGCGGAAATTTATTAGGTAATAAATCCCTACTCTCCAGTTTGTAACAGAGTCAGCGCTGTATTTGCATCGGCAATTAATGTGCTTTTGGGATAGGCGCTAATAAATTGACTAAACGCATTTTTAGCACCTTCAGCATTCCCCGATTCATATAGAGTAATGGCATTTTCAAAATCTTTTAACTCTTTCGCATCAATCTCTTTTTCAATACGTTCACCTTTCCAGTAGAGATCTTCTGATTCAATTAATGCACCGCGTACGCCACCAACAGCAGTTGTTGCAATTAATCTCTTTTTTGGTGTTAGTGTCTCAATTTTTTTTCTAAGAGCCTCCCATAGACTAATAGATTCCTTTTTTGGTTGCTCTATCTGTGGCTGTTCGTCAGCAGCATATAGGGGATTCAAGTAGAGGGTGATACCTAGTATTAGGGTTAAGCTTATGACGTTCTTCATAATAGTCTCCATGCTTCCGCTATAGTGTGTTTAGTAGCTCAAGAGCCATGACGCGATGTTTTTTCTTAATCGAGGGGTCAAGTTTTGTTGCTTTAATAAAGGCGGCCTTTGCTTTACCAATCTGTTTCAACGCCTTGTAGGTCTTTGCAAGGTTGATCCAGAGATGAGGATCTGCTGCATCACTCTCGGTTGCGGCAAGATAACTCTCGGTGGCCGCTTTAAGTTTCTCATCGATCACCAGCAAATTACCGCGATTGTTGAGGGCCGCAGCATTATTGGGCTCTACCTTGATGATCTTGTCAAAATATTTCATTGCCTCTTTACGATCCCCCGCTTTGGCGAAAATGATGCCCATCTGCAGAAGGGCATCCAGATCATTGGGATTCTCTTTTATAGTTTGTTGATAACGGCGAACCTTGGTTTGGGTACCGATTTTAAGAATACTCATATATTCGCCAGGGAAGCTCTTCTCGATACTCGCTCTTGATATGGCTGAAGGACTCCAGGTGGATTGAGGTAGGCTAGCCGGTTTATAGGTGCGCCACGAATCTTGAATATTGAGAAGGCTAAGTCCCTTTCCCTTCCATTGATAGTAGTTTTGACTACCAAGCTCCCACGCCTTGAGGAATGAGTTGCCTACCACGGTTGTTTCAATGGGGATCCAGAGCATCCCTTCGTGAATGACATACATATCATCCATGGTGTAACCATCACTATCCGCACGAATACCGGTATTAAACATCATGAGCATATGTCCCGGCACTTCAATTACACGTGTCTCTACGCCGAGACTCTCAAGTGATGCGGTATAGAGGGCGACCAGATCATCGCAATCCCCCGATTTGCGTTCAAGGGTTTCACGAGGATATTGAATATAGTCAACAAAGTCGGTCTTTCCAGAAGTTACTTGATAGGGATTAGTTGGATCTTGAATATAGGTGAGTCCAAGAACGCCAAGGGAGTTGAAGACGGCAGCAGCCCACTGTGCCTTTATTTTGGTCTCTTTAAATTGGGTTGCGACGGAACGTACATAGTTGATTAACAGAGGGTCCTTTGGCGTAATGAATGATGCAAATCGATCGCGATCATCCCAGCTTAGGCGGTGTTTCTCATAGACATTAATCGTATGATTTTTGCTAAAGCTCTTCTTTTCACCATTTTCAAAATAGGAGGCTGTCAGCTCAGTCTGCACGGGCGTATCTTCGGTGACATTGAGAATATTATTATTGAAGACGGCTTTAAGGGTGAGCTCCAGACTATCGCCGGGGGCGAGCTGATCGATTTGTGAACCTGTTGGGAAATCCATAAAGTCTTTCAAGGTGAAGCCAACCTTGATGTTTTGCATGATGTCGCCGGTGTTATTGGTCAGTTTAATCCGGCCAATGCTATCTTGTTCATAGATTTTGTAGGTGTTGGAGAAGACATCTTTCATCTCCAAAATATCAATTTCCAGTGGAGTGGTGGTAGCCACTAGAGTTGTCGCTGTTGCGGCAACTTTTTTTGATTCAATGCCATCGCTGCTGATTGCAGTGACATAGAAAGTGTAATCATTTTCGGGGTCTAGCGAACCGACAATAAATTCAGGTAGGCTGCTTTCGCCAATTTTGGAGAAGCCTTCACCACTTTTTTTGTAGATAAGATAGCTGCTGGAGTAGCTCTCTTCAAGGGGGTTCCAGCGGAGCTTCACCTGCCAGGCAGAGGGATGGGCGATTAAATTCTCTACTTCATGAGGGATGTATTTACGAGTTGAACTCGAAGCTACCTTTTTGAGTGTGCTCTCGTAACCTCGATTGGTTACCGTACTTACACGGTAGTAATAATCGTGATCTGCCTTGAGCCCTTTATCTATATATTGTGTTTTTTCAGTGCGGCCAATGGGCATAAACAGGCCGCTTTTGCTCTCTGCACGATAGAGTTGATAGTGATCGAAATAGGGAAGTTTAACCGGAGACCAGCGCACCTCAACAGCATGCATACCACCTTTGGTTGTGAGATTCTGTATGGCCGGTGGCTTATGCAGTGTAGTAAAGCGCTGTATACGCTTATTACCTGAATCCGCTATGGCAAAGGTAAAGGAGTCTTTGGCTGAGATAGACGTGGGTTGATTAAATTGGCCTATTCCTTTGCCAGTTACGCCCCATGAACGTAAAAAACCACCCGTTTTGTTATAGACCTTAACTTGGTTTTGATCGAGAAGAAGCACTTCATTATGAGTTGCTATTAAATCGGTGGGGTTGGAGAAATTTCCTGGGGCATCGCTTTTTTTGCTTTTAGCAAAATTTGACTTGGGTTCTCCTTTCGCGCTAAAGATTGAGATAGTACTGTTACCGCGATCAAGCACATAGAGGTTATCCATGGGGTCAAGAGCAATTGCGGATGGGTCTTGTAGCTTAATTTCAGGATTGATTGTGTCTCGTATTACGTTAAGGAAAATCCCTTCACTATTAAAGACCTGTATCCAGCTATTTCCGCGGTCAGCGACAAAGATGAGACCTGCCGATGATATGGCAATATCGACGGGCTCATCAAACATTCCAGCGCCGCTGCCGGAGGTGCCGAAGCTCGAGATGATTTCGCCTGAATTAGAGAGCTTTACAACTCTCTTTTTCTCTCTATCAATAAGCAGCATGCTGCTGTCGGGATAGATCGCGATGGCAACGGGGTCGAGCCCCTTAATTTTAATTTCGTTGGTAACGGTACCGTTCTCTATTTTGAGAATAGAGTGCTTATCTGGGTTGATTGCGAAAATGGTCTCTTTACCATTCCAGGCAAATTTAGTGATCTTGGTTTTGGTTTCACCCAACCACTCTATTGAGGTAGGGGTTGCTTGCCGCTGCCACTGCTGTAGTGGTTCGCCCGTTTCGGTTGAGAAGAGGTGAATGCTATTTGCCTTGGAGTCACCAACAAAAACCTTCTTTTTTCCATCGATGGCTAAACCTGACATGCTCATAAATTGAGCGCGCCCTTTTCCCTTGGAACCAAAGGTGGAGTCGAGCCGAAAATCAAAGTTGTATTTGTTGATCGTATAGCTGGCGATATTGGCTACGAAGATGCCGCTCTCTGAGATGTTGATCGCAATGGGTTCGCCACTGTTAGGCAACTTGTTGATATATTGGCCACTCTGAGAATAGATTTTGACCAGAGAGTCATCTTTATCCAGCACATAGATTCGTCCTAGAGCATCGAGCTCGATATCAATAGGCTCATCCAATTGGAAGGGAATCTTGCTCTTCTCTGCGACTTTCTGGTTGTGTTTGTTCTCGTTAATATCGAGTACCGTGAGAAAGACACCATTAATCCCGTAGAGTTGAATACGGCTGTTACCGCTATCGGCAACGTAGACGATACCGTCATAGATGGCTATTCCGTGTGGATTGTTTAACTGCATATCCCCGCCTCTGCCACCGAAGGTTCCCTTAAGCTCACCGTTGCGACTGAACATAGCGACCAGTTCGGTCTCACTATCAACGACATAGATGGTCTCTTTAAAGAGGGCGATGGCCTCAGGCTGTTCGAGAATGCGCTCACCACGGCTGTTTTTCGATGGTAGCGTTGCTAATTTCCGACCATTTTTATCCAGAACTTCAACGGAGCCATCTTCCTGTGCCACATAGAATCTATTTTCACTCCAGTGGAGTAACTTGACGCCCTTTCCCATAGGAACATCACTGATAAAGTCAACATTGGCGAGAGATGATGATGGTGGTAACTCTGGGGTACCCGCACAGGCGAAGAGGAACAGGGTCAAGATGGTGATGAGGATTTTATGCATTGGAAATATCATTCTTTTTATAGTGTGATTACGGGTAAGTATAGAACATCTATTTTAGCTCGGATTTAGTGAGTGTACTCAGAGAGGGAGTTGATGCAAAGTTATCATTCGAAATGGAGGCTATTTACTCTCCCGATCGTAGACACCATCCCACTCTGGAGGGGGTGAATTGTCGATAAAGAAGTCGCAGCGTTTGATATAGATCTGACATGGCTTGTCATCGGGGAGCATTTCGCGAAGGGAGAGAAAAAGCATCCTGGCGGCTAGCCACTTTTGAGCGCGGTAGAGTTGTAAGGCTCTTTGGAACTGCCTGATCTCCTCTTCGGTAATCTCTGACAGGGGGTCGATTAGCTCATAGATCGTGACGGGGATCTGCTTACCAATGACACGAATCTGATCGAGTTCGCGGTAGATAAATTTGTCACAAGTCAGTTGGTAGGTGTTGTCGGAGACCAGAAAATCGACACCATAATATTTGGCGGTGCTCTCAAGCCTTGCTGCGAGGTTAACGGTGTCGCCAATAACGGTGTACTCCAACTTTTTACCACGGGAACCAATATTACCGGCAATGACTTCACCACTATTGATACCACCCCTAAAAGAGAAGGGCTCCTCACCACTCTTCTCCCATTTTCTACATAGTTCATTAAGGGCCTGTTTCATCCCCAGCAGAGCCCCAACGGCACGTTTAGCATGGTCTGGCTGAGCAAGTGGTGCGCCCCAGTAGATCATAATGCCATCGCCAATGAATTTGTCGACGGTGCCGTCATAGTTGGTAATTACCTGCACCATCGCAGCCAGATACTCATTAAGTCGGCCGACCACCTCAAGTGGTGTGCGGCTTTCGGTAAAAGAGGTAAAGCCCTTAATGTCGGTGAAGATGATAGAGATCTCTTTACTATCTCCTCCGATTCTGGCGGCATCCGGGTCGCGTTCCAGTCGTGAGACCAATTTGGGAGAGAGATAGCTAGAGAACATGGAACGCATCTCACGAGCTCTGCGCTCAAGAATCAGATAACGGAAACTGCCGCCTACCAGCAATGATGCGACAGCGGCAATAAGTGGGTAGATCATACTGACCCAGTGCCCTTCAGTGAATAGCTGGTAGGTGAGCCAGATATATCCTGTAGAGAGAATAAAGGTGACGGGGATGGCACTGTAGAGTTTTAGACGTGCGGTGAGGTAGAAGGTTAAAAGCCCTAGCAGCAAAATAAATGAGATATCGATCAGAGCCTCAAAACCGGCCTGTCTGATAAAGCGACCGCTAATGATATTGTCGGCAATGGTCGCGTGGATCTCTACCCCAGGGGTGTTGCTATGAAAGGGGGTGACGCGCATGTCGTAGATGCCGAGGGCGGTCGCGCCCAGAAAAAGAATTTTATCTTTTAGCAGAGCAGGGTCGATCCGCCCAGCAGCGATATCACTAAAAGAGTATTGCGGATAGCTACCGGTAGGGCCGGTATAGTTAATCCACATGGTGTAACTTGCATCGACAGGAATGCTGTGACCTGCCAGCTCAATTGAAAACGGTTTTGGTGTGAGCGTCATATCATTGAGGGCAACCATCGCTCCCATCAATCCCAGTGAAGGCATGAGCTGATCTTTCTCTTTGATCAGTAGCATACTGCGGCGGTTAATGCCGTCCTCATCGGGGAAAAAATTGATGTGACCGATACCCATTGCGCTCTTTTCTATGGTGGGTAATGAGCGGGTGGTGCCAACGACTTGAAATTGCCGATTAAAGTCAAAGACAGTGGCAAGAATGATATTTCCAGCCTGGCTAATGGCCTTAGAGAAGGCCTGATCGGTTGCTTCGTTTTCAGATTCGGGGAAGAAGGCATCGAACAGAACAGCCTTTGCACCGGCGGCGGATAGATTCTCAATCAGGGGAATATAGTGGCGGCGGCTCCATGGAAAACGCCCAAGCTCGGCGATGCTCTTGTCATCAATGGCGATAATGGCAATCTGTTTATTGGGAGGAATCGCACCTCGGATATTCTTAAAACGCAGGTCATAGCTCTTAGCTTCAAAGGCCTCAATGAAGGGATTTTGATTGTAATAGAGGGCAACAACCGTAAAGGAGGTGATCAAGGCCAACAGAATTGAGACGATAGCCGACCGTCTATTTAAGAATTGGGTGGTCAGTTCTGATGGTGAGGCCATAGGTTTCCGGTTTCAGAGCATATTGCTTTGGACTATAGATGATTCTTGCGCCAAAGCCTATGGCGGTAGCTGCGGGAAACAGAGGGTGGCCTGATGTGATTAGGCTGGTTGGGTGGTGTCATCCTTGCAACAGAGGCTTGTTAGCTGACTCTCCTCCTTGAGAAGGGCCTCAAAATCTGTGACAGGGAGCGCCCTGCTGAAGAGAAAGCCCTGAATATCCGTACACTGGTGGTTCACGAGGAACTGCAACTGCTCCTCGGTCTCTACCCCCTCAGCAACAACCCTCAGCTGCAGGCTGTGTGCCATGTCGATAATGGCTGAGGTGATCGCCTCATTGTTATGATTTTTTGTAGCGTCCTTGATGAAGTCGCGATCGACCTTGAGGGTATCGATAGGTAGTGTTTTGAGGCTGCTCAGTGATGAGTAACTGGTACCAAAGTCATCAATGGCGACCTTGATTCCGAACTGTTCATTAAGCTTGTTGAGCTGTGCACTCGACAACGCCATACTTTGCATAAGGGTTGACTCGGTGATCTCCAGTTCTAACGTGTGTAGCTTCTGGTCGTAGCCGTTGTCGGTGAGAATTGCTCCTGTACGTTCAGCAAAGTTCTCTTGTTGTAGTTGATGGCCGGAGATGTTGACGGCAACGGCGATATCGCCATAGCCTGCCTGTTGCCAGGCAATTAGCTGTCGACATGCCTCGTTAAGAACCCACTCACCCACCCCAATAATGAGTCCATACTCTTCAAGGATGGGGATAAACTCTGCCGGACTGACCACTCCGCGCTGGGGGTGATTCCACCTCAACAGCGCCTCGGCAGAGATGATCTTCATCGAGTGACAGTCGACCTGAGGTTGGTAGAAGAGCTCAAATTCGTTACGTTCTAATGCATAACGCAGCTCAGTCTCCAT
>Ga0224507_10000795_pt1 | contig 12412 bp, 10 predicted proteins | sample SF_Jan12_sed_USG_3_FD_170159 | JGI IMG/M metagenome (GOLD analysis project Ga0224507, IMG submission 170159) | Sediment microbial communities from San Francisco Bay, California, United States - SF_Jan12_sed_USGS_13 | ecosystem: Environmental > Aquatic > Marine > Sediment | place: USA...
ACGGCTAGCCATCTTGGGCTCCACCACCACCGGATGTAAAAGGTGTGGAATATCTTCATAAACTGAGAGTTCGATGCGTTTAGGATCTATCATCAACAGCCGGACTTCTTCCGGAGTTGACTTATATAACATTGAGGCAATAAAAGCATTGATTGCAACAGATTTGCCTGCACCGGTAGCCCCAGCGATAAGCAAATGGGGCATTTTTGTCAAATCGGCTATCACTGCCTGACCAACCGAGTCCAAGCCCATAGCCAAAGACAGTCGTGATTCGGAATTACTGTATGCCTGACTCTCAAGAATCTCACGGAGAAAAACCGTTTTACGTACCGGATTGGGAATCTCTATTCCCACTGCAGCTTTACCTGGTATCGAACCCATTACCCTGACTCGTTCCACTTTAAGAACCATGGCTAGATCATCGGCCAAAGACATTATCTTATTTATCTTAACTCCAGGTGCTGGTGAATATTCGTAAGTGGTTACCACCGGTCCGGGAGAAATACCAACAACGTTGCCCTTAACATTAAAGTCAAGTAACTTACGCTCTAATATCTTGCTAATTTTAAAAAAATGTTCCTTGTCAATATCAACACCAGCCGAATCCTTGTGGGGATCCAACAAAGAGATAGGCGGCAATACAAATTGCCCTGAAGAAAAAGTACGTTCCTCATCATTTCCTTGGGAAGTTGAAACCTTTTCCACTTTAACCGCTTCATGAACAGCAGGGACCTGTTGCGAAGGAACCGAGGGCTGATGCGGAGAAACTGAACCCTGTTGTTGAACCACTGACGCTTGTTCTTGAACCTCTGGGGTTTGCTGCTGAGAAGCTGGAACCCGTTGCTGACTTAAAGACTCCTGAGCAGGGGCCACTTCCTCCCCAGTAGAAGGTTGGCGATGAATAACTGGTTGTTGAGGTTGTTCCGACACAGGTTCTTCTTTAGATTTAGCAACTTGAACAACTTCGGGCGCTATTTCAGGTTTCTTTATACTCTCTTCAGGTTGCCTTTCAGGTGCTTGGTTAATAACAGGGATAATATTATCTTCCCTATCATTCTCTATATCATTCTCATGGTATTCCTGTTCAAAAGTATGATAAATTAATGGCTTGGTTTTCTCCTCTTCTATTTCCGATCCAACTGTTTGAATCTCCACTTCTTCTTGCTCATCTTCCTGATTCTCCGTCTCAACATCCCTTGTTTCATAAGATTGATGGATCACCTGGTCGGAAGTAGTTTCAAGATTTACTCCCACTGATTGAGTCTCTATATTTGTATAAATAGGAACCTCCGGCTCATCATAAACAACTTTTTCATTTTCCAAAGGTACATCGATAAAACGTACATTTCGACCAAGTTGCCTGCCACGTACAGCTCCAGAAAGTAGAGGTGGAGAACCTGCTTTTTCTTTTACTATTTCAAAACAATCCCTGCATAATGCACCTGTTTTACGATGAATATATATGACCAACGAAGAAAAAAATTGGGTTACCCAAAGAGTAAACTCGTAGGGGGAAAAGCGAACCGCAGCCATCAATGAAAAAAGCAATAGAGTAAAGCATAGCAAAATGGAACCTGCGGTACCTATGAAGCCGATCAATATGTTATTAAGCAGAAAACCAACATACCCCCCTGGTAATATAGTACCGTCCAAAAATATATTTACCTCCATTACTGCCAATAAGGTGGCTATGGAGATTGTGGTCCCAGTGATCCCTGCTACCAAAAAGGGCAACCTATCGAGAGTTTCATTTTTTCGTAAAAAGGAAATTGAGCTATAAACAAGGATAATTATAGGACAAAAACTAGCCATGCCGAGAAAGCTTAAAGAATAACGTGCTAAATAATGACCTATTACTCCGCACCAGTTATCAACGGGTTCCTGATATACCGCTGGCAGAGCCAATAGTCCCTTAGAATAACTTACCAAACAAAAAAGAAGGAACAAGGCGACGGAGAGAGTAACAATAAAGAGTATTTCTTTTATAAATTTAGAGTACTTTTCCTGAATGGACACGGTATGGTTCCGTTGCTAGAGAAATAGAGAATATATAACGTTGCGGGACCTACAATTGTGTACCTCGTAAAAATAAACGGAACACCTTTGACCCGGAAACGATGAGGATCTACTAAGTTAAACGAAAATAGAAAAAAAACAAGGAAAGAAACCCGCTTTTCTGAGGAAACACAAAAACAGGAATATACGAGTAAATAATCCAGAAACCTCATCTTCATACAGTTGCCCCCGCCCGCATAGAAAGACTATGACAAGCAGCGACAACTGTATAAACCTAAACCACCTGAACCATCACAGCCACCAGACGTATTAAATCATCTAGTTTCAGCCCCAGCAACCGGCTATATTTACAAATAATCAGTTCGGGCGAGAATTGGAAGCTTCTTTGGAACCGTGGGAAATGGCAACGGCATCCAAAATTCCATTAATAAAAGACACTGATTCGTGATGTGAATAGCGTTTGGCTATTTCCAAAGCCTCATTTATAGAAACAGAGCTGGGGACATCGGGGGTAAAAATCATTTCAAAAACCGCTATCCGTAAAACATTTCTATCAACGGACGACATCCGCTCAAGACGCCAATTATGAGAATGTTTCTGTAAAATATCATCTATTTCTGCAAGACGAGCTTCTGTTCCAACCACCAATTCGCGGGCATAGACCATTGCCTTTTTTGCAGGTTCAAAATTAAGACTAAATTTTTCAAACTCAGCCTCAATATTCGACAACTTGGTGCTTGATCCCTGAAAGTCATAGGAGTACAGGAACTGTAAAGCAATCTCTCGTGATTTTCTGCGCTTACCCATATAAATATCAGTTCCTGGTTGGGTTACGGGAAGAATACTCTTATTCCATGGCGCCAAGAAGATTTATCATCTCCAAGGCTCCCACAGCCACTTCAGAGCCCTTATTACCGGCCTTTGAACCGGCCCTTTCAACTGCTTGCTCAATTGTCTCAGTGGTCAACACTCCAAAGAGTATTGGCACACCGGTTTCCAACATCACCTGAGCTGAACCTTTAGCAACCTCACCGGCAACGAAATCGAAATGCGGAGTCGCACCCCGAATAACAACGCCTAAGGTAATAACGGCGTCGTACTTACCGGATCTCGCCATCTTCTGGGCAACAAGTGGGATTTCAAATGCTCCCGGTACCCGAGCCACATCAATATCATCATCCGCCACTCCGGAACGAACTAAACTATCAATGGCTCCTTCCAATAATCTATCAGAAATAAACGAATTAAAGCGAGCCACCACTATCCCGAGCTTGCGCCCTTGTCCAAGCAAATTACCTTCAATATATCGTGCCATTTTTTTCTCCGAAAAAAAATATTACATTTAACCAAACAACTAGTTACTTAATCATGGATCACCAGTTACATCGGTGAGTGGAACTTGCTCATCCTCGTAGATCTCTAGCAAATGACCCATCTTATCCCGTTTGCAACGAAGATATTCCTTATTCTCAGACTCACAAACTATCTCAATAGGAAAGCGATCAACCACTTTCAAACCATACCCTTCCAGTCCAACAATTTTTTTAGGGTTATTGGTAAGTAGTTGCATTTTGCGTACTCCGAGATCACGAAGAATCTGGGCTCCGATTCCATAATCACGTAGATCTGGTTTAAAACCGAGTTGCACGTTGGCCTCCACGGTATCAAGTCCTTCCTCGTCCTGAAGGTTATAAGCCTTGAGTTTATTAACCAACCCAATCCCTCTTCCTTCCTGACGCATATAGAGTATAATCCCACACCCTTCCTGATTCACCATCTCCATTGCGGCATGGAGTTGAGAGCCACAATCACATCTGGAGGAACCAAAAACATCACCGGTAAGACATTCGGAATGAACTCGTACCATAACCGGTTTTTCAGGGTCAATTTCCCCTTTTACCAAGGCCACATGTTCATATTTGTCCACATCATTGGTATAAATAACAACCCGAAAATCTCCGGCATGTCCGGTAGGTAATCGAGCCTCGGTTTCCCGATGCACCAAACGATCCTCACGCATGCGATATGCCACTAAATCAGCAATAGTCGCTATTTTCATATCATGTTTTTTGGCAAATTCTTCCAAATCGGGCATTCGTGCCATTGTGCCGTCATCTTTCATAATCTCACAGATTATACCTGCCTTGCGTCGCCCTGCGAGCCGAGAGAGATCCACCGACCCTTCCGTCTGACCGGTACGTACGAGCACCCCGCCTTTTCTGGCTCTGAGCGGGAAAACATGACCTGGGCTGATAATATCGGACGGTTTCGCATCGGGAGCAACAGCAGCCTCGATGGTTCTGGCTCTATCTGCTGCAGAAATACCGGTGGTAACTCCGGTACGAGCTTCGATAGAAATGGTAAAGCCGGTACCGTAGGGTGACTTATTATCACGCACCATCATCGGCAAATTAAGTTGTTCTATAATATCGGGACTCATGGCCAGGCAAATAAGACCTTTACCATGGGTGGCCATGAAGTTAATAGCCTCCGGGGTTACCGCATCGGCGGCCATGTATAGATCACCCTCATTTTCCCGATCTTCATCATCGACTAGAATGATCATCTTACCGGCCCGGATATCCTCCAGGACCTCTTCGATTGAACTGACTCCCATGTTCAAGCCTCTACTTCCGCCCTAAAAGGCGGCTTTAGCGCAAAAATCCATGTTCGGAGAGGAAATTCCTGCTCAACGAACTACGAACCTCTGATTGCGCATCTTTTGGGGCAAGCAGTTTTTCAACATACTTGCCTATTATATCCACTTCTATATTTACCGTGTCGCCTTTTTTAACGCGACCAAGGGTAGTTATTTCCAAGGTATGGGGGATAATGGAAACCGAAAATCGATCATCCCAACATTGATTAACGGTCAAACTGATTCCGTTGATGGCAATTGAACCCTTCTCAATAACATATTTTGTCAGAGAAGTGGGCAAGGAAAACGTAAAAAGTGTAAAATCTCCCAAAGCCCTGCGTTCAACTACCTCAGCCAGGGCATCAATATGACCACTTACCATATGACCACCCAAGCGATCACTTAGTCTTAAAGCGCGCTCCAAATTTACCACATCCCCCGTCGCCAACTTTCCTAAATTGGTCCGAGTGAGACTCTCTGGAGATATATCCACATAAAACTTACGACCTTGAATATTACGAGCCGTTAAACAGGTGCCGTTAACCGCAATGGATTCTCCCTCTTCCGGATCGACCAGATCAAAGGCTGCTTCCAAGGCAAAGATCATTCCTCCGCCAGATGGACGCTTTTCCACTAACTTGCCAAACCCCTGTATTATACCGGTAAACATAATCAACTACCGCTCAATGCATCGGCCTTTTTCTCAAAATCCGCCGCCATGTTCTTATGTTTAAAATTTCTGTGAACAGAAGCAACCGTACGATAAGCATCAGCAGCCTTTTCTTTTTCACCTGCCACTTCAAAAAGTCTACCGATCTCTTCTAAAGTCTCAACCGTACCTTTGGGATTACGAGTCAGGCTATAATGCTCACTTACATCAAACATCAGTTCCAAGGCTTTACTCAGCTCACCCAATCCTTCGTGGGCTTTAGCCATTTTTTTGTTCAACGATAATTCCGACCAAGAATCCTCATCCTTACGGATGATCTCCAAGGCACGCAGATAATTATCTATGGCCATTTTATATTCTTTCTTAGCCAGACACACGTCACCGAGCCGATCCGAGGCATTGGCAACTCCATATCTATCCCCTGCCTCCTCAAATCCCTTAAGAGCATTATGGAAATTTATCGCAGCTTCGGAATATTGTTCTTTTTCCAATAGCTCCTTGCCTTTATCATAATCTATCTGACTAATAGTTTGCTCTTTCTCGGGTTTTTCATCTTCCGCCATGGAGCCTATGGTATTAATGGGTTGAATTTGATCACTCACTCTTATCTTCCCCTTGATTATTATTGTGAATTTCGCTGGCAGCAAGTATCGCCATATCAGCCACTGTGGTTGTTACTCCACGACCATCGTCATAGATAACCACTTCGGTAGAGTCATTTTGCAAGCCCATGAGCTGAAAAGATACCTCACTTGCTTTTATCCGTCCAAGCAACCGCGCGGTAAGCGCCCTAACAACCGGATCTTCATCTTCCAAAAACTGAAAGGTAGAATAAAACGGTATCTTCCGAATAAGATCTGGACGAACCGCCGCAACCTCCGACAGTCCCCAAAGAACTGCCTCACGAGTTTCAGGATCGCCTATATAATTAAGAAGATAACGGGCAAATGCGCCATAAATATCTGTCCGCCGACTCACTACCGAGCCAATGGTTTCAACCATGCCCCAATTGGTTGCAGCAGAATCAGAACAAGCCTCAAAAAGCCTATGAAGCAAATCCGCAACCTGTCCCGGCTCACGATCTGCAACACTTGCGCAAACCTTACCAAGAAGGCCAGCAAGACGATATCGTTCTGCTTTATCCGGTGCATACAGCAAACGTTGCAAAAAACGAAGGGTGCGCTTATCATCGTAACAGAGCATGACAAGTTCATCCACAGCGTCACGAGCGGCAAGGTCTTTAACCTCTTGCTTATTCGTACGCTTTTTCTTACGTTTGGGATCAAGGGGTTCCAACTTCACCGAAGAAGGTTTTTCTTCCCCTCTTCTCTGGACCCCAGAACTCTTTCCCTTGGTTACACGTTCACTGATTTCCGCAATATCCTTATGGAGCCTGACAAAATAGAGTACGCCGCGGACAGCTCTTCCATCCAAATTCCTGGTTTCTACAACCTGATGAGTAACATCATCATAATTATCTATTCTTCCAGTCAGATAATCATCTTCCGGCAATAGCTCCCAGGCAAGATCCCAATCATTACAGGCATGAACGAGACACTCAACCATGGCCGACCCAACATTATGCCCTGTTGCATCGCACACATACACTGCCCCGCACTCACAATTACCCACCGGAAACTCATCAAGTTTACGTTGTTCCGCATCCCGGGCGCGCCCTACATCCATCCCGCAAAAGGGGCACCACGGTTTGTTTTTAAATTTCGTTTTATTCTTCATTCGCCAGCCATATTTTTTTCCAGTGCCTGTGCGAACCGTGGATCCACGGAGTAACCGAGTTCTTTGGCATTGAGCATATTCTCATGGGACTCTTTGTATTCACCCTTGAAATAAAGCGCTACCGCAAGATTATTACGTGCCATGGCAGAATCTGGATCAAGATTGATCGCCTCTCGTGCTGCTTCAACTGCCTTGTCATCTTCCTGCTTCATGGTGTAGGCAGAAGTAAGATTTATCCAGGCAGTAATCAATTTAGGCTCAATTGAAGTAGCCTTAAGATAAGCTTCTAGAGCATCATCAACCCTTTGCTCCTGCTGACGAATAAGACCTATATTTACATGAGCCTCAGCCATTAAAGGGGTCACACTCAATGCCTGTTCATTCATAGCTAAAGCCTTTTCCAAGTCACCAATATCAAAATAGAGAGCCCCCAAATTAATCATGCTCTCTACGGATTGATCATCTAATTCAATGGCCCGCTGCAGCTCAGTAATTGCATCTTCAGTCCGGCCAGCCTGACGATAAACCAAGCCAAGCTGATGGTGGGCAATGACGTTGTCAGGATTTTCCGAGGCCACTTTTTCTAATTCACTTATTACGGAGTTTAAATCTTTTCCTGGTTGCTTTTGAGACATTACTCGTTCCTTTTCAAACAAATTTAATTAACCGACCACCGCCGGAGAAATATTATAGCATCTTTATATTTAAACAAATATCATCTAATTCATTCCAGAGTAATCGGAAATGAGTTCTTAACATTATAGGCACGAACTGTTTTGAGGCAAGTCGATTTTTTTCTCAACCTAAATCCTTGAACATTCAGCCATACAACAACTAAGCAAGAGCACGCTATTGATTATACATACTATATCAAACTATTAGCCAGGCCACGCAGAGAACTCAAACGAACCCATAACAGAACTCAATGAAATTAGAAATGGAGAATAACCAACCTAGTAATCAACAGAAATAATAATTTTACACTATAAGAACTTGCATATTTAATTTACCAGTTATAACCGACTAATTTACAGAAAATTAATTATCCCATCTCGGAGTCTGCCCCTACCTGCATGTCTTTTTAGCCATCTATATTATCAAGGCAACCGTTACATTATTACATTATAATAGACACTGCTAGCTAACAACTCTCCATGCAAGCCGGGCAACCGCTTGGCGATAAAGCACCTACGCCCTACCTATATTAATAGACACCTGATCTCATGGTTCATAACTAGTTGATTTAATACCGTGCAAAGCTGTAAGTGGTCACAGGTGCCTCAGATTTAGACAGTGGCCGCTGCTCGCTATAGCCCTTCTATGCATGCAGGGGCAACCGCATAAAGATGAGGAGCCTGTGACCAATTACATTAATCTTCCTCATTACTGCACGTAATGAGAAGTTCCTGATGGGCTTCCTCCAACACTGTACGAGCCACAGAAATATCTTTTCTTATTTGGGCGGCAAGTTCTTCAGGACCGCTGAATTTTTTTTCACCGCGCAAATGCTTCAATAAATTTATCTTCAAAGGTTTGCCATAAATATCAGCATCAAAATCAAATATATGAGTCTCAGCTACCAACTTTCCTTCTCCAAAAGTTGGATTATAGCCGATATTGGAAACGCCGCCGTAACATTTCCCAGCATAGATAACCTGAGTTACATAAACTCCATGCTTCGGACAGAGGTCATCATGCAATATTTGTAAGTTAGCAGTTGGAAAACCAACAACAGAGCCTCCACGTTGCCTCCCCCGTTGCACCTCACCTCTTATTTGATAATATCTGCCCAATAATTTTTCAACATCACGCATCCGGCCTTCGGTAACCAATTCTCTAATTTTAGTACTACTCACCAACATATCCTCCTCATAATGCGCCTCCACCACAGTCACCGGAAAGCCATTCTCCTTACCCTGTTGCTTGAGAAAATCAATATTACCTTCTCGTCCCCGACCGAACCCATAATCGTAGCCAACCACCAATTCCCTCACCCCGATAGCTCCTACCAACACCTCGTCCACAAAAGTTTTAGCCGTGGTCGCAGCAAAGTCACGATCAAAAGGGAGGATAACCAGATAATCAATACCGGCCATACGAATACTTTCTATTTTCTGCTCGATAGTCGAGATTAACTTTATACCTCCCGGCTTAAGAATCTTTAGAGGATGGGGATCAAAAGTCACAACCACACTGCTTCCCTGATGCTCTCTCGCCTTACTAACCACCTGGTCAAAAATACGACCATGAGCCTGGTGAACCCCATCAAAATTACCTATAGTAACACATGCATAGGGGAGATGTTTCGTTATTTCCTTATAATCACGAATTATTTTCATAGATACGTCCAAATGTAAACTTTATATTCTTTTTTTCTTAAAGTTCGAAAAGATTTTCTTGACAAAAGTCGGTTTCACTAGCATATTGCCCCATCGAATGCCGAAGTGGCGGAATTGGTAGACGCGCTAGGTTCAGGGTCTAGTGGGGGTATCCTCGTGGGAGTTCGAGTCTCCCCTTCGGCACCATATGCGAGTACAAGGCGTAACCTTCATTGGTTACGCCTTTTTTTTATGATTCTCATCTATTTCGACAACCGACAAGCTATACCAACCTCCCCCTCTATACTGTGTAAATACACGGTACGCAACCTTGCCATACCCTTTCCTTTCATTCGCTCAAAACCTTTCTTTTCCTCTTGCTTGGGTGTATATACTTTTTAACCAATCCGCCTTCATCCAAACCACAAGCCATTTTAATGAAAGAGCAGTTCGAACCGACTCACGATATTAGCCCCGCTGTGTCTTATCAAGATATCGACAATCTGGTCCCCTTGGACGATTATAGAGCAAACTTTGAAGAGTGTTCTTTGGTCCTCTGCGCCATGGGGATAATGCACCGTATCGACAACACTGATGGCCATATTTACGTGGAGAAGAGAGATGTTCTAGCTGCTCACCATCAGCTAGAGTTGTATTTTTCTGAAAATATTAAACAAGTAGAGGAGAGTCCTTTAACCGTTCTCCACCAATCCCCCCCTCTTCCCACCATTCTCGCATGTCAGATTATGTCATTGTTTTATCTGGTAACTGGACCATTCGAGGCGAAAAACCCTTGGTTTCTCCATGGAGCAAACAACGGGTTCGCCGTCATTCAACAGGACCAGTGGTATCGTTGCCTAACCTCGCTTACCCTCCATGCAGACTCAGCGCATCTTCTCGGTAATTGTTTCATAGGAGGCTTCCTTATCCATTTACTCTGTAGCCATATCGGTTTTGGAACGGGTTGGCTGTTAGTAGTTATCTCCGGAGTAATGGGCAACGCCATCAACATATGGGTACACCCACCATCCCATATCTCAGTCGGCCTATCAACTGCAGTATTCGGAGCCATTGGCATCATGACTGGAATGCAAATGCTCCACAATATAGTACGAAAAAGCGGGCGCTTCATAATATCCCTGGGAGCTGGCCTAAGCCTACTGGCTATGTTAGGTTCTTCCGGCGAACGTACCGATCTCGGTGCCCACTTATTCGGACTACTCTTCGGTATAGCACTTGGTTTTATCTACAACCTCTTCCCAACCATCAACCGCACTCTTCAATCTACATGGGCGCAATCCTGCTGCTATACCGTTACTTTTTCTTCTATCCTTTGGGCCTGGCATCTTGCCTTATATGCTAACCCATAATGAATCTACACAGGTGCCGAGTTAACTTACCGCACTTATTTTATTAATCTATTGTTATATAAACAAGAACATTCAAAACGCACCGCCAATGGCGCAAAAATCTAGATCACAATAAAAGAACACCAAAGATACGGAAAAATAAAAATACCTTGAAATAGTGTCCCGTTCCGGTTTTAAATAAAGGATGTTTTAATGTCTCTTCATATAAACATCCAAGCGCCTTTATCAATTTCATTCCCTTATAAGGTATGATACAGATATTGGCATCAGACGGTCAACCGACCAACACCTAAAACAGTTTTCACAGGGTTTATCATCCATGTCTTTAAACGACCAGCAAAATCCATGGGGTAAAAAAAATAGCCCCTCGGGTCCGGAAGATTTACTTTCCATTCTCATTCAAAAATTACGAGACGCTTTCAGTGACGAAAGTCCAACCGGCTCTCAAAGCACTAAACCTCCTACCACTGGATCCGGTCATTCTCTTTTTTCCGGAATCATAAAAATTGTACTCATCATCTTTGCTATTCTTCTTTTTCAGGGAATGCTCTCCAGCTTTTACACCATTAAGCCTGGGGAGGTTGGAGTTATCCTTCGTTTAGGAAAACATCAACGTACATCTCCTTCAGGACTGCATTTCAAAGCACCTTATCTTGAAAAACTATTTAAGGTCGACATTGAGTATATGTATAAAGAAGAATTCGGCTTTCGCACCCGTTCACCTGGTCAATCAACTGTCTTCGACCGCAAGGGATTTGAAAAAGAATCATTAATGATCACTGGCGATAAAAACGTCATTAACGTTGCTTGGATCGTGCAATATAAGGTTAAAGATCCCGTTGATTATCTTTTTAAAGTCAAAAACGTCAAGCAAGCTGTTCGTGATGCTTCCGAGATGGTTACCCGCAGAATCGTAGGTAATATGGATTTTGACTACGTTCTGGGAAATCGCGATAAACTCGCCAACGATGCCCAGAATGAATTACAAAGTGAACTTGACAACCTCCACTGTGGTGTGAAAATCTTCACACTCCAGCTTCTGGACATCAATCCACCCGATTCAGTAAAGCCAGCCTTTAATGAAGTCAATGAAGCTGATCAGGACATGAAACGACTGGTAAACGAAGCCGAAGAGACCTACAACAGGGTCATTCCTAAAGCTAGAGGTAGTGCAGAACAAACTGTTAAGGAAGCCGAAGGTTATGCCATTGAGCGGATCAATAAAGCCAAAGGTGAAACTGCCCGCTTCAACGCCATCGTCCATGAATACCTGCAGGCTGAAGATGTTACCAGAACCCGTATGTACCTGGAAGCAATGCACGACATCTTACCCAAGGTCAAGCAGATCTACGTAATGGACCAGGAAAAACAGTCTATTCTACCATTCCTTGACCTCAGTAAGGGACAAGTAAATAGCACCAAAGAACAATAATCCACTATTTTAGCTTAAAGCGGTTCTTATATTATGAAACAGACACTGCAATTCTTATTATTTATTTTTATCGTCGCCGCCAGTCTTCTCGCCTGGGACGGTTTTTTCATCCTAGAAGAAGGACAACAGGCTGTTATTACCCGCTTCGGGGCACCTGTTGGCGACCCCGTCACCACTGCAGGTATTAAACTCAAATTACCCATCGTTCATATGGTGACCAAATTTGATAAA
>Ga0224507_10000799_pt1 | contig 12388 bp, 21 predicted proteins | sample SF_Jan12_sed_USG_3_FD_170159 | JGI IMG/M metagenome (GOLD analysis project Ga0224507, IMG submission 170159) | Sediment microbial communities from San Francisco Bay, California, United States - SF_Jan12_sed_USGS_13 | ecosystem: Environmental > Aquatic > Marine > Sediment | place: USA...
CCGATCCCATTCGACAACCTCAAGTTGACAAGATAAAAGCTAACTTCAAGGGATTGCAACCTGATGGATTCCAAGTTCGAAAAACGGACGTTAAACGTGCGAAGGCTCAGTATCGAGGAATAACTGTTTCTGGGTTTCAAAGTAAAGTAGAAAAAGCAAGAGCAAGTTATTGTGGTATATCACCAAAAGCATCGTATAAAGGCATCAACCCAAAAACCACACGTCCTTACATGAATAATGACTGTGGAGTTCTCACGCCTTTAGATCCAATGGCCCTCAAGAGAATGAGGTACGTGAACCTTACCTCTTATGATTTCACGAAAGTATATGACTTGTTTTACAAGGCTTTTTACGAACGCAAGGAATTGACGAGAGAATGTTTTATTTACTGTAGTGAAGGAAATAATTTAGTTCGCATGTTTAATGAAGAATTAAAACCAATAAAAGATATTAAAAAAAATGATCTTGTTTTTGGAAACAAAAGAGTTTTAGAAACATTTAAAAGACAATATAATGGTGAAATTTATTCACTTAAAATATGTGGTATTCCATCATATCCCCTTAATATCACACCCGAACATCCTATATTAGCAATTAAAAAAAAAGATGTTTTATGTAAAAGAAAAGAAAAAAAACAAATTTGTTATAGATCTTTTTCTAATGAACCCAAAAAATATTGTAATAATCAGAATTGTGATAAAATAATTGAATTTAAACCTCAATTTTATAAAACACAAGATTTAGAAGTTGATGATCTTGTGTTAATTCCTACAATTGGAAATATTAATGATATTATTACTCAAAAAATAAATGAAATTCCATTAAAAAAAGGGGAATTTAAGAATTTTAATCACGAGATTAAATGGAATAAAGATCTATTTAGATTATTTGGATATTATTTAGCAGAAGGACATATTGAATTTTTGAAGGGTATTTCATATGGAATTGGTTTTTCATTTCATAAAAAAGAAAGAGAGTATATAAATGAAGTAAAAAATTTAATGAAAAAAATATTTAATATAGAAGGTAAAGAAACAAAATGTAATTCTCCTAATGTTATACAAATAAAGTTTAATTCAAAACCAATTTCTAATTTTATCATCAAATATTGTAATTATCATAGTTATGAAAAAAAATGTTCTACTGATATCATGACTACTCATCCAAAATTACAGTTAGAAATGTTTAAAACATGGATTAACGGAGACGGACAATTATATAAACGAAAATCAAATAAAAAAAATATTTCTTTAATTGGGACAACTACTTCTAAAAAATTAGCATTACAAATGTATTTAGTTTTGTTGAGGAATAATATAATTGGATCTATAAAAAAGAGAGGAAAAATAGAAAATTATTCTTATAAAATTTTAGGAAGAAAAATTGAAAAGAGACATCAAATATATGATGTTATGGTAAGATCTAATCAGGAATTAAATAAGATAGGATATAATGTTGGAAAACAAAGATCTAAACTTAGAAGAAAATTATTTAATGAAAAATATATTTTATCACCAATAATGAATATAAAAAAAGAAATAAAAGAAACAACGGTTTATAATATTTATTGTGAAGACCATCAATATCCCCTTAATTTTATTATGAACCATAATTGTGATCCTCCTTATCCTGGAACTGAAAAATACTATGGAAAGAAATTCGATCCTGAATTTCATCACTCGTTAATTGACAGAATGATTAAAACGCCATTCCATTTCATGCTTTCGATCGGGGGCGAATGCGAAGAGTTGTATGTTGAACCTTTAAAAGATGAAGGTTGGAACGTGAAGGACGTGTACACGAGATATTCGACCGATGCCAATTCACAGGATAAGATAAGAGAATACTTGATAATGAATTATGACATCAATCTCGTGCCAGATATAAAAGTAAGTAATACACCAACGTTAATGAAATATATTGCAAGGAAATAGCTTCAAAATTATTAAAACAAACAAAAAATGAAAGGTTAGATAAATGGGTACAAGAATAAACGACATGATCAAGGACTCGCAAGGAAGGAAGAAAGAACTGCTAAAACAGCTCAAGAAATTGAATTTATTGGCCTTAAAAAATTACTTTTTAGCTCCTGGACACGTTTACGGGCATTCCTTCAAGCAGAAATATCAAGCCTTGCAACGTTCGGAGATTTGGAAGAAAGCAAAACAACTCACGCTAGAGTATAAGAAAGAATGCAATATTTACACGTGTTCTGAATGTGGGAGACCGATCAGGTCCGATCGCTGTACTTTACATCACCGAGAATATGATCAGAATGAGATTTTTTCTCCTTGTTTTGTTAGTTTGATACACAATGGATGTCACGGGAGGATTCATAAATGAAACTCACGAATAAAATACGGATATTTCCAACTGAGAAACAACAAAAATACATCAAAAAAAAAATGATCGAAAAAAAATATAAGAATAAGATTCTATATTCGTAAATTTTGCATTGTTTTTGACAATTTTTACAATTTTCTAGTTGATCTAATACTGATCGTTCTTGACAAAAAATCGAGCTAAAAACAAGTTTTTTGACATGATTCTGTTGATTTTTAACATGAAGATCATTTTTCATTTTAATGAGGTCCAATAAGGTTTTATCTGAAATCTTGATATCAATCACCTACAAAAATCCATGATCGAAGTATCAGTTTTTTTAGTATTAAAAACAATAGGATCATGAGAACATAATAAACAACATAAAAGGATTAAATCATTTATCTTAATATCTATTTTTATTTTATTTATTTTTAGAGTGGAAAATACGTTGATACAACTAGCTTCCATTGAATCTACAGTAGATTGGAAAGATAACTTGAATTTATTCCCGCATCCAAATACGTAAAATTTATTATTTTGAGATAATTCTTCAAGATGATTTTTTAATAATTTTTTCAATGAATTTTGCCAGTAAAGCAAACATTTCACTTGGTCTTCGGTCCAATTTGGATGTTCTTTTTTCCTTAAATTTTTATATTCTTTAAAATTAAATTTAATCCACGTCAGATAAAAAAAATTATATTTTCCAGAAAATTCAGGAACTCCTTTACATTTTTCTATATTTGGACATCCTTTCTTATGATTAGGATATGGTCTTTTACATAATTCTTTCACTTCAGGATAATGAATGATCGTTTTTTCCAATACTTGTTTATGTTTTATTTCTGTTAATTTTTTAAAATCTATTTCACTCACCCAAAAAGCTAGTAATTTCAAGAACGTCTTCCCATCGAATTATGAAGCCCCACCTGTTCTTACTTTTCAAATGGTGCATTTTCAATATCGTGGCTTGGAATTCGTTAATTGTGTCAAACCCATCTTTCTTTGTTTCTTCTAACGTTAAATCTTTAACCTGTTTAGGATAAATATCACTAATCCTGACTTGATAAAGAGTTTCTCTCCTTCCATCTTCGTGCTTGAAGTCAATCTTTACGATTTCTCCAATTTCATAGGTTGGAATGTAAAGCACTCTATACGTTTGGGTCTTTTCCCGTGATTTCAATTTCTCGTACAAGACCGTGAAAGCTATTGATTTCATTTCTTAACCACGCTCCAGGGAAATTTTTTCTTATGCTTGAATTTCTCGTAATCTTTCCGTGATTTTAACTTGTTCTCGTGGCAGTTCCGGCAGGCGGGCGTTTCCACGAATTCAGGAGTCAGGCATTCCCGCCATTCGTACATCTTCTTGCCGCATTTCTTGTTGAACTGATCTCTGAATTCGCACTTGATTACTTCCTTGCCGCATTCTTCCAAGACGTTGCAATACTTGCATTCCCACTCAAATTCGGGACAATCAATTTCGCAAATTTCTTGTTCGATGCAATCAAAAACGGTCAATGCTCGCAATAACGTGTCTTGATAAAGCTTAAGATCAAACGTGACCGGTACGAAATAACAATACTTTTTCCAAAACGTATTCCAATTATTGTCTTTATCTTGAGCCTTGAAGATTCCTTCATTAACCATTAAAATGAAACCAAATGGAACGTTCCAATATCCCATGTAGGTATTGAGCTGAGCCGCGTGGTAAGGAATGAGTTCATGGCTCCATATTTTTAAAGGAGTAAAAGAGGTCTTGACTTCAATGATATAATGAGACGTGTAAATGTCGGGATGCATCCTTAAGTACTTTCCTGGCTTGAGTTCGAAATGACCCTTGGCTTGGGATTGTATTTCCATTTCTTTTACTTTCAAGCCCAATTGATGATTCACGTGACAGATCAAGCTACTTAACACGTGAGGCAAGTAGAGCACGGTTTCAAAAATCTTGCCAAATAACATTTTAGGTGTCGTTTCTACGTCTTTACCGTGTAGTTTTCTCAAGACCGTTTTTCGAATGCAGAAGGGAACTTCACTCGCTCCCACGACGTTCTTATCCTTTTTGAAATCTTCCTCCAAGCAATCCTTCATTATTTCTATTATGTTGACATCAAAATCCTCTGGTATTTTCACATAATCACCTTTTTTTAATCATTATCACGCACTCGATGCGAGCAACGCTTAAATATGAAAAAAATTAAGTTAAGATTAATTAAACTAATACATTTCAAAGTACCTCAATCTCAATGCACTTGCATTTTTCACCGAGTTCTAAGATTCGACCACATACTTCGCAGACTTCGTCGCATTCTGACTTCTGATCATAAATCTTTTGACATCCCGTCAATTTAAAAAGTTCCTTTTTCTTCTCTTCAATTTTTCGTTTTTCTATTAGTTTATTTTGGTGTTTTAGAACGCAATCAATGACCTTTTTAAAGAGTGACCAATCTTCAAAAGAAAGATTTTCAGGTTCTTTATAATCAAATTTTATGTATTGGTGATAATAACTCTCACGTTTAATGAGAACCCTACAAACCTCTTTTATTGATAATTTTGTTTCTTCTAAGATCAAAGAAAGTATTTCATCTATTAAATAACAAAATCCATATTTTGTTTTTTTTAATATTTTCTTAGGAATTCTAATATCTTTATAACCAATTTGATTAGACCTCCATAAATTTAAAAGGTCTAGTTTTCTCATGAATTCTTTTCTCTTTTTGATCACGTTATTGATCTTTTCTTGAATTTTTTCTGACATTTTCTTTTTTCCTCCTAAAACCATTCATCCTGGTCTTTATTATCGCTTCCGAGCATTTCTTCGTAAGACGGTCGTGAGAATCCCATTAACGTCCGAACGGCTCTCGTCTTAGCTCTCGTATCTGCCAATGCAATCATGTTATGCCTCGTTTTTCGAATGGTCATCGTTTTCATGGATGCTCCTCCATATGCCTCAACGACCTGGTTCCATGGCGTTTCAACCCGGCAAGTAACATCACAGTGCCATCCTTCCTTATCTTCATAGATATCACGCTTGGGATATGATACGTTCAGCTTGAAATAATGTATGAACTTATCATATCCAGAAGCTTTTAAGAACGTTTGGTCGTACATCGTGCCATAATCCTCCTTGGCCACGACCGAACTTTTGATGTATTCTATTAAACTTACCCTGTAATCGATCTCTTTCTTGGTGGGTAGTACGAGAGAATCTTGTTTTTGAGGTTCTTGCAAGATCAATGCAAAATCAGCAGGTTCATTTCCTAAGCTTTTTTCCTGCATCTTACCTCCTTCTCGTTTCGCACTTCCTTGGTTTCGTGTACGTTTCGTGATCGCTTGTTTTTCAGGTTCTTCAAGCATGAATGTTGCTTCTTTCGCTTCTTTTTTATCGAGTTTTTGCCTCGCTTTTTCTGCTAAATCCATTTAATCCTCATCCTCCTCATCATCATTAAAATTGGCTTCTTCGACCCGTGGTGCAATCCACGTTTTAACCGAATACGTGCTATTTTCTTGAACGATACAAAGTGGAACATCTTTTCCAATCTTGATGGTAAAAGGCTCGGTAAAAAGTTTCATTGTTCCCGTGAGTACTTTGTTCAATAAAGAAATATCATACGTTGAACTGTCATCTCTTTCTTCCATTCCTTCATTTCGATTATATTTCCCATGCGATCCTCTGTTTTTAAATTTCAATCCTTTGGCATCGAAAGCTATTTCGATCACATTGCTATAAAACTGGGCTTCTCTTAGGATTTCCTTGAACGTTTTCCAACTTAGTTCATGAATTCTTGAATATTTAATTGATTCTAAACTTTCAATGGGAATGTCTTCTTCGTATAAGGATAATGATTGCAATGTAAAGCTTTTAGAAGAATTCTTGATCTTGATCCTCTTTCTATCGAGTTCAAAATCTAGAGTGTCCTGTTTCATGAAATTCAGAATGGATCGCAAGTCTCTTAAATTAAAATTCAATTTGATTTCGAGAGGATCTTCTATTATCTCATGAATCTTCATATCTAACATGATGATTCTCGTGGAATCCATTGCTCTCATCATGATATCATTTCCTTTTAATTCGATATCACATTCATTCAAGAAATTGCTTGCAAGTCGTAAGAGTTTTTTTAATAAGTTTAAATCAGTAATCGTCGATTTAAACGTTTCAATTTCCGGTCCAAATGTTTTTTGTATTTCGGTCATTTACCTAACGCCTCCTTTATTGCTTCTATGACCTTCAATTCTTCTTCCGTGATCTCCACGCCTTCCTTGAAATCCATTTTCTCGCTCATTAACTCGTAAAGAAACACGAGATTCCCCGCCACGTTTTTTAAGTCCTCGTTTCGTTTCAATAACTGCTTGTTCTTTTCAATATATTGTTCTACTAGCGTTTCTTTGCGATAATCATCAAGTTCTTCCTTTCGTTTTTCTATCATGTCCTGTAATGATTGCGACAAGTTTTTAGTCCTGAGCAATGAAAGTTTGTTGACATTGCAACAGTCCACGTACCATTGAAAGAATTTCTTGGTTGGTTGATTTTTTGAGAAAAGTTTGTTCGTGGGATTGTGTTTTAAATAGATCTCCTTGAGTTCTATCAAAATTCCGAATTCAAAACACTTAACATCATCCTCATCAGCAGGTTCTGATCCATCAAAGAGGTTATCTTCCTCGAGTTCTTCTTTTTCCGTCTTTTTTTCTATGGTTTCCACGTCATCATCATCAAACCAGTTTTTCTTGCTCATTTTATCACCTGCCACAGGTTATACGTATAAGAAGTAAGGAGATCATCTTCGTTCAAGTCTTCTTCATCGATTCCATTCTTCGCAAGGCAATCCTCTAGCGTTTTATAAAACTTTCGCTCGGTTTTCATGAGATCGTATTGTTTCGTGAGCTTGCCACGGGTCCAAGCATATTCTCCCATCCCGATCTCCTTCCATTGCGATTTTGACCCAAAAACTCCAACAAAACCGAGCTTGCACTTGCAGAACAATCGCCATATCGGATCGCCTTTTTTCGATCCTGCTGATTTTATTTCCTTGGGTTGTTCTGCCAGTATAGGCATTTGGATCAGGAGATATGAAGCTGTCTCATCTGAAAAAACTTCATCATTTTCCTTATTTTTCTTGAAATGCTTGACCACTTCGGGCATTATCTCGTTGATCTCTGCTTCCGTGAGCGTCCTGCGGGTGAGTTCGATCGTTTCGATCTTCTCTTCTATGATGCTCATGACGTCTTTATCAATCCATTTACTCATTTTTACTTACCTCCAAATAATTTTCTTCTATAAGTTTATTAGAGATCAATTCCCGGATGAAACTTGAAACCTGGATCCTCTTATCATTAGTATAGGCCTCAATCGCTTCATTGAGTTGATCATCTACTAAAAAAATAATTCGTTTTGACATTTATTTTTTTACACGCTCCATATTTTCTAATTTTTATTAAATGTTATTAATTAATATATTATTATCATAGTATATAAATATTATATAAAAAAACATACATTTAAATATGAATGTTGATATTATAATCTCAGATAATATAATATAAAATATTATATTATAATATAATATAATATGGTGCTAAAATGAAAAAACTCACGATCATAAAAGAAGGAAAATTATTCTATTTTAAGACTAATTTAGATAATCTTGATCTTTTTTTATTGATCAAGGAGTGGGTAAATAAAAAATACGTTCATGAGGTGCGTTAATGTCAAAATTGATCTTTTATATCATTGAATATCCTAAACAAACAATCCATTTTTTTGATAATGATGAAGATGCTAAGAGGAAGGAAACGAAATTGTTCATTGAATACGGACCTAAAAAGGTTCACGGTGAATTCTTTGGAACGTCTGATGCATTAGATGATCTTCTTTCTAATTTGCCCCCTTATCCCATTCAATGGAAGACTTTGAATTCATACTATGGGACGGTCTGGTGGGCCGAAAAATGGAGTAATGGAACCTTGCAATTTAAAATCGCTGGGAGGTATAAAGAACTTCTCGCTTATAAAAATAGAGAGGGATGGAAGATCAGGAAGAAGATTTTCGTTCCTTATGAACAATACAAAGGAGGGATGTAAATGAGTGAACAATATATTAGAATGTGGAATAAGTGGTTTCATGAGATCCATGATAAAGTAAAAGACCTCAATACACGAATGAGGTATGAGAATAAATTATTACAAAATCTCATAAACAAAATGAAGGAGAGAGATCAGGATGGAAATAGAAAATAAGATAAAAAATGAACCCTTTATCATAATAGGAGAAATGTTCCTGTGTATGGGACAATGTTATAAATGCGATTGTTATGATGAATGCAAGGTGGAGGGATTGTAATGAAAAAAGCGAAATTCTCAATTACCCTTGAAGAAACGATTTATGAACGTTTTGAGAAGGAAAGAAAGGAGAAATATCCACTTTTAAATAGAAGCCAAATCGTTGAACAATTAATCTTAGCTTTTCTTGGAGAGGAGGTTTATTTTAAATAATGAGCTTTTCAAATTTAGGCAAAAAAGAGAAGAAAGTGATTGAAAAGGTCAAAGTCAAGCCATTGCGTGAATTCGTGACAAAATCACCTAAGATAAACTTTGAAAAATTCGTGGTTCGAAACTTGGACATGCTCAAAAAAGCTTTAAACGAATCGATCAAGCAATACCAGACCAAGAAATACCAAACGAGCCGGGAAAATGTGAAGAGATACCGGCAAATCTTTTGGAAGTTAGTAAAAATAGAAAAGGAGGTAGATAAGGTATGAACGTAAAAATAGGAGACATCGCATTGATTGAATGCGACTTGTTAATTAACAATAAGATCACTGAAAATCTTTGGGTAAAAATCCTAGAGATAAATGGAGAACAGATCGAAGGTGAATTCATGGAAGATGGAGTCCTCTTAACGAATTTAAAAAAAGGAACTCTTTGTCTATTTACGTTAGAAGACGTCCTTAAAATAAGAAAGGAGGGCAAGGAATGGAATACCTAAAAAACTTCGTGGAAACCAAATTAACCGTTGAAAAAAGGGTACAATTGATAAAACAATTGATGGATGTAGATCCCGTATACGAAGACATCCAAGACTATATCTTGGATAATTTGGATGACAAAATAAAAAAGGAGGTGACAAGAAAAGATGACAGTAGAATGTAATCTCTGCAAGAATGAAAGGCCTAAACGCCGGGTTCTCGTCCGAAGACCATTGAAGGATATCACGGATAAGCACACGTATTATTCATTAGGATATGTTGAATTCGTGTGCAAGAACGACATTGAAGTACTTGTATCGGACGGCCACACGCTTTCAGGAAAACTCAAGCATAAATGGGTCAATGAGAAATGCAATAATCATTTATTAAGAGATCCTAAAAAATATGGCCTAAAAATAGCATTATAAAAAAATAAATAAAAAAAAAGAAATTTATGGATACTTTTTATTGATTAGAACACAAGTGTGAACTAAAAAGACTATTGTAGTAATTACAATGACTATAATAAAAATAGATTGAACTAAAACAACAGGAGCTAATATAATATAGGCTCTCATATCTAGAGTGTTAGGAACAATCATGTTCAATGCATTTGCAATGAGATAGACATAGCCAGCACATGTCGTCAATCTAAACTTATGAAAAGTAATGATAGAACTTGCAGAAAATATGCATCCAACCACACTACCCATCAAATAAATTAATGATAAGTTGGTGTTAGAAATGTATGATGTAATCGTATAATATACCGATCCAGAAAATAAACTAACGTTAAATTGAGTAATGTTTAAATTCATTGCAACACAAGCGAGAGCATGTCCTAATTCATGAAAAAAAACGAACATGTACATAACGCATAAAACCAACATGAAATCAATTATTAATTTTTTATGCATCATATATATAATAATGTAGTTTTACACTTATATATCTTTTGTAGTCCAATTTTTGATCGATCACGATGTCGTCCCCGTTTGCATTATCTTTTCAATTTTCATGTTGGAATTTCTGCTGGTTCTGGTTCCACTGGGATTTTAGGAATTATTGGAATGTCAACATCGACGTTAAATTTATATTTTATCAACATGATTATCATGGCTAAGTTTGGAGCCATTAACGTTTCAATTATAGTCGTTATAATTGGTGGAATGAACCCCATTCCGGTCAAAATTCCAATTAACGCCATTATAGCTGCAATATTTCCTCCAATCCCATATCCTATAATTTTCTTTTCGGTCTCGTCCATTTTCTCTCACCTCCTTTATTATTTTAATTCTATTTTTTCCAATTTCACGATGCGGGCTTCTAATAAATTAATAACCTCCCTCAATTTCTCGATCTCCTTGAAAATGATGTAAAATACTTGTTGAGTCTCGTTCGAGTTCGAAAAATCTACCCCGTTCAAGAGATCTCCCTTGTCCTTTATCTCATCCGTTTCGATCCATTCTCTTGCCATTTTTATCACGTCCTCGTGTTCACAGGTACGGTCATGGTAATGTACCCGATGTGAACGCTGTCATTACTTTCCGATGCATCTTGCATCAGTATTTTTATAAACAGGCCATCCCCAGCTTGTAGATTTGTCCCGGTAATCACGAATGAAAGTTCGTTATACGTGCTGATAGCAGCTCCCGTATCCTGGAGCTGGGTCGAATCAGCCGCAAGCGTCTCGGCAACCCCTTCACGGTAATAGTAAGCATATATCCTATAATCAATGACCTCAGTTGCAGTTGAGGAGGATTTCCACGTCCAATTTAGTATGATATCTTCTCCTGCCACGTAATCCTGCGGGAGCCGCCATTGTGTTCCCACCCATAATCCAGTGTCGAGCGAATTCCTCCCAAAGTACATGATCCCTGCATCCCACCATACAGAATTGACACTGCTGGCATCGCCATTGTGTGGATAAATCCAGGACGGAAAAATTTCACGATAATGTTGTAAAACTAGGTAATCATAAATTGAATCTAAACTCGGGGCTAATGTCGTTATTCCATCCCATTCACTTGAGAATACTGCATTTGAAACGGGACTCTCTGCTGGGTTATATACTCCACCAGGTGTCTGGATCGAACGCAAGTCTTCCGAAGAATCATATGTGCTATCTGACTTGTAGACTAAACGGTACAAAAATTTGATTTCTGGAAATGGTAATGATGTAAGGTCTAAATCAGAAATCTTTTCTTCCATCGCTGCTGCAACCGTATTATATTCAGCTTGTCCCATTATTGAAACGATAGGTTCATTGATTTCATTCGTTCCTATTAACCAATAGTTTATGTATTTAGCCGCAGATGATGCAGCAGTTGATGACCAATTAGGAGCTGAATATGAATTATAATGCGTGTTATCACCACCAGCATTGTCATAAAACGGATAATCGCCAGCAGTATATTTCCTCCAAGTTGACTCCCCAGAACGATAAAATACGGGAAACTGGCCTGGGGTTCGCAGGTCTTGAACGAATAATCCAGAAGCTCCATCAGCAATGCTAATTTCAATGTCTTCATCCCATAAAATTCCATCCGTCAACGATATCTGTTCAGAAGCTTCTGATAGCGTGAATCCACTTTCATATTTCATCCCCGTCGTGTGGTGCACTCGATTGTGATCGGAAGGGCTCATTTCATAAGAATGAAACTCCCAATAGATCCCAATTTCTTGATTGTTCGTGGCATCCCAATGCACGATCGCCACGAGTGCCTTGTCTCCTGCACCAATATCCCACGGGGTTTGGCTTGAAGTCAGGGTATCACCATCAAAGTAGATGTACCAAAGTCCTTCGGTATCCGTTATGGTAACCATTTGATTTGTCGTGAAATTATATTTCTTCCCGTTTATCCAATAAGAAGCTGATGCTGCTACGAGCGTTAACGTGAATGTCCTCGTGCCATTATCAAATGAAATCGTAAAATCGTCATAATCAACGTTGGCATCCCATCCCGTTTTTATGGCAGTTCTTTCATTAACTTGACTCACCTGATCCGATAATTCATTTTCAAATCCTCGTTTCAAGTCTAAGGCGTCCCACCTTACTATGGAACTCACTATATATTCTGATATTGAATTTTTAAAAT
>Ga0224507_10000800_pt1 | contig 12368 bp, 14 predicted proteins | sample SF_Jan12_sed_USG_3_FD_170159 | JGI IMG/M metagenome (GOLD analysis project Ga0224507, IMG submission 170159) | Sediment microbial communities from San Francisco Bay, California, United States - SF_Jan12_sed_USGS_13 | ecosystem: Environmental > Aquatic > Marine > Sediment | place: USA...
GGAACCACTTCCGAGTGCGATGCCTATTTTGGGTCTATCTCTTGTTGGTATCGTCATGATCTCTACCTTTGGCATTTTGGGGCGCGATACTTAAATTACGCCCTGTTCCTGTAGTCGCAATTAAAAGAGAGGATACCCTAAATGGCTGAATGGCGGCGCGCCCCTTTTCTTTTATGGGCTGGCTACAACTCAGTGGCCAAGCTGATAGAATTGGTCAATGATTGAATCATCCCGAATAGAGAGCGAGCATGGCTGGACACAGTAAATGGCCCAGCTGGGTTAATCATCTATCGTCGCAGAGCGTTTTAAATGTCACTTATTCTAGGTATTGACCCAGGTTCCCGGATTACCGGTTTTGGTCTGATCGAGATCAATGGTTCAAAATTGAATTATGTCGAGAGCGGCTGTATTCGTACCGGTGGTGGTGAATTTCCAGGGCGACTCAAGATCATCTTTGAAGAGATGGTGACAGTGGTTGAGACCTATAAACCCGACGTGGTCGCCATTGAGCGTGTCTTTATGCACCGTAATCCGGACTCTGCCCTCAAGCTGGGGCAGGCGCGGGGAGCGGCGATTTGTGCCGCAGTGACCAACAATCTTGAGGTCAGTGAGTATTCACCCGCAGAGATCAAACGAGCGACAGTGGGTAAAGGAAACGCCAATAAAGAGCAGGTTCAACATATGGTCAAGGCGCTGCTCAATCTTCCGGGAACACCCCAGGAAGATGCCGCCGACGCACTGGCGATTGCCATCTGTCACGCCAATACGGGTGAGATGATGAGCCAGCTTGGTGCGGCGGGTGCAGTCAATCTTAAAGGACGTAGAAGAGGACGTTATAGATGATAGGACGATTACGCGGTGTATTGGCCGAGAAACACCCACCCCAACTACTGATCGATGTGGCCGGTGTCGGTTACGAGGTGGAGGCGCCCATGAGTACCTTCTACCAGCTACCCGAGGCGGGGCAGGAGCTTACCCTACTCACCCACATGGTAGTGCGTGAAGATGCGCAGCTACTCTACGGTTTTGCCAGCGAGAGTGAACGACTCTTTTTTCGTACCCTGATTAAGGTGAACGGAGTAGGTCCAAAACTTGGGCTGACGATCCTCTCGGGGATATCTGCCGATGAGTTTGCCCGTGCCGTGCAGGATAATGATTCAGCGGCGCTGGTACGTCTGCCCGGAATCGGTAAAAAGACCGCCGAGCGGCTGATTGTTGAGATGCGTGATCGGTTGGGTGATTGGCAGCCCGTAGCGACGCTACAGCCGGGTTCTGAGTCGGTAATTGTCAAAGCAAATGCGGTTCAGGATGCGGTGAGCGCCCTGATCGCGCTCGGTTATAAGCCGCCGGAGGCGAGTCGTCTGGTGGGGCAGGTCGATACGGATGGTTTGGCGAGTGAAATGATCATCAAAGCGGCCTTGAAAATATCGGTGACTTAACGAGGTTTTTATAGGACAATGACTGTCTCTGTACCTTTTGGACAGAGAAATTCATGTATCAACGGGCGGATCTATTCCAGCTCTTGATACGTTTTAAATGCCACCGCAATGTGGCCGTAGTAAAAGTATTATTGAGGTTTATATGTCTGACGAATTAGTCACTGGTGTTGTTAAATGGTTTAACGACGAAAAGGGTTTCGGTTTTATTGAGCAAGAGGGTGGTGCTGACGTATTCGTCCACTTCCGTGCTATCAATGGAGAAGGCCGTCGCTCACTGAAAGATGGCCAGAGTGTCACTTTCAACGTAGTTAATGGTGAGAAGGGACTCATGGCTGAGAACGTTACTGGACAGTAAGCCTACAGTCATAGAGTTGGCCATGGAAGGCCATCTTCTATACAAATTAACAGGATGTTCATATTTTTATAAACCTCTCCCTATTGGAGTGCAACTGATTAATGATTGAGTCTGATCGCCTAATCACCAACACAACCATCACAGAGGAAGAGGCTCAGGATCGTGCCATACGTCCGAAACAGCTGGACGACTATATTGGCCAACACAAAATCCGCGAACAGCTCTCGCTCTTTATCGATGCCGCACGTCAACGTGAAGAGGCGCTCGACCACCTCCTTTTATTTGGCCCTCCCGGTCTCGGAAAAACGACTCTCGCACACATTGTTGCCAATGAGTTGGGGGTTAATATGCGCCAGACCTCTGGCCCCGTTTTAGAACGCCCCGGTGACCTTGCTGCACTGCTGACTAATCTTGAACCGCACGATGTCCTCTTTGTTGATGAAATCCATCGCATGAGTCCGGTGATTGAAGAGGTGCTCTATCCGGCGATGGAGGATTACCAGATCGATATCATGATCGGCGAGGGCCCTGCGGCGCGCTCGATTAAGCTCGATCTGCCGCCATTTACACTGGTAGGAGCCACTACCCGCGCGGGGATGCTCACCTCTCCGCTGCGTGATCGCTTTGGGATTGTGCAGCGGCTGGAGTTTTATGAGAGTAGTGATTTGGCCAAAATTGTCACACGCTCGGCGGGTATCCTCGGCGTTAAAATTGAGAGCGAGGGTGCCAGAGAGATCGCAACCCGGTCACGCGGCACCCCCCGCATCGCCAATCGCTTATTAAGGCGGGTTCGTGACTATGCCGAGGTGAGAGCGGATGGTGTCGTCACCGCCGATATCGCAGTCAAGGCGCTCGATATGCTTGATGTCGATAGCAACGGTTTTGATATGCTCGACCGTCAACTGCTATTGGCGATTATCCAGAAATTTGATGGAGGCCCTGTAGGGGTCGATAATCTCGCTGCGGCAATTGGAGAGGAACGGGGCACTATCGAAGATGTGCTCGAACCCTATCTGATTCAGCAGGGATTTATGATGCGTACCCCACGGGGGCGCGTTGCTACCAACACCGCCTACCTCCACTTTGGTATGGTGCCTCCAAAACTGCCCGATCAAGGGACAGCGCAGCAGGAGAAGCTGGTTTAATGACGGTGGAATTTTCCTGGCCTGTGCGTGTCTACTACGAGGATACCGATGCTGGGGGCGTGGTTTACCACTCCCACTATCTCAATTTTATGGAACGTTGTCGCACCGAGTGGTTGCGTGAATTGGGGTATGAGCAGGATGATCTTATTGAGAGCGAGAAGTTGATCTTTGCGGTACGTTCCGTTGAGGCCGATTATCGTAAACCGGCGCGCTTTAATGATGCGTTGACGGTCACGGCAGTGGTGCAGAAATCGGGTAAGGTGAGCATCAATTTTAGACAAACGATTTTACGGGGTGATGAGCTGTTGTTTGAAGGAACCGTGCGCATTGCATCGCTTGATTCGGTAACACTACGACCCAAGGCGTTGCCTGAAAAAATGGTTATGAAGTTAGAAAAACTTAAACAAGATTAAGGTTAGAGAAGAGGTCTATGAACGAAGAGTTATCGATCTGGTCACTATTTATGGAGGCGAGTCTGCTGGTGCAGATGGTGATGTTTCTGTTACTTGTTGTCTCCGTCATATCGTGGACCATTATTATCGAGAAATGGCGTGCCCTGAAAGAGGCGCGTGAAAATTCGATCACCTTTGAAAATCGTTTCTGGTCGGGGATCGATCTGGTCGACCTCTATAAACAGATTTCACCGGATAAAGAGACTCTATCGGGCATTGCTGCAATGTTTGAGTCTGGTTTTGGTGAGTATGCGCGCCTAAAAAATCAGGGCGGTATGGAACCGATGGATATTGTCGAGGGGGCGCAGCGCTCGATGCGCGTGGCGATGATGCGTGAGTTTGACCGTCTTGAATCACACCTCGCCTTTCTTGCTACGGTTGGTTCTACCAGCCCTTATGTCGGACTGTTTGGAACAGTCTGGGGCATTATGAATAGTTTCCGTGCCCTCGGTAGTGCCCAGCATGCGACCCTTTCGATGGTCGCACCCGGGATTGCCGAGGCGCTGGTGGCGACCGCAATGGGTCTCTTCGCAGCGATTCCTGCGGTCATCGCTTATAACCGTTACTCCAATGATCTTGAGCGCCTTGAGAACCGTCTGGAAAATTTCAAAGATGAGTTTGCTACCTTGTTGCAGCGCCAGGTTCACGTTAAGTAGTTGGGGATTGTTGAACGATGAGCCGTCGACATCGCAGAAAGGTGATGGGTGAGATCAATGTGGTGCCCTACATTGATGTGATGCTGGTGCTGCTGGTTATCTTTATGGTGACCGCTCCGATGCTGACCCAGGGCGTTAAAGTAGAATTGCCTCAAGCCGACTCTAATCCCGTGGAACAGAGTAGTGAAGAACCCTTAGTGGTGTCGATTAATCGCGAGGGGAAATTCTTTCTCAATATCGGCGGTGAGGCCGATGAACCACTCGATGCTCAGACGCTCTCGTTAAGAGTAGCTGCGATGCTACGTCTGCACCCCAAACAGGCGGTTTATGTTCGCGGTGATGATCAGGTTCCTTATGGTCGGGTCGTTGAGGCGATGGCGCTGATCCAGCAGGCGGGCGTTCCGAGCGTTGGCCTGCTAACCAAACCGGCAGACGATCTTAAATGAGTAATCGCTGGCGCTTGGCTATCGCCGGTTCGGTTGTGGTTCATATTGTGCTGGCGCTATTTCTCGGTGTGAGTATCTCCTCTAAACCGACCACTCATCAGCTCTCCGTACAACCGAAAAAAGAGGTGGTGCAGGCCGTTGCGATCAATGAGCAGCAGATCCTCAAAGAGATTGAGCGGCGTGACAATATTGAGAAGGCTGCAAAGAGAAAAGAGTCTAAGCGTAAAAAACGTCTGGAACAGGAGGCAGCTAAGGCCAAAAAATTGCGCAGGCAGGAGGAGCGTAAGATAGCGGCACTTAAGGCGAAGGCCAAAAAAGAGAGAGCCAAACAGCAGGCGGCAAAGAAGCAGGCAGATAAGCGACGCAAAGAGGCGGAGGCACAAGAACAGCAGCAGATTGCTAAGCTAAAAAAAGAGCAGAAGAGCCTCCAGCAGCAGAAGCAAAAAGAGCAGAATCAACTCCAACGGCTTGCAGAGCAGCGTAAAGTCGAGGAGCTGAAGCGAGTGGAGACTGAAAAGAGAGCGGAAGAGGCCAAGCAGAAAAAGGTAGAAGATAGACGGTTAGCCGCAGAGAAAGCCGCCTTTGAGAAAAGGTTGGCTGAGGAGCAAAATCGTCTACAGCAAGAGTCCAATAGGGCGCAGCAGCGTAAGCTTGCTGTTGAGAAAAATCGTTACATGGCACTAATTCAGGAGAAGGTCGTGCGTAACTGGGTGAAACCATCAGGTACAACCTCGGGAAATAGCTGCAAAGTTTTGGTACATCAGATTCCCGGTGGCGAGGTAATTGATGTTAAAGTTACGGCTTGTAGCGGTAGTGTGGCCTTCAAAAATTCGGTTAAAAGCGCAGTTTATAAAGCTTCTCCCTTGCCAGCACCCTCTACTAAAGAAATTTTTGATCGAGAGATAGTATTTACATTTAAGCCATGATGAAAAAATTGCAAAATCTATTCATATTGTTGTTCTCTATTGCGACAATAACGCTCTCTCCGGTGCTGCATGCCAGACTCAATATTGAGATCACCGGTGGCGCAGAGGGAGGTTTACCGATAGCGGTTGTTCCTTTTGCATGGGAGGGCGAAGGCGCTGCCCCGGAGCAGATTGATGCGATTATAAAAAATGATCTGGGGCGCAGCGGACAATTTACCCCACTGGATGCCGAGCGAATGATCGGTACACCTGCGACCGGTAATATGATCGATTTTGCACTCTGGCGGCAGACCGGAATTGATAATATTGTGGTAGGGCGTATTCAGCCCAAAGGGGCGGATCAATTTGTGATTCAGTTTCAGCTGTTTGATATTCATCGCGCCAAACAGTTGAGTGGTTACAGCATTCCCACCGACCGGGCATCGCTGCGTCAAACGGCTCATCAGATCAGCGACATTATCTATGAGGCCCTTACGGGGATGAAGGGAGCGTTTACCACGCGTATCACCTATGTGATGGTTGATAGCATCGGCAAACAGCGGAGTTATCGTCTGGCGGTTGCCGATTCCGATGGCTTTAATGAGCAGATTATTCTCTCATCGAAAGAGTCGCTGATGTCTCCTTCATGGTCTCCCGATGGCAAGCGACTCGCCTACGTCACTTTTGAAGCGGGGCACTCGCAGATCTATGTGCAGCGGTTAGTGGATGGTCAACGTGAGATGGTGGCCGATTACGCGGGGCTCAACAGTGCTCCAGCGTGGTCACCTGATGGTAAACAGTTGGCGCTAACCCTCTCCAAGGATGGCAATGCAGAGATCTATATCTTGACCTTGGCGACTAAAAAATTGGTACGGGTATCGCGCAGTAATGGTATCGATACCGAGGCCACCTGGCGGCCAGATGGTAAGGGGCTTGTTTTTACGTCGGATCGTAGTGGTAAGCCGCAACTCTATAGTGTTGTTATTGAACGTGGAAAACCGAAGGGGCGGGCAAAACGGCTCACCTTTGAAGGTCGCTACAATGTGCGCGCTGCATTTTCACCAGATGGTAAACAGGTTGCGATGATTCATCTTGATATGGGTGGATATCGTATTGCTGTTCTGGAGTTGGATAGCGGAAATTTGCGAGTTTTGACCGATACTACCCTTGATGAATCACCCAGTTTTGCGGCAAATGGTAGTATGATTATCTACGCTACCGATGTGGGGGGGCGAGGTGTTTTATCTGCGGTTTCGGCCGATGGGCGCGCCCATCAACGATTGCAATTAAATGAGGGCGATGTGCGTGAGCCTGCGTGGTCACCCTACCTTCAGTAAACGTATGTACTTACCTTTATATCCGATAACAGTGTCATTTTCGTGCTCAAATGGTTAGATATTATCCTCTTCGTGCGAATAGGCTCCATTCGGGAATAAAATTTGAAAACTGGATATAAATTAATTTTGAGGAGCAGCAATGTTTAATCGACTTCATCTCTTGACCCGACTCTCTGTGGTAACCGGTCTCATTGTTTTATTGGGAGCCCTCTCGGGCTGTGCGAGCGATGCAGAGATTGCAGCTGCGGATGGTGAGCAGGCAGGAACCTCTGCGGTAGAAACACCAGAAGGTGGGGATAACTCTGCACAAGGTGCATCATCAACAGGGGTTGCTATTGATAGCCGTTGGAGCGGACGTCCCATCGCTGAAGTTTTGAGTGACTCATCAAGCCCCCTGTCAACGCGCGTTTTTTACTTTGGCTTTGATAGCAGTACAATCAGTCCTGATGACCGTGAGGCTTTGACTCAACACGCAGAGTTTCTTTCAAGTCATCCTGACCTTAGTGTGACGATTGAAGGGCATGCTGATGAGCGTGGTTCAAGAGAATATAATCTTGCTTTAGGAGAACGTCGCGCCAAGGGCGTTGAGCGTCTTCTATCGCTGTTGGGGGCAGATAAGTCACAGCAACAAGTGGTTAGTTTTGGAGAGGAGCGTCCCACGGCTCAGGGACATGACGATAGTGCATGGCATTTTAATCGTCGGGTAGAGCTTCTTTACACGGGTTACTAGACCGCACTACAGGCGATCTGAGCGGTTATAGATATTAGGTATATTATTAAAAGGTATGAGGCTGTGAATTTTAAAAATTTGCTTGGAGTTGGGCTCCTTCTGGGGTTGATGGGCACAACTGCGATTGCAGCCACCATAGAGGTGCTCCCCTCTGTTGAACAGCGTCTGATTAAGTTGGAGCATCAGATCAACAATCAAGCCCTGTTAGAGTTGCTTGATCGTATTGATTCGTTACAAACAGAGTTGCAAGAGATGCGCGCCCTTTCTGAAGAGCAGACGCATCAGATTGAGACACTTAAGCAGCGTCAGCGAGATCTCTATCTCGATCTGGATCGTCGCCTGTCACGGGTGGAGCGGGAAGGTAGTAGGGCATTGCCGGTAGTGACTCCAGGTGAGGATGGTCAACCAGGCTCTTCGGTACTGGTTGGTGGTGGAGAGCAACCTCTTGTTGCTGGTGAGGGCGTCAAGACGATCCCTCAAGATACTCCAGAAACAGACGCTTTAGCTGAGGAGAGGGCTGCATATCAGAAGGCATTTAATCTATTACGGCAACTACAGTATGATCCTGCAACAGCCGCTTTTCAGAACTTTATTAAAAAATATCCCAAAGGGCGCTATGCCCATATCGCCCAATATTGGCTAGGCGAAGCCAGTTATGCGCGACGTGATTTCAAGCAGGCGATCGTGGATTATCAGCTTTTAATCGATCACTATCCTCAGAGCCCCAAGCTAGCCGAGGCGATGCTTAAGATGGGATACAGCCGCTGGGAGTTGAAGGCGGTAATTGGTGCGAAGACGGTCCTTGACCAACTGGTCTCAAAATATCCGGATTCGCCCGAGGCGAAGCAGGCGCAACCGCTTTTAGAAAAACTCAATCGACGCCTGAAGAAGTAGTTTTACAGCGATGGTTAAAGAAGAGTATCGGTTACGTATTACCGAGGTATTTCTGTCACTACAGGGTGAGTCAGATACCGTTGGCTGGCCGACGGTGTTTATTCGTCTGACAGGTTGTCCGTTGCGCTGCAATTATTGTGACACCGAATACGCCTTTACTGGGGGAGAGTCCCTGACTCATGATGAGATCCTTGCAAAGGTTGCAGATTTTGGCGTGCGCCATGTCTGTGTCACCGGAGGGGAGCCCCTGAGTCAGAAGGGTGTTCAGCTGCTGATGCAGCAGCTCTGTGATCTGGCGTATCAGGTTTCACTTGAGACCAGTGGTGCCCTCGATATTGCCTCAGTTGATAAGCGTGTTTCGGTTGTTATGGATATCAAGACCCCATCATCGGGCGAGGTCGAAAAGAATCTCTACAGCAACATCGACCATCTAAAAATAGATGACCAGATCAAACTGGTGATAGCCGATCGAGCCGATTATGAGTGGAGTCGAAAAATTATCGATGAACGTGGTTTGAGTGATCGAGCGGCAGTGCTTCTATCTCCTGCATTTGGTCAGCTGGATCCTAAAGAGTTGGCTCAGTGGATTATCGATGATCGGCTCAATGTGCGCTTTCAGTTACAGCTACACAAAATTCTCTGGGGGGATGAACAAGGGAAATGAGTAATCACGTTAAAAAGGCTGTTGTACTGCTATCCGGTGGCCTCGATTCGGCGACTGTACTAGCTATGGCTCAAGCAGAGGGTTTTGAGTGTTATGCCCTCAGTTTTGATTATGGCCAGCGCCATCATAGTGAGCTACAGGCCGCAGATCGCGTAGCTGAGTCACTGGGAGCCAAAGAGCATCGCCTGTTTGATCTCAACCTGCGTCAATTTGGGGGATCGGCACTGACTGATGATGCCATTGATGTCCCCGACGCCGCTGTTGATGGTGAGGATAATGGTATCCCTGTCACCTATGTTCCCGCCCGAAATACGGTTTTTCTCTCGTTGGCACTGGCGTGGGCTGAGGTACTTGGGGCAATGGATATTTTTATTGGGGTCAATTCGGTCGATTATTCGGGATATCCCGACTGCCGTCCTGAATTTATTAGTGCCTATCAAGCTATGGCCAACCTCGCCACTAAGGAGGGGATTGAGGGTGATGGTTTTCAGATTAACACACCGCTTATCTCATTGACCAAGGCACAAATCATTCAAAAAGGGAGTGCTCTTGGGGTCGATTATGGTCTGACCGTCTCCTGTTACAACCCAGATGATGAGGGGCGTGCCTGTGGCCAGTGTGACTCCTGTGCTTTGAGGCGTGCAGGTTTTAGTTCGGCCAAAATAGAGGATCCCACACGCTATCGTTGATATTTCTGATTAATAGAGTGTGATATATTTAAAAAATAATAATGATGAGAAATCAGCAGGAAGGAAATAGTAGTTGTTGCTGTAATTTACTTATATAAGAGGTTGTCTGATGCAATTTGAAAGTTTTATCGGAGCGGAATCCGCTCTATTGTGGGGAACATTTTTGATCGCTACGATCATGGGTGCGGTCGTTAATAAGACCAATTTTTGCACCATGGGTGCGGTTTCCGATTGGGTTAATATGGGGGATATGTCACGGATGCGTGCATGGTTTCTCGCAATGGCCGTTGCCATGCTCGGTGTCTCTATTCTTGAAGGCATTGGGGCAATTGACCTTAATGGTTCTTTTCCCCCTTATCGTGGCTCGCAGTTGATTTGGGCCGAAAATCTGTTGGGTGGTATCCTCTTTGGAATTGGTATGACCCTCGCTAGCGGCTGTGGAAATAAGACGCTGATTCGTATCGGTGGCGGTAATCTGAAATCAATTATGGTGCTTATAGTGATTGGGGTTATTGCCTACTTTATGACCAATCCTTTCTCCGATAGTGATCAGACGCTCTTTTCGATTATTTTTTATGATTGGATTCGCCCTCTGGCGATTGATCTCAATAGTCAACAGGATCTGGGTTCGCTGATCAGTAGTGAAAATGGAGCCACCGTACGTCTGTATGCAGGTGTTGTGATAGCATTTCTCCTGCTACTCTATATCTTCCGCTCGGCAGATTTCCGCGGTAATTTTGATAACATACTGGGTGGTCTCGTTGTTGGGTTCGTGGTGCTGGGTGGCTGGTATCTAAGTAGCACGATTATGGTTACCGTCCCTGACGAGGATCCGATGACCCTCAGTGGTTATTATCAGGAGTGGGACATGGTGGCCGAGTCTGAGGAGGGTAAACCAAGCGCGGGTGGCCCTCTGAGTGCACAATCGTTCACATTTGTTAATCCGATGGGGCAGACGACAGGGTATGTTTCCTCTGGTTTTAATCGTGCGCAGCTCACCTTTGGCATTATGGCGCTGTTTGGTATCATTGCAGGCTCATTGCTCTGGTCACTGATCAGCAGGAGTTTCCGTATTGAGTGGTTTAACTCGGTGGGTGATTTCGCTAATCACTTTATTGGAGCTATTTTGATGGGCTTTGGTGGCGTACTGGCACTTGGTTGCACCATCGGTCAGGGAATCACCGGGATATCCACTCTCGCTGTCGGCTCCTTTATTGCCTTTGTAGGCATTGTTTTTGGTAGTGCGCTGACCATGAAAATTAATTATTACAAATTGGTTTATGAAGAAGAGGCCTCTTTTATTAAGGCCTTGATCGCCTCTTTGGCGGACATGAAATTGCTACCAAACAGTCTGCGTAAGCTGGACGCCGTTTAATATTTCAAATAAATCGCAATAGAGTGCATTTTCTACTTGCCATTTTTTCGTGGTCAGGTAGGATATGCGCCTCTTTCCGGGCCGTTAGCTCAGCCGGTAGAGCAGTTGACTTTTAATCAATTGGTCGGGCGTTCGAATCGCCCACGGCCCACCATATTCGCAAAGAGGCCGGGAGCAGTCTGCTCCCGGCCTTTTTTGTATCTATCTTTTTATGCAGTTGGGCAATAAAAGGGGTAAAAGCTTCAATTATGGCCAAGAAAAAATGCCAGGTTTGCCGCCTTAACAACGCCTGCAAGCACTTTAAGACCCAGTTCTGTCCTCTCTACTTCTACGGTTTTCTCATTGCCGCGATAGCTGTTCCCGCTTACCTAATTATTAGTGGGCTTGATCTACTCAATATCTAGTCTTTCCTTACGTCGGTAACACATGGCACTTCTAACGCTCAAAGATATATCGCTTCACTACGGTACGACCAGTTTATTTGACGGGGTTCAGTTTCAGGCGGAAAAACATGAACGCATCGCTCTAGTTGGGCGTAATGGCACAGGAAAGTCGACCCTGCTGAAATTGATCGTGGGTCTGGTGGATGCCGACGCTGGTGATCGAACTCTTCATCAGGGCGTTCGGGTGGCGCGTTTGGAACAGGAAGTGCCTGCCGATCTCGAAGGCAATGTTTATGATGTGATCTCGGAAGGTGTTGGTGAGTTGGCTGGCCAGATCTCCCGTTATCACGAATTAATCCATCAGCTTGAAAGCGATAGCAGTGATGCATTACTTGCAGAACTGGAGCGCGTACAACACGCACTTGAGGCAGAGGACGGTTGGCAGTTAACTCGGCAGATCGATGAAATTATCTCTCGCCTTTCACTTCCTGAGGATAAGCCATTTAGCGTTCTTTCTGGTGGAATGAAGCGCCGTGTTTTACTCGGGCGGGCGTTGGTGCAACAGCCTGACCTACTGCTGCTTGATGAGCCGACTAACCATCTTGATATTGAGTCGATCGACTGGCTTGAGGAGTTTCTGCTTGGTTGGGGAGGAAGTCTTATCTTCATTACCCATGACCGGGCATTTCTTAAGCGGTTGGCGACCCGGATTATTGAGCTTGATCGTGGAAAATTGACTTCATGGCCCGGCGATTATGAAAATTACCTTCGACGAAAGGCTGAAGATCTGGCGGCAGAGGCCGAGCAGAATGCTCTTTTTGACAAAAAATTGGCTCAGGAAGAGAAGTGGATCCGTCAGGGAATCAAGGCGCGTAGAACCCGTAATGAGGGGCGTGTT